>ERZ506979.60-NODE-60-length-99837-cov-8.001082_pt1 | contig 99837 bp, 70 predicted proteins | sample MGYA00512887_ERZ506979 | MGnify/ENA metagenome assembly ERZ506979 | reverse complement strand
CTACACGACGCTCTTCCGATCTAAGGACAGGTCGCTCCCCCCGCGGGGAGCGTGGATTGAAATGACAGACTGTTTAAACTGGAAAATCCGGACAAATTGTCGCTCCCCCCGCGGGGAGCGTGGATTGAAATTTCGAAGCGGCTTAGCCATCCGACCATATATCTGGGACGTCGCTCCCCCCGCGGGGAGCGTGGATTGAAATCACCGATGGAAAAAAATCCATTTATAAACCGGGTAGTCGCTCCCCCCGCGGGGAGCGTGGATTGAAATTACGGTGTTTCCGTCGACTGGCTACTAGGTACAGCTGGGTCGCTCCCCCCGCGGGGAGCGTGGATTGAAATAATGGCGAAAACACAACCAGTAAATGGGAACAAACTGTCGCTCCCCCCGCGGGGAGCGTGGATTGAAATGATTTCTATTGGCCAGCTCTGGCAAACATCGGAGAACGTCGCTCCCCCCGCGGGGAGCGTGGATTGAAATCTTCCCCCGGTTATCGGCACTTGTGTTGTCCTTAGTCGCTCCCCCCGCGGGGAGCGTGGATTGAAATACGGCTGCATCTACCAGCATGGGGATCGCGTCGATCGTCGCTCCCCCCGCGGGGAGCGTGGATTGAAATATCGATTTGGCAGTCCTGTGAGTCAAATAAGCCAGTCGCTCCCCCCGCGGGGAGCGTGGATTGAAATGTGCAGACCTATCATACAATCTGTCAGATAAACCGTGGTCGCTCCCCCCGCGGGGAGCGTGGATTGAAATCTGAACCTCAGAAGGGACCGGACGTACTGCTGCCGCGTCGCTCCCCCCGCGGGGAGCGTGGATTGAAATGTCAACAATTCTCGTCGCCAATTCTCGAACCGGATCGGGTCGCTCCCCCCGCGGGGAGCGTGGATTGAAATAGTTTAAATTCGTTCATGCAAATTTCTCCCTTCTGTCGCTCCCCCCGCGGGGAGCGTGGATTGAAATTACAGCCGGCTGAATCTGCCGGAACGGAAACCGTCAGTCGCTCCCCCCGCGGGGAGCGTGGATTGAAATGCCCGTCTTTTTATCCACTGCAGGGACCAGGAGGTCGCTCCCCCCGCGGGGAGCGTGGATTGAAATACCGATGATAGGATGGCGAAAGAAGGACGGTTCCGGTCGCTCCCCCCGCGGGGAGCGTGGATTGAAATGTGGAACACGGATACGTGCTAGGACTGGCGTGCGTCCGTCGCTCCCCCCGCGGGGAGCGTGGATTGAAATCAAAAGGCGACGAAGGAATTCGACGCCAAGGCGCGTCGCTCCCCCCGCGGGGAGCGTGGATTGAAATAAGGGGGCATTTGCTACTGGTGCAAATTATCCCTCGTCGCTCCCCCCGCGGGGAGCGTGGATTGAAATGATTTCTATTGGCCAGCCTTGGCAAACATCGGAGAACGTCGCTCCCCCCGCGGGGAGCGTGGATTGAAATCCCGGGCATGGTATTGCCCGGGGTGCCGGCTGGAAAGTCGCTCCCCCCGCGGGGAGCGTGGATTGAAATGTAGAACACGGATACGTGCTGGGGCTGGCATGTGTCGTCGCTCCCCCCGCGGGGAGCGTGGATTGAAATATGTCATCTTATTCAACTTTGTGATACCTGACCTGGGTCGCTCCCCCCGCGGGGAGCGTGGATTGAAATACCTCTTCCGGGTCATCCGGACAAGGTTTTTCGGGTCGCTCCCCCCGCGGGGAGCGTGGATTGAAATCCTGGTTGCCTGTAAGGGAATAGGCACCAGTGTTGGTCGCTCCCCCCGCGGGGAGCGTGGATTGAAATTTTGATGTCGATAGGTAGTGATGCGAATTTTGCTCGTCGCTCCCCCCGCGGGGAGCGTGGATTGAAATCTTCCGATTGCTTGCAAATGTAAACGCAAAGGAGTCGCTCCCCCCGCGGGGAGCGTGGATTGAAATATCCTTGACTTCCTCCTATACCGCGGTTTCAGGTGTCGCTCCCCCCGCGGGGAGCGTGGATTGAAATCACTTACGCATATCGGACACGGGCAAGGACAAGTAGTCGCTCCCCCCGCGGGGAGCGTGGATTGAAATCGCTTGAACATGCTGATTATTACCCCGACAATCATGTCGCTCCCCCCGCGGGGAGCGTGGATTGAAATTGGCCGGGGTTGTTGTGGGGGATTACGACGGCATGTCGCTCCCCCCGCGGGGAGCGTGGATTGAAATGCTTTTCCTCGCGGGTTGCACGCCCACGAAAAGTTGGTCGCTCCCCCCGCGGGGAGCGTGGATTGAAATCGGCTTTGTGCTTACGCCGTCAAACCAGGTGGTCGTCGCTCCCCCCGCGGGGAGCGTGGATTGAAATGTTCAAAATCCGCTGTTTTTCCGTGGTCAGGTTCTGGTCGCTCCCCCCGCGGGGAGCGTGGATTGAAATGTATATCTCGTCAAAAACAAAAATAAGCCTTTTAGGTCGCTCCCCCCGCGGGGAGCGTGGATTGAAATGAAAATCAAGCCTGGTGCCACCATGGAATTGCAGGTCGCTCCCCCCGCGGGGAGCGTGGATTGAAATTCGAATGCCGCTGATTTGTACCCCAATTGTACCCGTCGCTCCCCCCGCGGGGAGCGTGGATTGAAATATAATCCGCCTTGAGCTTGGCTAAACTCTCATAGCGTCGCTCCCCCCGCGGGGAGCGTGAATTTAAAATTTGCGCTTGACTTGGAGTGTACTCCAAGTGCTAAGCTAAAGATAACGTCGATGAGAAAAGAGGTTTTCAAGTTGGTATTCTCCGATACCATAAGGGACGCTGGCTTTGTTGCGGAGTTGTTGAGAACGGACCCAGAGTTCGTCGAGAGGTTTGGCAGCTTTTGCTTTTGATGAGGCAGCCCATCAGGGGAGCCTAGACGAACACACGCGATTCCATGTTATTTTGGCTGCGTTGCTTGGGTGTCAGGGAGTCGAGGCGTTTACGGAGATGCTGCCCGTCGCGCTACGCGTTGGCGTCACACCGGCGGAGATTAAGGAAATCGTATACCAGGCCACCGCCTACTTAGGCTTCGGGCGGGTTTTCCCTTTTATGAGAGCTGTCAATGAAACGCTGACTGCGCAGGGGATCGCGTTGCCCTTGGAAGGAGCAGCCACCACGACGCGGGAGACCCGTCTCGAGGCGGGCGTGCAGGCCCAGGTGGATGTTTTCGGCGAAGGCATGCGGGATTTTTGGCGGTCCGGGGAAGAGGAAAGCCGTCACCTCAACCGGTGGCTGGCGGAGAACTGTTTCGGCGACTGGTATACCCGCAAGGGATTGGATCTCCGGCAGCGGGAACTGATCACCCTGTGCCTTCTCGCCGCCCAGGGCGGATGCGAGCCGCAGCTGACCAGCCACGCGGCCGCCAATCTGCGGCTGGGAAACGATAAACGGTTTCTTATCGACGCCATATCCCAGTGTCTGCCCTATATCGGTTATCCCCGCAGCCTGAACGCGCTTCGGTGCGTGAACGAGGCAGCGGGGAACCAATAAAACAGGAAAAGGAGATTCTAGAATGAACAGTTTTATTTATGACATTCCTACCAAGGTCTATTTCGGTGAACATCAGCTTAGCCATTTGGGCGAGGAGCTGGCCAAATACGGCAAGCGGGTACTGCTGACCTACGGGGGCGGTTCCATCAAAAAGTCCGGCTTATACGACGCGGTGGCGGCCGAGGTCAAGGCGGCGGGGCTCACCCTCTTCGAGCTTTCCGGCATCGAGCCGAATCCCCGCATCGATTCCGTGCGGGCCGGCGCGGCGCTCTGCAAAAAGGAACGCATCGACGTGCTGCTGGCGGTAGGCGGCGGCTCCACCATCGACGCGACGAAGTACATCGCCGCCGGGGCCTGCGTGGATTTTGACCCTTGGGATTTTTTTAGCAAATGGGCGCCCATCGAGAGGGCGCTCCCCATTGTGACGGTGCTGACTCTATCCGCCACCGGCTCGGAAATGGACACGGGCGGCGTCATCAGCAACCCCGAGACCCAGGATAAAATCGGCCGTCTCGCGCCGCCGTTGCTGCCCAAGGTTTCTTTCCTCGATCCCACCAACACCTATACGGTCAGTCCCTATCAAACGGCCTGCGGCGCAGCGGATATTATGAGCCACATTCTGGAGGTCTACTTCAACATGGAGCCGGATCTGTATATGCTGGACTGCTTTATGGAGGGGCTGATGAAGACCGTCATCAAGTACACCCCCATCGCCCTGCGGGAGCCGGAAAACTATGAGGCGCGCGCCAACCTGATGTGGACTTCCAGCTGGGCCATCAACGGCTTTGTGAACGGCGGCAAGCAGCAGGCCTGGAGCTGCCATCCCATGGAGCACGAGCTGTCCGCTATCTACGACATCACACACGGTCTGGGACTGGCCATCCTGACGCCCCGTTGGCTGACCTATTGTTTGGACGAGACCACGGTTTCCAAGTATGTGCAGTTCGGCGTGGAGGTATTCGGCATCGACGCCGGACTGCCGCCCATGAACATCGCCAAGCAGGCCATCGATGAGCTCTCCGCGTTTCTTTTCGATACACTGGGACTGGCGCGCACCTTTACCGAGGTGGGCATTCGGGCGGAGGACTTCCCGGTGATGGCAAAGAAAGCCTGCGAGGACGGCGTCCTGGCCGGCTTCAAGCCTCTCCGGCAGAGCGATATTGAAAAAATCTTTACCATGTGCCTGTGAGGTACCGGTTTCTACGACAACGATTTACAAAAAGAGGGGGATAGGCTTGACCATTGCCGAAGTGAGCAGGCGGTATGCCATCAGCGCCGACACTCTGCGCTACTACGAGCGTATCGGCTTGATTCCGCCGGTGCCCCGGAACAAAAGCGGCATCCGTGACTATGATGAGGAGTCCTGCCGCTGGATTGAGCTAATGAAGTGCATGCGCGCCGCCGGCGTGGGGATCGAAGCGCTCATCGAGTATGTGGCGCTGTTCCAGCGGGGAGATGAGACGATAGATGCCCGCAAGGCCCTTTTAATCGAGCAGCGGAATCAGCTGATCGCCCGGATGGAGGACATGCAGGCCTCCCTGGAGCGGCTCAACGATAAGATCGATCGCTACGGCCAGGGGCTGATGGTCAAGGAGCGGCAGCTTCGCCGTCCCAAGGAGGAAAGCGGCGAAGACAAAAAACCCGTTTAGAATGGGAGACGGTTACATGAGTAAAACCTTAGTGGCTTATTTTTCCGCGAGCGGGGAAACCGCCCGGCTGGCAAAGACCTTGGCACAGGCGGCTGGCGGAGACCTCTATGCGATCGTGCCAGAGCAGGCATACACATCCGCCGACCTCAACTGGAACGACAAACACAGTCGCTCCAGCCTCGAAATGAACGACCCCGCTTCCCGCCCGGCGATTGCGGGAAAGGTGCCGGACATGGGCGGCTACGACACCGTTTTTGTGGGCTTTCCCATCTGGTGGTATGTCGCCCCCACCATTGTAAAAACGTTTTTGGAAAGCTATGATTTTTCCGGTAAGACGGTGATTCCTTTTGCCACCTCCGGCGGCAGCGGCATGGGCCGGACAGTTGATGTGCTCAAAGGCGTTTGTCCCGTCGCCCGCTTTCTGCCCGGCAAAAGGTTGGACAGCGACGCTTCCGCGGAAGAAGTGACTGCTTGGGTAAAGAGCCTGGGGGTATAAGTCCTAATGGTTCTCTCACGTAAAAAGTAACGCCAACCGTCTGGTTGGCGTTACTTTTTTGTCTGATACACGGCACTAAGGCACGTTTATTTAATGATAACCGCGCTGTCCAGGCGCAGGCAGCGCCAGCTGCTTTTCGGGTTTTGCAGCCGCCAGAGGATTTGCTCGCCCATCATCTGGCCGATTTCGGTGGAATGGATATCCACGGTGGAACAGGAGGGGATGGACGCTATCAGTTCGGAGGTGTTGTCGAAGCCGGTGACCGCCACCTGATCATACAGCCGATACGGCGGTTCCTTTAGCTTGATGACATTGCTGGCGATATAGTCGTTTCCACAGACAAAGGCGGTCGGCAGCTTGGGCATGCTCTTGAGCTGCTCGTAGAACTCGTCCGTCGTATAGTATTCCTTGCCCCGAAAATCCGCGCCCTCGAGATTGAAGTGCAGGGTGATTTCCCCCGCACGGGTGAGAGGAGATTCCTGCATGGCCAGGTGATAACCCTGCCAGCGTTCAAAAAAGCTCTGACACGAATCCTTGTTGCCGGCAAAAGCGATGCGGGTATGCCCGGCTTCTATCAAGTGACGGGTCAGCTGGTAAGAAGCACCTAGGTTTTCCACCATAATCACATCGCACATTCGGTTGCAATGGAACAAGTCGGACGAGATGTCAAAGGTGACGAGGGGAATCCCCAGGGAGCTTATACTCTTATAATATTCGCTTTGAAACAGGCCAGCCATCACGATACCGTCGGGCGGGTTGTTCAAAAGCGCGCCGGGAGGCGACATGGTCTGTTCGTGTTCGAGACCTATGACAACAAAGCGCATGGTGCACCCGTGCTGGCTGAGCGTACGTTCAAGGTTTAAAATAATCGGCATCCAAAAAAAGTCGCTGATGGATTTTTGGTAGCAGACAAAAGCGATATCGTAGCGAAGTTCGGCCGTCGGCCGGGACTCAGTGGATTTGGAGACGGGCGTGTTTTCATCCGGCGGTCCTCCGGCATTGCCGAGGAGGGGATGGGTATACCCGAGCAGCCGCGCTTGCTCCAAGATGCGTTCCCGCGTTTTCTCCTTAACGCCTGGGATCCCATTGAACACTTTGGAGACGGTGTTGCGAGATAGATGCAGCTGCTCCGCTATGGTTTCTTGCGTTACTTTTTCCATGGAATCCTCCTCCGATCCAATTGCTGACAGCGTATGGGAGTGCTACCGCATGCCTTTCTGTGCTTATTATTTTACATTTTTTGTTCCTAAATGTCAATTGTGAGTTTTATGAATGCTTCGAGGAACGTCGATGTTCCAATGAGAGGACTGGAATTTTCTTTGAATTAAAAGTTTACATTTTTTACATTTTCAAAAAACGAAATGTAATATTAAAAGATTTGTTGCAATTTTATTGACAAATTATCGAAATAAAAAGAAGTTATTCTAATTAAATTGAAAAAATAGGTTGACAAAATAGAAAAATGATGTAAAATTAATGTGTAAATCATCATCGAAAGCCAACGTGATGTAAAATTTGAGAGGGTGATAAGCTATATGTAAAGTTTCGCAACGCCTCATGTCAAACTATTTGCATAAAACAGGAAAGGGGTTTTGGGTGAAATGAAACGCATGCTAACCATGGCGGCCGCGGCGGCGGTATTGTGCACAACGCTGTGCGGGGGCTTGTCCCTGGGAGCGTCGGCTGCGGACGAACAGGCGCCGGCGCCGATGAAGCTGAGGCTGATGCAGGGCTTTAGCTATGAGGGGAAAGCGGTCGGCGACGACATCGGTGTTTCCGGTGAGTATAAGGTGCAAGTAAACGGCCCGGCGACGGCAAAATTGTCGGAATCCCTGGGGGCGCTCGGCGCGGCCAATGCGGCGACCTTTGATTCTGAAGAGCAGACCGGCTTCTCTGAAAGCAAAGAGACCAGCTTCGAGGTGTTTTATCAAGGCTCCAACGATTTGACGGGTCTGACCGGCTGGATGGCGTATGTAAAGATGCCGGTCAACAAATCCGCCGCTATACCGAACCTCGACGCCGCCAACCATCCCGGCAACCGGGAAGGGGAATACTACTCCCGCCTGTTCATCGGTCAATACGCTATCAAAGACGAGGCGATGGCGTGGCCGAATTTGGGGAGCGCGGACGTTCGGATCCTCGATAAAAACGGCACGGAATGGCAGACACTTAAGGCGAGCGAGGGATTTGTGGATCTGCCCAACGGCTTCGAGGGATACATAAAGGTCAAGCTCAGCGAGTTGGGCAATACAGCCGGCACCGACGGCAGGGGAGCCGCCATGACCGGTCGGTTTGAATCCACGACCTTCAAATACCGCAGCATGGGCGGCGAGGTGTGCGGCCCGGCGGTGGTCAACGCCATTTACGGCATCACCGAGGACAGCGACAGCGTCACCGCCTTGCTCGGCAGCGAGGAGACGCCGCGTTTTCTGACCAATGGAAAAACAGTGGACAAGGTGGACGACACCCTGCTGGACGCGGCTATGAAGGGCCGGGTTCTGCAAAGCTTCAACGCCTATGCCGAGGGCGCGGATCTGATGGAAAGCGGCGGCCTGAAAAGCTATTACCTGAAGGATCTCGACGCCACCATCGCGCCTCAGGTGGGAGGCATCGAGAAAAGCCCGTCGCTGAAGCTGGACGGCCCGACGCAGGGCGGCTTCCGGGACAGCGGCCCGTTTTATGAAATCTATTTTCCTAAGCATACGCAGGCAAAAGGCGTGAAGGGCATCATGTTCTATGTCAAATGCGCCGCCCCGCATAAGGAGGATACCGAACGCTCCCGTCTTCAGATGACGCTGTACAGCGAAGGCGACGGCGGAGTGAAATACACCAAGCTCGGCGACGGAAAAACCGTGAAAATCCTGGAAAAGGGCGCGAAAAAGTGGGCCACGGCGCCCAGTGCCGACGGCAACATTCTGGTTTTGCCTGCCAACTTTGAAGGTTATATCCTTTACGATCTAAAAGATATGACGGTGGCCCCCATCACAGAGGATCTGGAAAACAGGAGCCTGATTAGTGCCCATTTCGCTTTCCACGCGGTGGGCGGAGACGCGGGGGCGTGTTATCTCGACGCCATGTATGCCGTCACCGACATGGGGCAGAAGGACATCCTGATGAGCCTGAACGGCTGCGACGTGTATAATCTGGCCACCGGCGCCCCTGCCACTCGGGAGGATCTCCTGGAGAAGGGGCCGGAAATCGGCGAGGTGTTCGACGACATCCCCGAGGCTACTCTGGACAAAACCGTCCATGAGGTGGGCGAGGCGGATTTGACCGATACGAGCGTGAAGCTGAGCTGGGATGCGGTGGACGGCGCCGCGGCTTACCGGGTGGATGTTTTCCGCACCGAGGCGGCCAGCGACGGCATTTCCATCAAATACGTCTGCGCCGCGAGTCAGAAGACCACCGACACCTCGCTGACTGTCAGCGGCCTGTCCGCTTCCATGCGGTATTACGTTGTGGTCAGTGTATTGGACGCGTTTGACGGCGTGACGGACATCTTCGGCTATCAGCGATTTATGACTGCTGATTCTGCCGACCCGGTCCCCGCGCCGGATCCCGATTCCTCGGAAAGCGGGGGCGGGACGCCCTCTGACGGCGGAGAGCCGATCCCGCCCACCGGCGTACCGGCGGCCGCCGGCGCTGTGACCTTGGCGGCCCTGGCTGCCGCGGCGGTCATCCTTCTTCGGAAAAAACAGGACCGATAGTAATTGGAGGAAACATGAAGCCTTACAGGAAATGGCTCGCCGGACTGACGTGCGCCGTGCTGCTGGCTTCCTGCGCTTCCGGATGCAGCCGGCCGGGAACCCCCGTGAGCGGGGGTTCATCGGCCGGCAGCGCCGCGGAGACGGAAGGAACGGCACAGACAACGGCCCCGTCCGCGCAGGAATCCGGCGCGGGCACCACGGCGGAAACCGACACGTCCGCGTCAGGCGGCACCAAAGCGACCACGGCCCGCCCGGCGCCGATTCCCACCAAAACGCTGAACGTCAGCCGGAAGCTGAAGGAGGGGAGCAGCGAGATGGATCGCTCCATGCTCGGCAACCCCGACCGCGGCTTCCGTTATGAAACCTATCTCAACGTTTCCAACCTCAACGATCCGGATCGCCACTGGAGCTCCCAGATGGATCCGACTTCCCGGCTCAAGGCGCAAATGGAAATGTACATGTCGGAAACGCCGCAGCTGGCGCAGATTTATTTTTACCTCTCCGGCTATAACAACACGCCCACCATCCCGGAATACGGGATGAAGCGGATGCAGGAATATTTCGACTATGCTCGCGAGCTGAAAATCCGGCTGCTGGTGCGTTTCGCCTATCAAAATGGCGGAGAGGGGCTGAACGAGGCGCCCGATTCGGTTATGTTCAGCCATATCAAGCAGTTAGGGCCCCTACTGGAAAAGAACAAGGATGTCATCCATGTCGTGCAGATGGGGTTCCTGGGCGCCTGGGCCGAGTGGCACAGCTATAAGATGGAGCACGACCGGGTGCGGCTCATCCGCGAGGTGGCGAACATGACGCCCAAGGGCATCTATCTGCAAATCCGCATACCGGAATACAAAAATTTGATTCCCAAAGCCGACCCCATCTTCAGCCGTCTAGGCTATCACAACGACAGCTTGTTCGGCACCGTCACCGGCAGCCAGGCGGGGCTTGGCACCGGCAATGTGGATGTCGGCAAGCCCGACTGGGATCAGGTGACCCGGGAGGCGGCGTACATCCCGATCGACGGGGAACTGTTCTGGGGCAAATGGTCGATCAACCAGGACGGCAACAGCGACGGCTTTCTGCTCGACGGCTTCAAGGTCATCGAGCAGCTCAGTCAGCACCGGTTCACGTCGCTGAGCATCAACCACAACTATCATGAGGACGGGTTTGAACACAAGTATTCCATGCAGTACTGGCAGGAGACGGCCATCACCGAGCAGTGGCTGAAAAACAACGGCATCTTCTACGCGCCCGGCTGGTTTAAGGACAGCGCGGGCCAGGCGGTTTCCCGCACCGTGTTCGATTTCATCCGGGATTATCTCGGCTACCGGCTGGTGGGTACAGACTGGAAGGCCAGCGGCAAGCTGGAGAAAAAGGGCAGCGTCAAGGCGGAGCTGTCGCTGAACAACTACGGTTTCTCCGCCCCCTATAACCTGGAAAGCGGCTTCGCTATCCTAGACGAGAACAACAACCCGGTCAAAACCGTCAAGGCGGGCACGCCCACCGATTGGCACAGCCGCAACCCCACCAATTACAACGACGGGAAGCTGCTCACCCACAAGGTGACGGCAAACTGCCCCCTGCCTGACAAGGCAGGCCGGTATAAGCTGGCGTTTTATCTGAAAAACCCTCTGGGCGTCGGCGCGCAGCTGGCCAACGACATTCCGTTCGAGAACGGGTACAATATCCTGGAAACCATCGAAATCGGCTGACCCGGAGTGGATGCGTCCGGGCGGCAGCGAAAGGAAGAGTGTGCATGAGCAAACGAATAGTGGCGGCCCTGCTGTGCGGTCTGCTGGCAGTCGGCGGGCTGACGAGCTGTGGAGGCCAAAAGTCGCCGGTCGGCAGCGATCTCACCGCCTCCACGGGAGAAACCGGCCCCGTCCCCACGGGGGAGAACAGCGCGGTTTCCTCCGACGGCGATATCCTAGTGCCGGACGACACGCCGACCTCTCCCATCACGCAAAAACCGGAGGACGGGAAAACCAAGGCCACCCAGAAGGTGACCACCACCACGGCCAAGCCCATGACCTATACCAAGACCAAGCAGGACACCATGTTTGAAAGCGCCAGGGGCTCCTCCATCCTGCTGTTCTACGGCGGGAGCCTGTCCGACAACGAGAAAAAGGTGGCGGCGGAGTTCACCAAGCAATACGGCATCACCATCAAGTACGAGACGATGGGATGGGCGGAATACAACGCCAAAATCGCGCAGCGGGTTGCCGCGGGCAATCCGCCCGATTCGGCGGTCATGACCGACGCCTCTGCTCTGAATTTCATGTACGGCAACATCGCCCAGCCCCTGAACAAGTACATGGACACGGCGGATCCGTATTGGAACTGGAATCCCTCGATTCTCAAGCAGTATTCCATCGGGGACAAGATTTACGCGGTGCCCGATTACGGCATTAGCACGTTCTTCATTTATTACAACAAAACGCTGTTCCAGGAAAACGGCATCGAAGACCCTTACAAGCTTTATCAGCAGGGCAAATGGGATTTCGCCAAATTCCGGGAAACCGCCAAAAAAGCCACCCTGTATGAAAAGGACAACACCACCGTCAAGTGCTACGGCTTCGCCACCTGGTACCGCGAGCTGTTCGTGCTGGCCAACGGCGGCAACATCATCGCCCCTGACGGCAAAGGGCGGTATGTCTCGGCTGTGGACACCCCGAACGCTCTGGCGGGGCTTAACCTGCTTAAAGATCTGTGCAAGGACGGCTCCTGCGACGCGTCCATGGGCGGCTACACCGAATTCAAGTCCCGCAAGGTGGCCATGCTGGCAGAGCGGCCCTGGAACGCCATCGGGCAGTACGACTATTACAAAACCATGAAGGATGAAATCGGCGTCGTTCCGGTGCCCAAGGGCCCGAACGCCGACAAGGTATACGCTCCGAGCAACACCACCGCCTCCTATGTGCCGGCCAAATGCAAAAACCCGGTGGGCGGCATGGCCTGGAACTATTTCAGCCTGCGCCGTTCCATCGAGGGGGAGAAGCAGAACCATCCGGATGCGGTGGAATTCCGCCGGAAATCTATGTCCGACGAGCATAAGGCCATCATCGACGCTTATCTGAAAAACGCCACGCAGGTGACCTCCCGCTTGGATTCTCTCAGCGGCTGGAGCAACTACAGCGTGGAATTCTGGGGCGGACTTGTGTCCGAATTCAAGCCTGCGGAGGAAATGGCGGCTTCCATGAAGAGCATACTCGACAGTTCCATCATCCGCACTATCGGCAAATAAGAAAGGCGTGACCGCGATGGAAACCACCATTCTGTTTCATCCCATCACTAGCGAGGGAGACGAGGCCCTGCTGAAAAATCCGGATCGGGGCTTCCGGATGGAAACCTGGTGCAACGTGGGCAACCGGAAGGACGATAAGCAGCGGGAGCATGAGGATCCCGCCGACATGCTGCGGGAGCAGGCCGCGTTTTATGCGCCGGAATCCCCCCAGCTGGCTCAGGTCTATTTTTATCTGACCAACTACAAGACCGTCCCGGTGATCCCGGAAGTCGGCATGAACCGGATACAGCGGTATTTCGACACAGCCCGGGAGCTGGGGTTCAAGCTGCTGGTGCGCTTTGCCTATCAAGGAGATGGGGACGGCACCGGCGAGGCGGCGGACGACATCATGCTGGCGCATATGCGCCAGCTGAAGCCCCTGCTCGAGAAGAACCGGGCTCTCATCCATCTGGTGCAATCGGGTTTTCTGGGCGCCTGGGGCGAATGGCACAGCTACAAGATGGAGCACGACCGGCTCAGGCTGCTTCACGCCATCGGCGAGATGGCGCCCTCCGAACTCTTTTTGCAGATTCGCATACCTACATATAAAAACTTGTTGGATAAGGCCGATCCGCTCTACCGCCGCCTCGGCTTCAACATCGACAGCACCTTCGGCTATGTGGAACCGGAGCAGATGGGACGGGGCACCGACGGCGTGGACCCTGGCAAGCCCGACTGGATGCAGATCACCAGGGAGTCGCCCTATGTCCCGATTGACGGCGAACTGTTTTGGGGCACCTGGTCGCTCAATGAGCATTTCAACGACCGGGACGGCTTTATGATCGACGGGTATGGCGTTATTCGGGAGCTCAGCGAGCATCGCTTCAATTCCCTGAGCGTCCATCACAATTACCGGGAGCTGGGGCCGGAGAAGAAGCTCTCTATGCAGTACTGGAAGGAAGCCGCGCTGACGCCCGAGTGGCTGGACGCTCACGGCCTGCTGTACGCGCCGGGCTGGTTCCAAAAGGCGGACGGCGGCCCGGTCGAGCGCCAGGTGTTCGATTATACGCGGGACTATCTCGGCTATAAGCTGGAGCTGCGGCGGCTGACCCTGACGGGGGAGGCGGTATCCGGCGGCCGCATACACGCGCGGCTGGAACTGGTGAACTATGGCTTCTCGGTTCCGTTCGGTATGGAAGAAAGCGGCTTTGCCCTGCTGGACAGCGAGGGCGGGCTGATTTCCGAAACACCGGCAGGCGCCCCCCTGACCTGGCACAGCCGGAATCCCGAGGATTATGGCGACGCCCGCCTGCTGACCCATACGGTGGAAGCGTCTATCCCTCTGCCGGAGGCAAAAGGAACCTACACTCTGGCGTTTTACCTGCGCAATTCCATGGGAACCGGCGCCCGGATGGGCAACACCGAGCCGTTTGCACACGGCCGTACGCTTTTATGCGAGGTGCCGGTTATCTAATGTCTGCTGAACACCCAATAAACGCGGCCGCAAGCGGCAGGATACAGTAAGCATTATCTAAATCCGGAAGAGGAGCGGGACGATGAAGCAGAGAACCATTGAGAAAAAGCGGGCGATTGCCGGCTGGGTGTTTATTGCCCCCTGGCTGTGCGGCATCGTGCTGTTCTTTATTCAGCCGCTTATCAGCCTCGTGCGGTATTCGGTGACGGATTTTCAGTTCATGCAGGAGCAGGGCTCCATGTTCGCACCCCTGGAGGGCGGTTGGTGGGAAAACTACCGCACCGCCTTCCAGGGTGACGCCCTGTTTCCGCAGAAGTTCACCGCCACGTTGCTGGATATGCTGTACCGTGTGCCGGTCATCCTGATATTCAGCCTGTTCGTGGCCATTGTCCTCAATCAGAAATTCAAAGGGCGCGGCTTCATGCGCCTGATATTTTTCCTGCCGGTGCTGGTCACCACGGGCGTCATTTCCTCCATCATCAAGACCAGCCTGACCACGGTGGTGGTAGGTGGCGATTCGGCCACCAACATCTTCAGCGCGGCCCTGCTGACCCGGCAGCTGCTGGACGCGGGGCTGCCCGAGGGATTGGTGAATACCGTAGGCGGCATGATCGCCAACGTGTCGGATTTGGTCTGGAGCAGCGGCGTGCAGATTCTGGTATTCCTCATGGGTCTGCTGACCATTCCGCAGAGCCATTACGAGGTGGCGCAGGTGGAGGGGGCCACCGGCTGGGAGGCGTTCTGGAAGGTGACCTTCCCAGCTGTCTCGCCTTACATATTGGTGGGCCTCGTCTATTCGGCCATCGACCATTTTATCGGGTACGACAATGCCGTGATGAAATACATCACGGACAACGCTTACAACAATTTCCGCTATTCCTATGCGGCGGCCATGTCCTGGATTTACTTCGGTGCTATTCTTTTGTGCCTGGCCGTTCTGGTGTTCATTACGTCGCGGTTTATCCGCTATGGGGGGGCGGACGACGCTCCCCGCCGGGAGAGGAGGGCCCGTCATGGTTAAGAACAAGCGGGCGTCCTACGCGAACGCCGATTCCTCGCCCCTGTATTATCTGGGGCGGGCGGTCTGGTCGGCGGTGCGTTTTTTCTTCCTCTTAGGTATGACCTTCGTCATTTTATATCCGCTTTTGTATATGCTCAGCATGTCGCTGCGCGCGGGGGCGGATATGTACGATATGTCGGTTGTCTGGATCCCGAAGCATTTCACGCTCGATAATTTCCGTGTGGTGTTTGAGCAGCTCGGCTTCGGCACCGCCATGCTGAACACGATCGAAATCGCCCTGGGCTGCGCGGTGATACAGGTGTTTGTCTGCGCCCTGACGGGGTACGGCTTCGCCCGTTTTCCGTTTAAGGGCAGGGGGCTGCTGTTCCTGGTGGTAATTTTCACCATCGTGGTGCCGCCTCAGATGACCAACCTGCCGAATTACCTGCTGTTCCACGACTTCGACTTTTTCGGGATTGTCCAGGCCGCAACCGGCCGGGCCACAGAAATCAACCTGCTCGACCGGCGCTCCACCCTGTACCTGCTGGCTCTTCTGGGCCAGGGGATCCGCTCCGGGCTGTTCATCCTGATTTTCCGGCAGTATTTCCGCGGAGTGCCCATGGAGCTGGAACAGGCGGCCATGGTGGACGGCTGCGGCTTCGGGCGCACCTATTTCCGCATCATGCTGCCCAACGCCAAGGGGCCCATGCTTATCACGTTTTTGTTCACGCTGGTGTGGTATTGGAGCGATTTTTACACGTTATCCACCTATCTGAGCAACGTGCGCACCCTGTCGGTGAGTTTGGCGAGTCTGCGCGTTTCTCTGGAAACGGTGCTGTCGGTAGAGGCGTGGGATCCGTATAAAATCATCACGATGGAGCAGGCGGCCTGCATTGCAAGCATCGTGCCGCTGCTCGTGCTGTTCATCGTCCTCCAGCGGCAGTTCACCCGCAGCATCGAAACCACCGGCCTGGTCGGGTAAGAAGGAGACCGTTATGAGAAAAACCAAGCGTCTTTTTTGCTTCGTCGCCGGATTGGCCCTGCTGGGCGCGGGGCTTCCCGCCAGGGCGGCGGACGCCTCCCCGGCCAAGGAGCTGCGGGAAGGGGAAAGCGCCGTGTTTCAGGCCGAGGCGCCGGAGGACGGGGCGTATGTGCTGGAAATCGACTACACGCCGGCAAAGGGCCGAACCGCCAGCCCCGAAGCGGATATCACCGTCGAGGGCGCTGGACGCTGGACCCAGCATCTGGAGTTTCCCCGCACCTGGCGGGATATCCGTCCTGGAACCCGGTTTGCCACCGACTACCGCGGCAATGAGATGACCCCCGAGCAGGAGGAGGTCGCGCGGGAGCAGACCTTGACCGCCGGGTTTTCCGCCGCCCTCGGGCGGCAGGCGGTGCCGCTGACCAAGGGCAGCTACACCATCCGGCTGACGATGACGCGGGAGGCCATGCAAGTGCGGGCCGTCCGGCTGATTTGCCCGGAGCGGCGATCCTATGCCGCGTATCGGGAGGAAACGGCCGGACACCCCCAGACGGCGGACGAGTCCATTTCCGTCGAGGCCGAGCTGCCCGCCGCCAAATCCCATTCCTCCATCCTGCCCACCTACGACAGATCCTCTCCCGCCATCCAGCCGAACGCGCCGGACCGCATCCTGCTCAACCTCATTGGCGGGAGCAGCTATGCCCGCGCCGGCCAGTGGCTGGAATGGAGCATAGAGGTGAAAAAGGCGGGGTACTACAACCTATCCTTCCGGTACACGCAGGACAGCCTGCGCGGCCTCGGCGTGGGGCGGCGGATCCTTCTAGACGGCGCAGTGCCGTTCGAGGAATTCGAGCTTGTCCGCTTTCCTTATGCCGAATCCTTCGCCACCTTTACCCCCGCCGGGAAGGATGGTGCGCCGTTTCGGCTGTATTTGGAGGCAGGAGCGCACACCCTGCGCCTCGAGGTGAACGGCAGCCATCTGGAACAGAGCGCCCTGCGTCTCAAGGAACTGGTCAAGCAGGGAAACGACCTCTACCGTTCCATCGTCAGCGTTACCGGCGTATCCCCCGATCCGTACCGGGACTATTATCTCGACAAAGAACTGCCCGATCTGCTGCCTGGCCTTCGCAGTCTGCGGCAGGGGCTGGAAGAAACCGCCGAGGCGATCGATCGCTATTCCGACGGGACGGGCGGCAGCGAAACAGCGGTGCTTCAGGAGACCGTCCGGCTGCTGGACAGCTTCCTGGCGGCCCCCTATAAAATTCAAAACCGGCTGGACAGCTATAAGGCGCAGGTGGACGCGCTCGCCGAGCTGATGCTCCGCCTCGATCAGCAGCCGGTGACTCTCGATTATCTCACCCTGTCACCCGACGGGGAGGAGCCGGCCGCGGCCTCCGGCGGCTTCTGGCGCACGCTGACCTTCCGGCTGGAAGTGTTCCTGCGTTCCTTCTTGGACGACTATATTGTCAGCGGCGGGGAGGTAAGCGGGCAAAAGCCCCTGAAGGTTTGGATTAATACCGGGGATCTGCTGGTTTCCGGCGTGGCCTCCGGCCGGGATCAGATGCAGCTCATCAAACGGCTGTGCGACGATCGGTTCACCCGTGTTACCCACGTGCCGGTGGAGCTGTCCCTGGTCAGCACGGGGGACGTGCTGATGCAGGCGGTCATCGCGGGCAAAGGGCCGGACGCCGCGCTGTTTGTCCCCGAGCAGCTGGTGGCCAACCTGATGGTGCGCGGGGCTCTGGCCGATATGCGGGAGATGGACGGCTTTGCCGAGAGAGAAAAGGAGTTCTATCCGTCCGCGTTCGTGGCCTACCGCTTCGGCGATGGAATTTATGCGATGCCTGAAACGCAGAATTACAACATGCTGTTTTATCGCACCGATATTCTGCAGGACGAGGGGCTGCGTCCCCCTTCGACCTGGGACGATTTTTACGCCGTGCTCCAGAAGCTGCAGCAAAAGCAGCTGCAGGCGGGCATTCCCGAAAGTCAGGCCGTCTTTGAAATGCTGCTTATGCAGAACGGCGGAGCGGTGTACAACGAGGCGCTGACCGCCACCCGCCTGACCGAGCAGGCGGCCGTGGATGCTTTCACCCAGTGGACAGAGTTTTATATCAAGCATTCCCTGCCCCTGACCTTCGATTTCTTTAACCGGTTCCGCACGGGGGAGATGCCTATCGGCATCGCCGCCTACACGACATATAACCAGCTCACCGCCGCCGCACCGGAAATCGCCGGCCTGTGGGCCATGGCGCCGGTGCCGGGCGTGCAGAAGGACGGACAGATTATCCGCACGCAGAGCAGCACCATGAATGGCGCCGTTATCATCGAGGGGGCCGCGCAGAAGGAGAACGCCTATCGGTTTGTGAACTGGTGGACTTCCGCGGACGCCCAAGCCGCTTTCGGGCAGCAGAGCGAGGTGCTTCTCGGCGCGTCCGCCCGGTACAACACGGCCAACCGGGAGGCCTTCGACCGGCTTGGCTGGACGTCCGGGGAGAAGGAAACCCTGACCGCCGCCTGGGAGCAGGCCTGGGACGTCGAGCAGACGGCCGCCACCTATTACGTCGGCCGCTGCCTGACCAACGCGTTCCGTCGGGTGGTTTACAGCTACGAAGCGCCGCGGGATGTGCTGTACCGCTACAACGCGGATATCGCCGGGGAGCTGGCGCGCAAGCAGCGCCAGCTCGACCGGCCGTGAGGGGAGGAGAGAGCATGGGTAAAGCAAAGGGGCTCTTGGGAAAATACGGCGCCAGCTATTTTCTCCTGTCCTTCTGGCTGATTCTGTTTTTGGTGTTTACGGTCATCCCCATCGCCATTTCGGTGGTGATGAGCTTTACAGATTTCGACATGGTGCGTCTGCCGCGATTCGTGGGGCTGCAGAATTACACAACCCTGTTTTTGGACGACGATATTTTCATCAAATCGCTGGGCAACACCCTGTTTTACGCGCTGGTCACGGGCCCGGCGGGCTACCTGCTGAGCTTCCTGGTGGCCTGGTTGCTCAGCGAGACCTCCCGGGGCGTGCGCGCGGTGCTGATGCTGATTTTTTACGCCCCGACCCTGGCGGGCAACGTCTATATGGTCTGGACGTACATATTCAGCGGCGACTCCTACGGCATGCTCAACAGCCTGCTGCTGCGTTTGGGGCTTATCGCCGACCCGATCCAGTGGCTCAATGACCCGGCGTACAACTCCATTGTGGTGATCGTGGTCATCCTCTGGATGAGCATGGGAGCCGGGTTCCTCTCCTTCGTCGCCGGGTTTCAGCAGCTTAATGTCTCCCTCTTTGAGGCGGGGGCCATCGACGGCGTGCGCAACCGGTGGCAGGAGCTGTGGCATATCACGCTGCCCCAGATGGTGCCGCAGCTGCTCATCGGCGCGGTGCTGTCCATCTCCAGCGCCTTTGCCGTCGGGTATCAGAACGCCCTGCTTACCGGCAACCCCAGCACCGATTATTCGACCCATACGGTGCTGCTGCACATGACCGACTACGGATACACCCGTTTTGAAATGGGCTATGCCTGCGCGGTGGCGGTGGTGCTGTTCGTCCTCATGGTGGGGACGTGGCTTGTCATCAACCGGGGACTGCGCCGCATGTCGTCGGAATAAAGGGAGTCGGCAGCATGGAAGAAAATTGTAAGCGCGCTTGGCAAGCGCCGCCCGCCGGCCGCCCGGAGGGCCGACTGTATGCGGCGGAAAAAGGGGGGATACGATGAATTATACGGCAAAGCTTTCCGCAAAGCGGGTTTCCCGCTCGGCTTGGGGGAATTTTCTGGTGGCGGTTTTCCTGCTGCTGCTGGGCGCCTTTACGATTCTTCCCATCTACTATTCCATCGTCAGTTCTCTGAAGCCGCTCAATGAGCTGTTTTTGTATCCGCCCCGCTTCTTTGTCTATCATCCGACCCTGCGGAACTTCTCGGCTCTCATCAAGCTGCAGGCCCAGTCGCCCGTACCCTTTGAGCGGTATCTGTTCAACAGCGTGTTTGTCGCGGCGATTTCCACCGCGGGGTATGTGCTGGTGGCCTCCATGGCGGCCTACCCGCTGGCCAAGCACCGGTTTCCCATGAAGAAGGTTATCGTGCAGCTGGTGGTGTTCGCCATCCTGTTCCGCCCGGAGGTGACCTCCATCCCGCAGTACATCATCATGGCAAAACTCCAGGTTATCGACACCTATTGGGCGCTGATACTGCCGGCCATGGGTACGTCCTTCGGCGTGTTCCTGCTGATGCAGTTCATGGAGGCAATACCGAACGAGATCATCGAATCCTGCCGCATCGACGGGGCGAAGGAGGTCACCCTGTTTTTCCGCCTGATTCTGCCCATGGTCAAGCCCGCCTGGCTGACGGTGGTGATTTTCACCTTTACCAGCGTGTGGAACACCAACGGGGTGCAATTTATTTACAGCGAGAGCCGGAAGATGCTGCCGGCCATGCTCTCCCAGCTCAGCGGTGCGGGCGTCGCGCGGGCGGGGGTGGCATCGGCGGTGGCGGTGCTGCTGTTGATTCCGCCGGTGGTGATTTTCCTGTTCAGCCAAAAATCGGTGGTGGAAACCATGGCGCATTCCGGACTTAAGGGATAAGGGGGGCTACCAGTTGAATAAGCACATAGGGCCCGCCGCCCTCTCCGTCTGTCTGGCGGCTCTGCTGTCCGGCCCATCCGCCCTGGCGCTGGAGATCGGGAAAAGCTACCAGTACAACCAGCAGGGGGAAGCGGTCTGCGCCCCAGCGGGTTACGTATGCCGTCGGGTGCTTTATGGGGAAGAGCTGGGCATCGGCTCCTTTAAGAATCCCCGGGATATGGCGGTGGACGAGCAGGAGCGCCTGTATATAGCCGACACCGGCAACAACCGGATCGTCGTGCTGCACCGCGATCTGACGCTGGACAGAATCATCGACGCCGTCGTCACACCGGACGGGGAAAAGCAGGCGCTTACCGGACCGGAAGGGCTGTGGACAGCGGGTGACCTGCTGTATATCGGCGACACCGGCGCCGGCCGGGTGGTGGCGGTGGACGCCGACGGCGTTATCCGCCGGACGCTGCTCAAGCCTCAGACCGATCTGCTGACCGACGACGCGGAATTCAAGCCCTCCAAGCTGGCGGTCAACGACACGGGAACGGTATACGTCGCGGCCTCCGGTATCTACCAGGGGCTGCTCCAATACGACGATACCGACGCGTTTCTGGGATTTTTCGGAGCGAACAAGATAGAGGTCACCGCCGGGGTGCTGATCCGGAACTTCTGGAAGAATCTGTTTTCCGACGAACAGCGCGAAGGCATGGTGCGCACCGTTCCCACCGAATATGCCAACGTTTTTATGGACGACCAAGGGATGATCTTCACCGTCACCGCCACGGTGAGCACCGGCCAGGTTCGGCAGCTCAACGCGGCGGGCGAGAACATCCGCAAATATCCCGGACAGGACGCTGGTTTTCTGCAAACCGGCTATGACCGGAGCAATTACGGCGACCAGGAGGTGGACTACCAGAAAGGGCTGACCATCGCGAGCCGCATGACGGACGTGCAGGTGGATGCGGACGGCATCCTGTCGGTGCTCGACAACCAGCGGGGACGCGTGTTCCAGTACGATAAGGAGCAGAACCCGCTGTGCATTTTCGGCGGCAGGGGCGAACAGCAGGGCTTTTTCAAAAACGCCACGGCGCTGGAAAAGCTGGGAAGCGAGTATCTGATTGCCGACGCGGATAAGAACAGCCTTACCGTATTTGCGCCGGTCCCCTATATGGAGACCGTGCGTCTGGCGCTTGCCGCCTATGACGCGGGCGATTATGAAAAGAGCGCGGCTCTGTGGGAAGAGACGCTTCGGCAGAACGGCAGCCTTACGGTCGCTTACCGCGGCATCGGCCGGGCCCGGCTTCAGCAGGGACGCTATGACGAGGCCATGGCGTGCCTCGAAAACGGCGGCGACCGCTATTTTTATTCGCTGGCGGTGCAGCAGGTGCGCCGGCAGTTCACACGGGCCAACCTGTGGTGGCTTCTACCGGCGGCAGCCGCTGCCGTGGCCGCGTTTGTCTGGCTGGTGAAACGCATTAAACGAGCGATACTGCGCTCGGCGAAGAAGGAGGGACGGCGAACTTGAGCAATCTGATTCGATTTATGCGGGGTGTGCGCATTCAGGCGGCTCATTTCCAGCCAGAGCGTCTGCGATGGCGCAGCCTGGATAAAACCAAGCTGCTGGTGCCCTTCCGCCTGTTTTTCCATCCGGTGGAAACCATGAACGACATCAAGTTCGAGGGACGCGGCTCTCTGGCGCTGGCGAACCTGCTGGCTTTCCTGTATTTTGTCGGGCAGATGATGGCTTTTTCCATGACCGGCTATCTGTTCAACGCCCACGATATCCGGCAATTTAACTTGTTTCTAATCCTGGCACAGACGGTTGTGGTGCTGCTGCTCTGGGCGGTATGCAACTGGTCCTCTTGTACCCTGCTCGAGGGGGAGGGCACTTTCCGGCAGATTTGGATCGCCACCTGCTACTCCCTCATGCCTATGGTTCTCGGTCAGCTGCCCCTGCTGCTGGCCTCCCGGATCCTGAGCCTGTCGGAGTCCATGTTTCTGACTGCCGCCACGGCGGTTTTACAGGGCTGGTCGCTTCTGCTGCTGTTTTTGGGGATGATGGTCATGCACCAGTTCACCGTCGCGCGGACGGTAGGGTCGGTGCTGATAACGCTGGTGCTGCTGGCCGCGGTGGCGTTCCTGGCGCTGCTGTCTTTCTCGATTTTTCAGCAGCTGGTCGCTTTTATTGGCACCGTGGCCGCCGAGCTGGCGGGACGATAGGGGGCACGGAATGAAAAGACTCACAGCTTTGCTGACAGCCCTTCTGCTGGCGGTGCTCTTGGTGTCCGGCGCGGCTGAACCTGCCGATACGCCGGAACCGGAGAAAGCGGATCCCGCGGTGCAGGGGGAGGAGGTCACGGTGGCCGAGAGCGGTAATCTTCGCCTGTCGGTGAATTTGTCCACCTGTGCCGTCGCCCTCTGGAACGGAGCGGACGGCTCCCGCTGGGATACCAATCCCGTCGACCCGCAGGAGGACGCCTATACCGGCGGCGCGGTGCTCAACGACATTCGCTCTCAGCTGGTGGTCACCTATTACGACCATCAGAAAAATACCGCGACTATCGGCTCGTATCTGGCAAGCGTGCTGCGCCGCTCTTTCGAAATCCGCAAGATAGCGGACGGCGTGCGCGTCACCTATAATTTCTCCCGCGAGACGGAGCAATTCTCTATTCCGTTGGAATACCGCCTGCGGGACGGCGCGCTGGATATCCGTATCCCGGTGAAGGACATAAAGGAGCGGGGCGAGGCCCGCATCAGCGAGATCCAGGTGCTTCCCTATTTCCTGCGGGGCGGAAATGGGGAGGAGGGGTATCTTCTCATCCCCGACGGCAGCGGCGCGCTTATCGATTTCTCCGTCCCGCGCCCTCACGCGGCACCTTACAAGCAGAAGGTGTACGGCAGGGATTTGGCTACCTCCTACTATTACGACGAGGGGGATAAGCAGGCCGCCCGGCTCCCCGTCTTCGGCGTCAGCCGCGGCGGCAGCGGGCTGCTGGCTGTCATCAGCGGGAACGAGAGCGCGGCCTATGTGGAGGCGAATCCCGTCGGCGCGGTTTCCTCCATGGCCAACGCCTTCGCATCGTTTACATACCGGCAGACCGATACCGCCCTTATTGCGGGAAAGGACTGGAATTACAACGAATACCCGGTGGTCAACGACCGGGCCGCGACGCGGGACTTTGCGCTATGTATTCTCCCACTCGAAGCCGGGCGCGCCGCTTATGGGGACATGGCGGCCCGGTACCGGGACTATCTCATCAAGGCCGGGACGCTGACACCGCTGCGGGAGGACGAACGCCTGGACGGCGGGGTGGAGTTCTTCGGTAAAACCACCGAGCGCCGCTCCTTTCTGGGCATCCCGTACGATCATGCCGTAACGGCCACCAGCTTCGACGAGGCCGCCGCCATCTTGAACGAGCTGCAGGAGACGGGGAGCCGGCTGGGAGCGTTCCTCTACGGGTTCGGCAAGGGGGGCTACCCGGGAAAAGAAAGCTGGAACAGCGCCGTGGGGGGCCGGAAGGGCTATGACCGTCTGCTGGCCTCGCAGAAGGGAACAGGCGGCGTGATTTATGGGGTGCAGGAGTTCCTGTACGAAACCGATCCCGCTTTTCTGTGGCTGCGGCAGAAGAATTTTGCCCGCGCCCTGAACCGGGATTACCTGATGAAGACCGCGTATTCCCTAAGCACCTACGCCGCCGTCACGGAGGGCGGGGGCCGCTATGGCCTGACCGCCGCCGAGCTGACCAAACGTTTGGGACGATTCTTCGATAAAACACCCTCCCGCGGCGGGGCGGGGACGTCGCTCGGCAGCATTGGGACCGATTTATACAGCGATTACGCCGAAGGATCTTACACCGAGCGGCAGGCCATGCTGGAGAGCGTGCGCGCCACCCTGGAAAAGGAGGACGGCCGGGCTTTGGCAGCGGAGGGCGGGAACGCTTGGCTGCTTGGAACGGTGCGCACGTTGTATGAGATCCCCACCGTTTCCAGCCGGTTCGACTGCGCGGCGGAATCGGTGCCGTTTTACACGATGGCGCTGCATGGGTATGTGAATCTGGCGGCGGTTCCCTTCAACGCGGAGGAGGACGTGGAAACGGCCTTCCTGCAATGCCTGGAGGCGGGCGCGCTGCCGAACTTCCGCATCACGGCAAAGGACAATACCGTCCTCAAGGATACCGGCTACGCCTTTTTGTACAACACCGGCTATGCGGGGGTCGGCGAGAGGCTGGGGGAGATGCTGAAAGCCTCGGCCGCCCTGTATGACGGGCTGTTTGACCAGCCCATCACCGGCCATGTCCGCCGCGGCGATGTCGCCGTCACCACTTACGCGAACGGCGCGCGCATCGCCGTGAATTACGGGGCGGAACCGGCGGATGCGGACGGCGTGACCGTACCGGCCCGCGGGTTCATCCGGATAGAGGGAACAGGAGAGAGTGTATGAACGTACAGGTTATGAGCGAGAGCATCCTCGGCGTCCAAATCGTCGAGGAGAACAGAAGGGTGCCAGTTATCGGGGGGGACTCCCTGCCCGATATGCCGTGGCAGGAGCGGACTCCGGGGGACAAATCACCCTTGTGGCGGTATAGAGGAAACCCCATCATCAAACGGGACGCCCTGCCCGATTCCAATAGCATTTTCAACAGCGCCGCCGTTCCCTTCCGGGGCGGATTCGCCGGGGTGTTCCGTTGCGACAACACCCGCCGGGTGCCGTGGCTGCACGCCGGTTTCTCCCAGGACGGCATCCACTGGAACATTGAGCCCCGGCCCATCCGCTTTATCGACGGACCGGCGGATCTCGCGTTTGAATACGCCTACGATCCCCGGGTCTGCAAGCTGGAGGATCGGTATTACATCACCTGGTGCAACGGCTATGAAGATCTGCCCACCATTGGGATGGCCTGGACCGAGGATTTTCGGGTGTTCCATCAGATGGAGAACGCGTTTCTGCCATATAACCGCAACGGGGTGCTTTTTCCCCGCAAAATCGGCGGCAACTACGCCATGCTCAGCCGGCCGAGCGACAACGGACACACCGCGTTCGGCGATATTTTCTACAGCGAGAGCCCGGACATGGTCTATTGGGGGAAGCATCGGCGTGTGCTCGAGCCCCGGGAGTCCTGGGAGAAGCTGAAGGTAGGGGCCGGGCCGGTGCCCATTGAAACCGGCGAGGGCTGGCTGCTGATTTACCACGGGGTGCTTCGTTCCTGCAGCGGCTTTGTCTACAGCATCGGCGCCGCTCTGCTCGATCGGGAACAGCCGTGGAAAGTGCTTGGGCGCACCCGCTCTTTCCTGATGGCTCCCCGGGAGAATTACGAATGCGTTGGCGACGTGCCGAACGTGGTGTTTCCCTGCGCAGCCTTGTGCGACAAAGATACGGGCAGGCTGGCCATTTACTACGGCGCCGCCGACACGGTCACGGGCCTGGCGTTCAGCCGGGTAGACGACATCGTGGACGCGATCCGCGCAGACGGCTGAAGGAGGGATCGGTATGCTGAAAATCGGCGTGATTGGCTACGGCGGCCGGACGGGCGATCTCATCAAGGACGTGCTGCTGGAGCTGAAGCTGGATGTGGAGATTGTAGCTTTTACGGATTTGGACGAAGCTGCGGCTCGGGCCCGGATGTCTCATCCCCGTTTGCATCCCGAAACCATTCGGTATTACAAAACCGCGCGGGAGATGCTGGACAGCGAGGAGCTGGACGGATGCATGATCGGCACGCGGTGCAATACGCATACCTCTTATGCCGTGGAGGTGCTGCGCCGGAATATCCCGCTGTTTCTCGAAAAGCCGGTATCGGTCACTATGGAGCAGCTGCGGGCCCTGGACGCTGCTGGAAAAGCGACCGCGGCCCAGACGGTGGTTTCCTTTCCGCTGCGCGCGTCGCTGCCGGTACGCAAGGCCAAGGCCATTATCGACAGCGGGGAGATCGGCGAAGTGCAGCACGTGCAGGCTTGGAACAACGTCCCCTATGGGGCGGGGTATTACCATACCTGGTGCCGGGACGAAAGCGTCACCGGTGGGTTGTTCCTGCAAAAGGCGACCCACGATCTCGACTATATCCAGTACATACTGGGGCATCGGCCGGTGGAGCTCTGCGCCATGGAATCCAAGCAGATTTATAAAGGGGACAAACCGGCGGGGCTGCGCTGTCCCGACTGCCCCGAGGAGCGCACCTGCCCGGAAAGCGAGTGGTTCATGACCACCTACAAGGCGGATCATCCTCACGGCGATCTCTGCTGCTTTTCCACTGCCACCGGCAACCACGATTCGGCCAGCGTTCTCATCCGGTACGACACCGGGATGCATGTATGCTACAGCCAGAACTTTTTTGCCCGCAAAAACGCCCAGCTGCGCGGAGCGCGGTTCCTTGGCTACAAGGGCACGCTGGAATTTGATTGGTACACCGGGGAGCTGCTTGTGCATAAGCACGACGAGCCGGTGGATGTATGCTACAAGCTGGATTTGACCGCCTCCTCCCATTTCGGCGGGGATAAACAGCTGATGTTGAATTTCTGCGGCGTGATGGCGGGAACGGAAAACAGTGAGAGTCCGCTGGAGGACGGCATCGCCAGCGCGCTGCTCTGCCTGAAGGCCGTCGAGTCGGCTCGGGAGCATCGCTTTGCCGAGGTGCGGCTGGATGGATAGGATTTGCCTGCGCTGCGCCGACGCCGCACTGCTGGAACCCCTGGAGGCGGCGGCGCGGGAGCTGGGCCTGCCGCTGGATATGGACGGCCGGCCAGTATGGCTGGAGCCGGGAGGCAAGGGGCTTCGCATCGATCCCCGGGGAGACGCCGTCCAGGTGTGCTACGGCACCCGCGCCGCCGCCTTCCGCGCCCTGAGCCTGCTGCCCGAGACGCTGGAAAGACAGGACGTCTTCCTCCAGTCGCCCCGCTTTACCTTAAACGGCGTGCTGGTGGATGCCAGCCGCAACGCCGTACCGAAGCCGGAAACGCTGTACCAGCTGATTCGGCGGTGCGCGGCGATGGGACTCAACGCCCTGTTTTTGTATACGGAGGACACGATCGAGCTGCCCGATTATCCCTATTTTGGGTATATGCGGGGGGCCTATACGGCTCAGGAAATCCGGAAGCTGGACGACTACGCCGCCCGATTCGGAGTAGAGCTGATCCCCTGCATACAGACCTTGGCACATTTTACCGCCCCCATGCGGTGGCGGGCCTTCGACGAGCTGCGGGATATCGGGGATATCCTGCTGTTGGATGACGATAAAACCGATCGGTTTCTGGACGCTCTGATTGCGCGGGTGCGGGAGCTGTTCGGCTCCAGGCGTATCCATGTGGGACTGGATGAAGCCCATATGGCAGGGTTGGGGCGATACCTGGACAAACACGGCTGTCCCGATCGGGCCGACTTGCTGCTGCGGCATGTCGAGCGGGTGGACGCCATTTGCCGGCGGCACGGGTTTCGCCCCATGATGTGGAGCGATACCTTTTACCGGATAGGCGGGGGCGGCTATAAGGACGATGTCGTTACGCCGGACATACGCCGCCGCGTTCCGCCCGACATGCAGCTGGTGGCCTGGGACTACTATTCCGCGAAGCCGGAGGACTATGCCGCCACGCTGGAGAGTCACCAGCGGTTCGAGCGGGATATCCTGTTTGCCGGAGGGGCGTGGAAATGGCTGGGCTTTGCTCCGCATATCGGCCACAGCCTGGAGCGGAGCCGGACAGCGCTGACGGTCTGCGCGGCCCACGGCGTGAAGGAAGTGATCCTCACCGCCTGGGGGGACGACGGAGCCGAAGGATCCCTGTGGGGAATTCTGCCGGTCATGCAGCTGTTTGCAGAGGCGTCCTGGGAGCCGGCGGCGGACGAGAACCGTCTGGCGGCCCGCTTTGCGGCCTGTACCGGCCTGTGCTGGACGGATTTTCTCGCCATCGACCAGCTGCATCTGCGCCCGGGAGACGCGCCGGACACGCCGGGACCGGCCAACCCCGCCAAATATCTGCTGTATCAGGACGTGTTGCTGGGCCTGTTTGACGCCCACGTGCCGGAGGAAAGGGACGCCCCGGTTTTTGCGGCGGCGGCGGACGCGATGCGGGCCGCTGCTCTACGGAATCCGCAGACGGCTCTGTTTGAGACGCTGGAGAAGCTGGCCGCCGTTCTGGCGTGTAAGGCGGATTTGGGGGTGCGGCTGCGCCGCGCTTATCAGGAGGGGGACAGGCAGGCGCTTTGCCGCCAGAGGGAGACTCTGCGCCGCCTGCCGGATTTGTGCGAGGCGCTGTACCGGGCGGTGTGCCGCCAGTGGGCAGCGGAAAATAAACCGTTTGGCCGGGAGGTGCTGGATATGCGTTTCGGCACGCTGGCCTTCCGTCTGCGGGCGGCGCTGGAAACGCTGGACGCCTATCTGGCGGGGGCCGCTGCTTCCATTCCAGAGTTGGAGATGACCCTGCTGCCGTACGATGCGCGGGAGGACAGCCGCGGCCTTCCCATAGAGGAGAGCGCCTGGCTAAAAATCGCGTCCGCCGGTGTTCTGCAAATTTAAGAGAGAGGGAGATGCCCTATGCGTTTTGTGCGAAAGTCGCGCGCCTTGGCGCTTTGCCTGCTGTTCCCGTTGACGGCCGCCGGCTGCTCCGGGGCGCCAAGTCCATCCTCGTCGGCCGCCGCGCCGACTGCCAGCGCGGTTTCCTCCGCCTGGTCATCCGCTCAGATGACCACAACCGCCGTAACAAGCGCTGTCACGACCTCCGGCAAGGCTTCCACCACCCAGGCATCCCCTGCGTCCGCCCGGAAAACGACGACCAGCCGGCATGCCGCATCCGCCACCAAGGCCGCGCTCGCGACCACAGGCAAGCAGTCAACCGATTCGGGGTTCCTGAACGCGGCGCTTTTTAACAAGGGGCGGGACGCTTACGGCGGTAAAAGCATCAACATTTTGGGGGACAGCATTTCTCACGGGGCCAATGCGCCCAATATCCCGGATCATTCCTATGTGGGGCTGCTCAAAAAAGCGGTCGCCAAAAAGTTCGGTGTCTATAATTATGGCTTTACCTCCCTGCTGTGTACCTTCGATAATCCCGACGGCACGTATCAGGAGCTGCACACCATCGATTTGGCGGCAGGCGAATGGGGGCATGGCGGCGGAGAAGGCGCCGCCGGGCATCTGGGGTTTGAGCTGTACCGTTCGCTGTCCGGCCAGGCCAAAATGACGGTGACGGTGGACCGTAACGCCACCGATGCGGGCCGGCATGTCAAGGGCCTGTACGTGTATTATGAAGCGGGACCGGCTCAGGGCTCCTTCCGTGTAGAGGCCGCCGGCCGGACGCTGGCGACAGTGGACTGCCGCCGGGACAAAACCGATACCTGTGCCCGATCCCCGTATATACCGCTGCCCGCCAATCTGCCCGCTAAGGCGGAGATTTGCGTGGTGAGCAGCGGCGCGGCCCCCGTTGTCATCACGGGCTTTGGCTATGCCGAGGAGCCGAACGGGGTGACGGTGCAGAATTATTCCCGCAGCGGCTTGCAGCTCGTCGAGGTGGGCAACGATGTCATTCAATCGGTCTGCCGAGCCAATGTGGTGGTGCTCGCTTTGGGCTTCAACGACGCGGGGATACAGGCGGATCACGCGGCCTTCCGCAATAAAATCAATCGGATCATCCGTTCCTGCGAGGCAAGCGGGGCGAAGCTGGTGGTAGTGGACACCCTGTGGACCTTCCAGGCGGAAAAAGAATTCTACCGTGCCGAGCTGAAACGTGCCGCCGACGAGCTGGGCGGCCTATACATATCCTTCACGGATTTGGCGGAACAGAACCCGGGCATGATTCAGGACGGGGCCCATCCCTCGGTGGCGGGGCATCGTCTGGTGGCCCGCCGAATCTGCGAGAAGCTGGGACTGCCTATGCCCGAATAACACAATAGGAGACGAGTATGAAACTGCAACGGTATGCCGATAACCCCATTCTGTCCGCCAATCCGGACAACGATTGGGAATCCCTTTGCGTCTGCAATCCGGCGGTCTGGTATGAAGACGGGATGTTCACCATGCTGTACCGTGCGGCGGGCGGCGACGAAGCCCACCGCATCCATTTGGGACTGGCGACCAGCGCCGACGGCTTTCATTTTGAGCGCCAAGACAGCCGGCCGGTTCTGTCTCCCACGCCGGGGAACTACGACGGCGGCTGTGTGGAGGATCCCCGGGTGGTCAAGCTGAACGGCACGTTTTATGTCACCTACGCCTGCCGGCCCTATCCGCCCGGCCGGTATTGGGAGTTTCCCCCCACCAACCAGCCTCTTTGTCCCGGCGTCGAGACCTGGGGATTCGAGGACAACCTGACTTTTACCGCCCTGGCGGCCACCCGGGATTTCCGTGCCTTTCGGAAGATGGGCCGGATGACCCGGGCGGGCATGGATGACCGGGATGTGCTGCTTTTCCCGGAGAAGGTGGGGGGCCGCTATGTCCGCCTGTCCCGCGGCAAGGAGTGGGTGGGAGAGGCATACGGGTGCCGGTATCCGTCCATCTGGCTGGCGTATTCCGATCAGCTGCTGGAATGGCCGGACGCGGCGGGCTGCCGCCTGCTGGCGGCGGCGCGGGAACCCTGGGAGGAAAAGCTGGGCGCCTGCGCGCCGCCCATCCGCACCGACAAGGGCTGGTTTATGCTCTATCACGCGGTGGACGCGCAGGGGATTTACCGCGTGGGGGCCATGGTGCTGGATCTGGAGCATCCGGAACGGGTGCTGGGCCGCACCCGTACACCGATTCTCGAGCCGGAAGAATTCTATGAAACCGACGGGTATTACAACGGCTGCGTCTTTCCCACCGGCAACGTGGTGAAAGGGGGGATTCTCTATGTCTATTACGGCGGCGCCGATCGCTATTGCTGCGCCGCCACAGCGGATTTTGATTCATTGCTGGAGGCTGTGCTGAAAAACGAATAAAGAGGAGAATGCGGAAATGAAATGGAGTCGAATCTTCGCGGCGGGCGCTCTTCTGGTTTCCACGCTGTTTTCCATCCCGGTTCTGCCGGCGGGGGCCGTATCGACGGCGCCTGCCCCTATACAGCTGACCATGCTGCAGGATTTCTCCGCCTATTCCACCGGTCAGGAGCTGAACGCTCCCGGCAACATTCCGGTTTCGCCGCCGTCGGCGGCCGCCGGCGCCCGGGCGGTAGATACCTTGGGCGCGCCCGGCGCGGCCCGGGCGGTATCCCTTTACGCGCAGAATGTGGGCGGTTACGCCACGGCGACCGATTTGTTCTATGAGGTGTTCTATCCGCAGAACACCTCCCTGCAGTCGCTGGAGGGCGTGATGGCGTATATCCGCCTGCCCAAGGGAAAGCCCGGCGACCGGTACAGCCTGTTTCATTTCAATCTCTATACCATAAAAAACAACACGCCGGCCTGGACCAACGCGGGGAACGCGCCGGTGCAATACCTGGGGGTGCGCGACACCGCTTGGCACACGGTAACTGCCTTTGACGGCCATATCAAGCTGCCCTATGGGTTTGAGGGCTATGTGAAGCTGCGCTTCGCTGACTTGCCCGCTGGAACGCAGGCGGCGCTTTCCGGTGCGCAGGCCATTAGCTCTACCTTCCGTTTCCGGGAGATCGGCGGCGCGCGGGGCTCCGCCGTCGTAAACGCCTTATACGGCATCACGGCGGACAGCGCCGCCGTGACTGCCCGGCTCGGCGGAACGGGCCGCGACGTGTATTTGGCCACTGGCCGGCCCGACGACGGCTTCAACATCCTGCCTCTGGCGAACGCCGGCGTGGCGAGAGCCCGGCAGGACTTCAGCGGCTTCGACCCGGGCGATGATGTCAAGGCGAGCGGGCTGTTCACCTCCACCAAGAGCGACGTGACAGCCCTGGCCGTGCCGGACATCAGCGGGCTGGACGACGGTCCGGCACTGGAAATCCAATCCCCCACGCTGTCCGGTTTCCGGGACACGGATCCTCAGTATGAGGTGTTTTTCTCTCAGGACACCCGTATGGACGGCACGCAGGGGCTGCTGCTTTATATCAAGTGCGGCGGCCCTCATCCGCAGGACGCTACTTCTAAGGTGTTCTTCAGCCTCTATTCCACCCGGGAAAACGAGGCGAATTTCACCAATCTCGGCAGTGGGACGGCCCAGGTGCTGCCCAAGGGCGGCGACGCCTGGAGCGAGGTGACGGCCAGCGAGGGCATCCTGACCCTGCCGGCGGGCTTCGAAGGCTATATCCTGGCGCCGCTGACGGAAATGCGGCAGGACTCTGTCGCCGGGCGCACGGACAACCGCTATGCCATCAGCGTCAGTTTCCGTTTTCTGGCACTGGGTGGCGCGGCGGGGAGCACGACGCTGGACGGCCTCTATCTCCTCTCCGGGATGGGGAACGATCCCAGGCTGCTGACCCTGAACGGCTGCGATGTGCAGGATTTATCGACAGGCGGACGGATTTCCGATCCGCTAAAGCTGACCATGCTGCAGGATTTTTCCTCTTATGAGGAAGGCGACAATCTGCGCGGCGCGGATAAGGTGGTCATCAGCCCGGAATCGGCCGCATCCGCCACCGCGACAGGGGCCAGGGGCCTGACCGCGCCTGGCTCAGAGGGCGCGGTGGTGCTGAATTCCACTGAACTGGGCGGATTCGCCACGGCCAACAATTTGATTTATGAGGTGTTTTCACCCCCCGATACCCAGATGAACGGGCTGGAAGGGGTCATGCTCTATATCCGGCTTCCCAAGGGGCGGCCCGGCGATCGGTACAGCCTGTTTCACTTCACGCTGTTTAGCTATAAAAACGAAACCCCCGCCTGGACTAACGCGGGAAATGCGCCGGTGCAGATATTGGCCCGCCGGTCGGATCGATGGCAGACCGTCACGGCATCCGACGGCAATATCCGTCTGCCCTACGGGTTTGAGGGCTATGTCAAGCTGCGATTTGTGGATCTGCCCGCCGATAAGCGGGCGGCGCTGTCCGGCGCGCGGCTTATCAGCACCTCTCTGCAATTTCGGGAAATCGGCGGCGATCGCGGCCCGGCGGTACTGCACGCCATTTACGGCGTCCAGCGGAATGGGAACGCGGCAGTGGCCTCTCTGCCCGGCAGCGGGAATCTGTATCTGAACGGCGGCGCTTCGGTGCGCGGCGCCTCGGCGGACGCGGCCGACGCCATACAGGCGGAGCCTCTTCTGCACTTCGACGGCTTCGCGTCAGGGGACGATGTGCTCGCCAGCGGCATGGCCGCTTTTACCAAAAGCGACGTGTCCGCGGCGGCGGTACCCGGGATCAGCGGGCAGGACAACGGGCCGGCTTTGTCCATCCAGTCCTCTACCCTGTCCGGCTTTCGCGATACCGATCCGCATTACGAGGTGTTTTACCGGGATAACGCCCGCTTGGACGGGATGACAGCCCTGCTGCTCTACGTCCGCTGCCCTCAGCCCTATCCGGGCGAAGCGGTGAGCCGGATGAAATTCAATCTCTATTCCACCAGGGGCTCCCAGGCGAACTTTACCCACCTGGGGAATGGCACGGCCCGCATCCTGCCGAAGGGCGGGACGAACTGGACGGACAGCGTGGCCAGCGAGGGTATCCTGTCTCTGCCCGCCGGGTTTGAGGGCTATATTCTCGCCCCATTTGCCGAAATGCGGCAGGATTCCATCGCAGGCCAAACCGCCGGGCGGGTCGCCGTCAGCACGACCTTCCAGTTTTCCGCTCTGGGAGGGGAAGCGGGCGGATTCCTCGTCGATTCCATCTGTGGCGTCCGGGCTTTTGGCAGCGGCGGCACGCAGCTGACGCTCGGCGGCGCACGGACGTTGGATATGACCTCCGGCATCCCTTACGATCCGGTCTCCGGGACGGTGCAGCGGGAGTTCGCGCCGTTCTGCGGAGAGGAGGACGCCCTGCTGCTGAAAAATCCGCAGCGGGGGTTCCGGATGGAAACCTTCGTCAACGTGGCCAATCTGGCGCAGGACTATCAGGTGTTGCAGCCCGATCCAACCATTCGCCTCAAGGACTGCATCGCCCAGTATGTGCCGGAATCCCCACAGCTGGCCCAGGTGTATTTTTATCTGACTGGCTATAAAAACACGCCGGTCATCCCGGACTACGGCATCCAGCGGATTCAGGCGTATTTCGATTATGCTCGGCAGGTACATGTGCAGCTGCTGGTGCGTTTCGCTTATCAGGCGGATATGAACGGCGTCGGCGAGGCGCCGCAGTCGGTGATGCTTAGCCATATGCGGCAGCTTCGGACGCTGCTGGAGGCTAACCGGGATATCATCCACGTGGTTCAGGCGGGGTTCTTGGGTGCCTGGGGCGAGTGGCACAGCTACAAACAGCCCCACGACCAGGTGGAACTGCTGCGGGGCCTAGAGGCGATGACGCCGGCCGGTCTGGCGATTCAGGTGCGGATTCCGGATTACAAGAATTTGATCCCGAAGACCGATCCGCTGTACAGCCGGCTGTCCTTTCATAACGACAGCGTGTTCGGCGAAGCGGCGGGCGGCACCGGGGGCGTGGATCCCGGCACCGCTCAGTGGCAGCAGTTCACCCGGGAGTCCCCTTACCAGCCGGTGGATGGCGAGCTATTCTGGGGCAGCTGGTCCTTGGATCCGAACGAGGGAGGCTATCTGATCGACGGCTATAAGGTCCTCAAGGAGCTCAGCGAGCATCATTTTACCTCTCTGAGCCTGCATCACAATTATCGGGAGGACGGCCCCTCGAAAAGGTATTCCATGCAAATCTGGAAGGAGAACCCGGTGACCGAGAGTTGGCTGCGCGCCAACGGGATTCTGTACGCGCCCGGCTGGTTCCGCAACGACGGGGGACAGACGGCGCAGCGCCAGGTATTTGACTTTGTGCGGGACTATCTGGGATATAAGCTGGAGGCATCGTCCCTGACGGTGACCGGCGGACGAAATCCGGGCGGGACGATGCAGGTCGGGCTGCAGCTAGCCAACTACGGGTTTTCTGTCCCCTTTAATATGGAGAGCGGCTTTGCCATTCTCGACGAGGAAAATCGCGTGGTGTCCACGGTTTCCGCCGGCACCCCGTCTGGGTGGCACAGCCGCAATCCGGCCGACTACACCGACGCAGCCCGGCTGACGCATACCATCTCGGGGAGGGTTTCCCTGCCGAATGAGCACGGCCGTTACCGGTTGGCCTTCTACCTGAAAGACACAGCCGGCAATCCCGCACGGCTAGGAAGCCGGATGCCATTTGCAGGCGGGTATCATATATTGGAGGAGCTGAGTATCTAGGCGGTATAAAGGCATAAGCTGCAACGGCACATAGCAAGGCCGGATGGACGTGGTAATCCCACACCCATCCGGCCTTGTTTGCTATTTTAATCCTTACATTGCGGTTCTCCCGCCGAGAGGTAAGCCATCTGTTTGTCAATCCGCTCCCGCAGCTGCCGGACAAAACGCGCGGGTCCCAGGACGCGCACCACCGGGCCAAAGCCCAGCAGGCGAATCAACACCTCCGTCTCGTCGTCCTTCTGGTACCAGAGCTTGACGAGACAAGCGTTGGTGTCCGCGTCGTACTCGCTTTGTTTTTCAAAGGAGGAGAATTCCACCATAAACCGTTCGATTCCGTTGCGCTCGTCCGTGACCAGAATTTGTAGCGGCTCGGCGCACCGCCGGCTCCGCCGCCAGGCTTCCACATCCAAAGGGCCGGCATACCGCTCCGGAGACGGTTCGATCTGCGTGATGCGGTTCAGGTTCAGGCTGAAATACCCGCGCAGCCTGCCGTGCCGCACCTTGGCGGCAAACACGCGGAATTTATCGTCCTTGGCGGAATACTCCAGCTGCAGGGGGATATACTGGCCGTTGTTCGGGCGGCCCTTCGGCGGCGTATACGAGATCGACAACGCCGCCCGCTCCCGCATGGCGGCGAGAATGGCCTGGAACCGCCGGCGATAGTCCTCGTCGGCATAGGGATCGCCGTCCAGATACCGGTCAAAGCAGAGAAAATCCTCCTGGCGGTACAGCGGTTCTACGTCCGCCAGTTCTTTGGAAAGATGCTGAAACGAATCGTCGGAGAGAAAAAGGCGGATGCGCGCGTCGGCCAGCAGCGCCTTGAGCCAGGAGGCCTCCAGAAGCGTCAGCGGCAGGGTGGGCGATGTGCGCAGCCGGCTGTCATACCGTCCATCCCGCGCGGTCAGCAGGGGCCAGGCGCCCTCGTCAAGCAGCTTGGGAATCAGCTGGAGTGTGCTCTCGCCGTAGCCGCGCTGCGATACCAGCGCCTCGATCTGTCTGCGATCCAGGGGCGCGGCCCGCAACACGGCGGCCACCACCTCGTAGTAACAGCCATATACCTCGGAAAACAGCTCCATTAGCCCTCACCCCCGTACATCTCTGCCAGCCGCCGGATATCGTCATGAAACCGCTGGATCGCCTCCTGACCGTCGCCCTCGAGCGCGACGATCCGCCCGATAAAGGTTTTGACCCAGTTCATCATCTCTCCCGTGTCGGAAACCTGCGTGGTATAGCGCCAACGGCCCGGGGCGATCGGTTCCACGGTTCCGCCCCGCCCCTCCCGCCGCAGGCGCTGAAGAATATACGGCTCCCGTTCCTCGTCCACGGCCAGAATCATGGAAAACCGCTGCCGCCGGCTGCGGCCCGGAATGGCCGCTCCCCAGGATCCGGCGAGGAGCGGCTCGGCCAGCGTTTTGCAGGCCGCGTCCCCTTCCTCTCCCGGCAGAGGCGCCGCTTTCTTGATGTAATCCAGCCGAAAAGACGCGAAACGGCGCGCGTCCAGCCGCCGCGCCGCTAAATAGCGCCGCCCGGTCTGGACGCTGACCAGGATTTTGAGGGGGATCACCGTGCAGACGGTCTCCGCGCTGTTTCGGCCGCTGACGTTGGTAATTGTTAGCCGTTCGCCCCGCCGCATGGCCTGAAGGGCCGTGAGCAGAATCTGATCCTCAAGGGTATGGGCGATAAAATGATGCTTGAAGCGGAACGTGAGGTTTTCGCTTGGAAGGCGGCCCGCCAGGTACGCGCCGACGACGGCCAGCGGCGCGGTTTCTCCGAAAAAGGCCAGCAGTTCCGGCAGATTGGTTTGGTCGGGAAACAGGGTTTCCAGCGAACGGGACGCGCGTGTATAGCACAGCCTGCGGCCCTGCTTCTCCGTATGTAAAATTCCCAGCTGAGCATATTCCTTTAGCTTCCGGCGGACGGTGAGGGGCTCAAAAACCTGATCGTATGCCTCGAGCAGCTCGTCGGTGATCGCTTCCGCGTGCCGGGGCCGGCCGTCCGCCAGGAGATCGAGCAGAAAAAAGTGCAGGAGGATGTCGTTATCGGTGAAGCTTTTGGATTGCCAGGCCCGGTATAGGGGATTGCGGGACAGAGTCCCGGCGTCCAGGGATAAAAAGAGCGCTTTGCCGCCGGCGCGATATTCCCAGCGCAGGCTGTCGCCCAGCCAGCTTTCGATCCGCCGCCGCTCGTTGTCGTAGGTGCGGCCGCTTTTTCGGTCGAAATCCTCCCGGGTCTTAAAGCCGAAAATCAGAAAATCCCGCATATAATCGCGCACCAGATCAAAACGCTTGACAAGCTCGCTGTAGGCCATGTTCTCGCCTCCTCTGTCCTCAAGTTTACGACAAACCCATCTATCTCGCAACTTTTTTGATATGAAAAGTTTTCCAGAGGCGCGTATGATGGAAGCATGAAAGGCGCGCACAGCCATTCTCTTCGATAAGGACGCGGCCTGAGGGCATGACCCGCCGCGTGAAGGCCGGCCTGAAAACCGGCACGCGCCTTGAAAGGGTTGAAAGGCACAGACAGCCATTTTTAGGTGACGCAGCTGCCGACAGGCGAATGCGGCCGGGTCAGATCCGGCGACGTGCCTTGTTTTCCCCATTCGATAGGAGGAAATCGCCATGCTGGATGATTTGAAACAAGAAGCCAATACCACCCGGACGGAAAACGGCGCCGCGGCGTATACCACCACCATGAGCGATTGCCTGGATCTGTTTTCCACCATCGGCGCCCTGCGCGCCGCCCCCGCCGCTGAAATCGAGGGCCGGTTCACCCGCGCCTTTGCGGAAAACCCCGATCTGGCCATGAAAATTGCATTTTTCGCCCGCGATGTGCGGGGCGGCTTGGGGGAGCGCCGGGCCTTCCGGGTGATTCTGAAAACCCTTGCCGCGCTGTCTCCCGCCTCGGTGGTCAAAAATCTGGACGCGATCCCGGAGTGCGGCCGGTACGACGATTTGCTGACCCTGCTGGATACCCCCTGTCAGGACGCGATGCTGGCCTACATACGGACGATGCTGGCCCGCGACCGGGCCGCTTTGGAAACCGGGGAGGGCGAAGTGTCCCTGCTCGCCAAATGGCTGCCTTCGGTGAACGCCAGCCATCCCGGCACGGTGCGCAGCGCCAAACGGGTGGCGCGGGCGCTGGGCATGAACGACGCGCAGTACCGCAAAACCCTGTCCGCACTGCGGGCCCGCATCGCGATTCTGGAAAATTCCCTGCGTGAGCGGGCGTATACCTTCGACTATGCCAAGCAGCCCTCCAAGGCCATGTTCCGATACCGCAAGGCATTCCTGCGCAACGACGGCCCCCGCTATCGGGCGTATCTGGCCCAGGTGGCCGCCGGCAAAGCCGCGCTGCATACCAGCACGCTCTATCCTTACGAGCTGGTGGCCCCGCTGCTGGACGGCGTTCCCTCCGAGGGCGAGCGGCGCGCGTTGGACGCCGCTTGGAAGGCCCTGCCCGACTATACCGGCGGCGAGGACGCCCTGGTGGTGGTGGACGGCTCCGGCTCTATGTATTGGAGCGCCGCGCAGCCCCGGCCCGCTGCGGTGGCCCTGTCTCTGGGCCTCTATTTCGCCCAGCGCAACCAAGGGGCGTTCCGGGGGCACTTCGTCACCTTTTCCGGCCGGCCCCGGCTGATAGAGGTGAAGGGGCGGGATCTCTGTGAACAGGTGCGTTACTGCGCGGGGTTCAACGAATGCGCCAACACCAACGTGCAAGCGGTGTTTGATCTCCTCCTTCGCACCGCCGTCAAGCACCGCCTGGCGCAGAAGGAACTGCCCGCCGCGCTGTACTTCATTTCCGATATGGAATTCGATGCCTGCGCGGAAAACGCGGAGACGACCAACTTCCAGTACGCCCGCCAAGCCTTTGAGGCCAGAGGCTACCGCCTTCCCCGGGTGGTGTTCTGGAACGTGGCCAGCCGGCGGCTCCAGCAGCCTGTCACCAGCAACGAGCAGGGGGTGGCGCTGGTTTCCGGCTGCACGCCCCGTCTGTTCGAGATGGTGGCGGCAGGCCGCCTGTCTCCCTATGCCTATATGCTGGAGGCGCTGAGCGCGCCCCGCTACCGCGACATCGTCGCGTAACAATAGAAAACAAAGGAGAGAGAGCCATGCTGGAGATCACCGGCACCCACAACACCGCCAAGGTGTTTATCGATACGATTGACGAAACCGCGCGGGAACAGATCCGCACCATGTGCAGCCAGGACTATCTGGCGGATTCCCGCATCCGCATCATGCCCGATACCCATGCGGGCAAGGGCTGCACCATCGGCACCACTATGACTCTGCATGGCCGGGTGGTGCCCAATATGGTGGGGGTAGATATCGGCTGCGGCATGGAGGTCGCCGTTCTGGAGGAAAAGCAGCTGGATTTGGAGGCTCTCGATCGCTTGATTTACGCCGCCATTCCCGCCGGGATGGAGGTGCGCGGCCAGCCTCACCCCTATCTGGAGGAGATCGATCTCCGCGCGCTGCGCTGCTTCGGGGAAATCAACGAGCACCGCGCCCGTCACTCCATCGGCACGCTCGGCGGCGGCAACCACTTTATCGAGGTGGATCGGGATGATGAGGGTGTCCTGTATCTGGTCGTCCACTCGGGCAGCCGCCATCTGGGCACCGAGGTGGCGGAGTGGTACCAGCGGGAGGGCTATCGCGCCCTCTCCGGCGGCAGCCAGCGCCAGATCGAGGAGCTAATCGCCGCGCTGAAGTCGGCAGGGCGGTCCGAGGAGATCGAGGGCCGGATCCGGGAGATCAAAACCCGCCGGCCTGCCGGCGCGGTCGCGCCGGAGCTGGCCTATGTGGAGGGGGCGCTGTTTGACGACTATATCCACGATATGAAGCTGACCCAGCGCTTCGCCCTTCTCAACCGCAAGGCCATTGTGGATGAAATCGTCCGGGGCCTGGGTCTCACGGTGCGGGAAAACTTTACCACCATTCATAACTACATCGATACCGACGCCATGATTCTGCGCAAGGGCGCGGTTTCCGCCTGCCGAGGCGAACGCCTGATCATCCCCATCAATATGCGGGACGGCAGCCTGATTGGCATCGGGAAGGGCAACGAGGACTGGAACTGCTCCGCCCCTCACGGCGCGGGCCGGCTGATGAGCCGCCACGCCGCGGCGGCCGCCTTTACGGTGGAGGAGTTTCAGCGCGCCATGGAGGGCGTTTACACCACCTCTGTCGGCCGCGCCACCCTGGACGAATGCCCCATGGCCTATAAAGGGATGGAGGCCATTGTCGACAACATCGGCCCCACCGCGTCCATTGAAAAAATCATCCGCCCCATCTACAATTTCAAGGCGGGATAAGGGGGAAAATCATGCGGGATCGCATTTTGCATCAGCTGCAGCAGCTGGAAAAAACAGAAGGCATCACCATTCTGCACGCCGTCGAATCGGGCAGCCGCGCTTGGGGCTTTCCCTCGCCCGACAGCGATTACGATGTGCGTTTCATCTACGTCCGGTCCTGTGAGGCCTACCTGAGGCTGGAAAAGCGCCGGGATGTGCTGGAGCTTCCCATCGACGAGGAGCTGGATATCAGCGGCTGGGATTTGGATAAGGCCCTGCGCCTGCTCCATGGATCCAACCCCACGCTCTTCGAATGGTGCCAGTCGCCCATCGTCTACAAAACCACGCCGCTTTCCTGCCCACGATACACGCCTATTTTGCCGATAAATCCGGCCTGTGGCATTATTTGAGCACCGCCGAGGGTAACTATCGGGAATATTTGAAAGGGGAGAGGGTGCGGGTCAAGAAGTATTTTTACGTCATCCGCCCCCTGCTGGCCTGCCGTTGGATTCTGGAGAACCATACGCCGCCGCCCATGCGCTTTACCGATCTGGCGGATACCCAGCTCGAGCCGGCGCTGCGTCCGGTCGTGCGGGAGCTGCTGCGGATAAAGATGGCCGCGCCGGAGGTGGAGGAGATGCCCCGGATCGACGCGCTCAACGCCTTTATTGAAGACAATCTGCCCCGACTGCGCGCGCGAATCGAAGCGCTGCCGCGGGAAACCCCGCCGGACTGGGCGCCGCTCAACGCGTTGTTTCTGTCGGCAGTATACTCGGCTGGCAACCCCACCATCAAGGCCCGTTCATAAAAGGCACCCCGCGTTTCGCTCACAGGCCGAAACGCGGGGTGCTTTACTCTTTTATGGCGGCGTGCCGCTGTTCCAGACAGGCAAGCAGAGCGTCCAGTCCCTCCTGGGTCAACGGAAATTCCTGCGCCTCGCCCGGTTCGGCCTTCTCGAAGCAGATATCCGTCGTCCACGTCCACAGGCGCAGCGTCTCTCCCTCCGGCGCGACGCGGAACCGCAGGCCGTCCTTGCTGCCGGTATAGACGTTGTCATTTGTAAAAAAATCGAGATGGGTGCATTCGAACATCACATTCAGGCCTTTCCGTTGGTTCTTTTCCTAAGTATAGCGAAAAAATGCGAAATGTGCAAGAAGGAATGAACGCTCCGCCCGTTGGACATACTAGAGCAAAATCGGCAATTGCCCATATCGCGGCAATCCGAATGGGAAGAAGGGGTGTCCATGGATTATCCGTCGATATGGCAGGAGTATAAAATGCCGCCGCTGCCGCCGGAGGCACTTCCAGAGCGGCTGGAGGGGAAAACCAGCGTGCTGATTATCGGCAGCGGCATGTGCGGCCTGCTGACCGCCTGCCGGCTGGTGGAAAAGGGCGTGACCGACATTTGTGTGGTGGACGCGGACGAGCTGTGCGCCGGCGCCACCTCGCATACCACCGCTAAAATTACCGCCCAGCACGAGCTGATTTACGACAAGCTGCTGCGGGGACTGGGCCGGGAGAAAGCTTGGCTGTACGCGCATATCCATCAGGATGCGGTGGAGGAATACGCCGCTTTGGCCGGCCGTCTCGGCGCCGACTGCGAATTCCATCGCTGTTCCTCCGTGCTGTATGCCGCCCACAGCGATAACCGGCGCAAGCTGGAGCAGGAGCGGGACGCCTGTCTGCGCCTGGGGCTTCCGGTCGTCATGGAAAAGCAGACAGAGCTGCCCTTCGCCGTGGCGGGCAGTCTGTGGCTGGCGGATCAAGCCTGCTTCCACCCGCTGAAATTTGTCGGCAGCCTGCTTGTCTGGCTGGCGGAGCAGGGGGTACGCTTTTATCCGCACGCCGAGGCCCTGCACCCTAAGGACGGCTGGCGGGACGGGCTGGTGCATACCAGCCGGGGAGAGGTGAAGGCCGATACCGTGGTGGTGACCACCCGGTTCCCCTTCATGGATAAGCCCGGGTTCTATTTCGCCCGAATCTGGCAGGAGCGTTCCTATGTGCTGGCCCTCAAAAACGTGCCCGCCATGGAGCATATGTATTTGGGTGTGGACGAGCCCGCCTACTCCTTCCGCCCCTGGAGCCAGGGGATTCTGCTGGGCGGCGGAAGCCACAAAGCGGGTCACGAGGGCAAGCGGCGGCATTTTGAAGAGCTGGAGGCGGCCAGCGGCGTCTGGTATCCCCATCGGGAGACGGCGGCCCGGTGGTCGGCCCAGGACTGCATGACCCACGACGGGGTGCCGTATATCGGCCGATACCGCCAGGCGGAAGGGAGCCTTTCCTCCCGGGTGTTCGTGGCCACCGGCTTCAACAAATGGGGGATGAGCGGCAGCATGGTGGCGGCCAACCTGCTCAGCGACGATATTTTAAACCGGAGTAGCGACGCGGCGGAAGTCTTTTCCCCCTCCCGGTTCAATCCAGGGATGAAAGCCAAAAGCTTCCTGGTGGAGACCACCGATATGCTGGCCAATTTTATCGGCGGCTATGTGGAACTGGCGGCCGACACCACCGGCTCCCTGCCGCCCGGGGAGGGCCGTATCCTCACCGTGGACGGCAAACGGGTCGGCGCGTATAAGGACACCGACGGGACGGTGTACACGGTCAATCCCATCTGCAGCCATATGGGCTGCGTGCTGGAATGGAACCGGGACGAGAATTCCTGGGATTGCCCCTGTCACGGCTCCCGGTACGACTACACCGGCCGGCTGCTCAGCGGCCCGGCCATTCAGCCGCTGGAAACCAACGCGGCCGAATAGCGGTTTTCCAAAGCCGGCTGCATGGCACGCGGCTTTGCGGATATACTATGGTAGAAAATACAGAGAGGGGAATGCATCTTGGAGGTAACGGGACAGGAATACCGGCAGATGAACAAAAAGGTGGCGCCCAAGTCACCGGTTTTTACCAACTGCCTGAAAGCGTTTTTGATCGGCGGAGGCATCTGCACCCTGGCAGAGGTCATCGTGCAGCTGCTGCAGACCTATGCGGGCATGGAGCAGAAGGAGGCCCGGCTCGTCGGCTCCATCGCGCTGATCTTCCTGAGCATCCTGCTGACCGGTCTGAACGTCTACGATAATATCGCCAAACATGCGGGCGCGGGCACGCTGGTGCCCATCACCGGCTTCGCCAATGCCGTCGCGGCCCCGGCCATCGAATTCAAAACGGAGGGCCTCGTCCTGGGCCTGGCGGCCAAGATGTTCACCATCGCCGGGCCGGTGCTGGTGTACGGCATCACCACGTCCATCGCGTATGGGCTGATCCTGTATATTTTGTCGTTGTTTTAGGAGGGACCGTCATGCCGGAAAGAAAAGGCCAGTTCACCGTTACTCTGTCCAGCCGCCCTACCATTCTGGGCTATGCCTCCGTGGTGGGAAAAAAGGAGGGCGAGGGGCCGTTGGGCCGCTATTTTGACTATATATTTGAGGACACGACTCTGGGGGAGAAGACCTGGGAAAAGGCGGAGAGCGCGCTGCAGCGGGAGGCGTTCACCCGCGCACTGGACAAGGCGGGGATGTCCCCCTCCCAGGTCAATTATCTGTTCGCGGGCGATCTGCTGAACCAGAACGTCGCCTCCACCTTCGGGCTGCGGGAATACAATGTCCCGCTGTTCGGCCAGTTCGGGGCCTGCTCCACCATGGCGCAGACGCTCGGCATGTCGGCCATCTTTGTGGACAGCGGGGCGGCGGATGTCTGCTGCGCCGTGACCTCCTCCCACTTCTGTTCGGCAGAGCGGCAGTTCCGCTTCCCGCTGGAATATGGCGGGCAGCGCCCGCCTACATCCCAGTGGACGGCCACGGCCTCCGGCGCCGCGGTGGTGGGCATGGGCGGCAGCGGCGTGCACATCGCGGCGGTCTGCGGCGGAAGGGTGACCGACTTCGGCATCACCGACGCCAACAACATGGGCGCGGCCATGGCGCCGGCGGCGGCGGACACCATCTTCAATTTCCTGCAGGACACGTCCACCTCCCCCGACGACTACGATCTCATTGTCACCGGCGACCTGTCCAGCGTGGGAGGCGAGCTGCTGTGCGAGCTGCTCAGCCGCAAAGGCGTCAATCTTGGTAAGAATTACACCGACTGCGGGCTGCTGATTTATGACCGCAACAAGCAGGACGTTCACGCCGGCGGTTCGGGCTGCGGCTGCTCGGCGGCGGTGCTCAATTCGTATATTCTCAGCAAAATGGAGCGCAAGGAGCTGAACAGCGTGCTGTTCATCGGCACCGGCGCCCTGATGTCTCCCACCTCCTCCCAGCAGGGAGAGAGCATCCCGGGCATTGCCCATCTGGTGCATCTGGTCACGGCATAAAAAGCGGCCGGCGTACAAAGGTACGCCGGCCGTGCGTGGTTTTAGAGCAGACCCGCGGTGGCGATCCGCGTCCAGATGTTGCAGCTGATGGGATCCGGACTGCCGTCCTCCGTCCGGCAGTCGAAATAAAGACGCTCCTCCTCCAGCTCCTCCAGACGGGGCAGGGACCCCTCGGCGTAGGCGGCCACCCGGGCGGCGGCGGTTTTGCACCGCTGGATCATCCCGCCGACGCGGATGTCCTGCACCTCGAAGCCGAAGGGCTTGTTTTCCCGCATCCACTGCGTCTCGAGCGCCCTGCGGAAGTCTTCGGCGGCGGCCGTCACGGCGGGCAGGGTTTCCCGGGCCAGCCGGGCCAAGGCCGCCTTGTCTCCCGCGTCGTAAGCGGCCTTGAGCTGCAGCCCGATTTCACTCTTCAGGGACAGCACCCGGCATAAAGCGGCCAGCGTGTCGAACAGATAAGCGTAGGCTCCGGCCGCCGCGCCGGCTGTGGCCAGCCGCTCGGCAGTCTCGGCATAATAGGCGTTGTAGCCCGGCTGGACATGCTTGTCGAACAACCCGCAGAGCACATCCTGAAACAGCAGGTATTTACAGGCGTTCAGCCCCATGGCGCGGGAATCGGTGAGCGGGACGTTGGGAGCCTCCAGCAGGCGGAACGCCTCTAGAGCCGCGCCGGTACAGGTTTTCAGCCGCTTGGCCAGCTGTTCGTCGGTCACTTCTCCATGGAAGTTGACCTCTGCGAAAAGCTGCAGCACCGGAAGAATGGCGAACAGGCTGGTTTCCCCGCCGTTGTCTCCCCAGGCGGTGGCAAAAACCTGCCCAATGCCGTTGTCTGCACAGGCGGATAGCGCCATGCGGGACACCCGCAGGCTGTGTTCCAGGCTGGGGGCGTAGCCCGTCCATTTCCACGCGCCGCCCGCAAATAGAACCGGGTTGGGGAACCGGAGATGCTTCTTGCAGTTGGCGTCGTACACCTCCTGGCTGGTGGCGTAGTAATCCCAGTAGACCAGCTCCACCCCTTCGGGCACCAGCTGGAGCTTCTCGGGCGGAATGGCCTCCTCGGTGTTGTAGCCGCCGCCTACCAGATGAAAGAACATATCGCTCCACATCATCGGGGTGAAGCCGTTCTCCCGGCAGATGGCGCATACCTTGTCCAGATGGCGGCACATCAGGGAGAAGCTGTCCGCCGGGCCGTGTATGTCCCGGTACCGGCCCCGGCCCAGATGGGCGGCCTCGTCCATGCCGATATGGATGCGCCTGCTGCGGAAGAGCCGCCGGCAGGCGCCGATCATGTCGGCGATTAACGCATAGGTGCGCTCATCGTCGGCCAGCAGAATGTCGTCAATGTCCCGGATGTCCCGATACGCGTCCCACTGCAGGGCCGATTGGAGATGGGCCAGCGTCTGGATGCACGGAACCAGCTCGATCCCGAAGCTGCTGGCATACTCGTCCAGCTCCCGCAGCTCCGTTTCCGTATACCGTCCCCGCATATAGCCGAAATAGGGCTGCCCTTCCACCGTATAGGTGTCCTCGGTGTACAGCATCAGGGTGTTGTGCCCCATCAAGGCCAGCTGCCGGATCAGCGTCTTGAGCGTCGGCAGGGAGGCCACTGCGTTGCGGGAGCAGTCCAGCATCAGGCCGTTGGTGGAAAAGCGGGGCGTTTCCAGCAGGGTGAAGCGGTCGAGATGGCTGTTTTCCACGGCCAAGCCGACACCCCGGTATAGAAAAGCCGGCTCCGAATACCGGATACAGATCCGGTTGCCCGCCTTTTTCACCTCCACCCCGTGTAAATCCTCGATATGCGCGGTGTATACCTCTACGCCGCCTTTGGCGTAGTGGATGCCGAGAGCGTCGTAGATTTCTTGCAGGGGGCGGCTGCCCGCCATGGTGCTGCTGGCGACATGCATAATGGATTCTCCCTTTCGTGTTAACGCAATGCGTTGGCCATGACCCGTACCAGGCCATGATCCTCGTCGTAGCTGTATTCCCAAATCATGATGCCGGCGATGCCGCTTTCCCGGACCAGACGGCACTTCTGCCGGAGGGACTCCTCGTCCTCGTAGGTGATGAACGTGTCCCCGTTGAACAGATAGGGGGCCTTGGCATCGTCGTCCCAATAGCGGGTATAGCCCTGTTTGTCCACATAGTCCCGCATCAGCTGGGTGTAGCCGGGTCCGTAATCGCTCCCTTCTCCGGAAAAGGCGTGCAGGCCGTGATTCTCGTCCTGCACGTGCTTCCATTGACGGGAGTAAAAGGCGGCGCCGATGATGATTTTGTCCAACGGCACGCCGTGGCGGTGAAACACCTCGATGTTTTCCGCCGCGCTGCCCTCGGTTTCCCTGTCCGTGGCCATGGGATAGGCGCAGGCATGGTGCATGGTGTAAGGGTTGTTGGCATTGATGTCGTAGGTCATCAAATTGACGTAATCGAGATAGGCGACCGATTCGCTCAGCTCCGTTATCTGGAAATACCAGGTTTTGCAGCCCGCCGCAATGGACAGGGTACGGTGCCCCTCCAGCTTATCCAGCTCCTCCCGCAGCGCTTTCAGCAGCAGAGTGTGCCGGTGCCTTTCGGTGGGGTCGCCGTTTACCGTGGGGTATTCCCAGTCGATGTCCAGGCCGTCAAAGCCGTAAGCTTTCACGGCACCGGCCAAGTTGACCGCCAGGGCCCGGATGTCCGCCTCGGTGCGGGTGCCCGCCGGAAATCCGCCGTTTTCACCGCTGGCGGTGGTGAGGATCAAACGAATGCCGGGATTCACACGGCGGATGTCCGCCATTCGTTTTAGGTTGGTCAGTTCGTCCAGGCATACCTGCGTGCCGTCCACCCGACCGAAGCCGATATACACGATGTCCAGCAGCCGGATGTCCTCTTCCGTCAGCATGGGGATCGCCTTGTTCGTGCAGTAGGTAGCGAGAAGGGGCTTGTTCATGGCAATGACCTCATTTCTATTAAAATAAAAAGGGTTCCCGTGCGAAATGTTTTGCGTGTGCAAAGCGCACACGGCTCCCGTCGTTTTAGATAAAGAATAATACAGCCTGGCTGATTCAAGACAAAAAGCGAGATGAATAAACATAATATCCTAAAAAAACGGTAGAACAGACGGAAAAATAGGGAGCTATAGGGGAAGACTCTAATGCGAAATGTTTTTCTTTATAGTATCGGATATTTCGCGTCAAGTCAATAGAAAATGCCGAATTTCTCTTGTTCTTTTCACAGAAATGGCTTGGTAAGAGAGAAAATGGTAAAATTTATTTTATTAATTGGTGGAAATACGGTTGACATTCCAATTACATTCGTCTATAATGAACAAGACGAAACATTTCGCGGTAATTTTCGCTGATATCCTTAATTTCCGCGAAGTGCAGGAACTGAACAGGAGAGCGGCAGGGTAGAGTGAAAAACCGTTGTGCGCTTTGACGAAGGAAAGCGTCCGCCCACCGCCGCCGTTTTCGGCCAGAGAGCCATCCGTCCGGCTATCCAGCCAGAACATCATGTAGAGGTGACTGACCATTGAAAAAGTTCCTTTCCGCCCTAAGCGTCCTGGCCATACTGATCACCATGACGGCGGTCGCCGGCGGCTCCGCTTTTGCTGAGGAAGCCGGCGCCGAACAGCCAGATATGGAGGTGTCCGATTCCCTCTCGTATGAGGCATTTTTGAAAGCGCATGAAAACGACGCCCGCCCCTCCGGCAGCATTCCGGTGGATATCGCCGCTTTTTCTTCTGAAGGCGGCGAGTTTAAAACCCAGGAGGGGTATCTCGGCAAGCCGGGCTTGTCCGTCTACACGGATGAGGATGGTTCCATCACCTTCCATGTGACGGTGCCGGCCGCCGGCCTATACGGCTTGCAGCTGGATTTCGTATCCGAAAACAAGCGGGGCGCCTCGGTGGAACGCAAGATCAAAATCAACGGCGAGTATCCCCACAAGGAAGCGGAGTCCCTGGTGTTTAACCGCTTGTATCGGGACGATCCCGACGGGAAGGGGAAAACCGACGTCCAGGGCAACGACATCCGGCCCTCTCAGCTGGAGGTCAAGCAGTGGCAGGACGACGGCTTTATCCGCGATTCCCAGGGGTATTACATAACACCGCTGCTTTTCTACTTTAAAGAAGGGGACAACACCATCACCTTTGAGGCCACCAGCGAACCGCTGACCATCGCCAACCTGCGGCTGGCCAATGAGGAGGCTCGTCCGTCCTACGCCGAGCTGCAGGAAACTTACCGGCAGCAAGGGTATACGGCGGCCGGGACGGCTCCCATCATCATCCAGGGGGAGGACGCGGCGCTCAAATCGGATCCGGTTCTGTATCCCGTCACCGACAAGACCACCCCCACCACCGTCCCCTATGAAAAGAACAAGCAGAAGCTCAACGCCATCGGCGGCTACCGATGGCAGAACCCGCGGCAGTTCATTATCTGGAATTTCCATGTGGAAAAGGCGGGGCTGTACACCATTTCCATGAAAGCCCGTCAGAACGTCACCCGCGGCGTCAAATCCAACCGCGCGGTGTATATCGACGGCGTTATCCCCTGCAAGGAGCTGGAGGATTACCAGGTGGCCTTCGACAGCAAGTGGCAGATGCTGGAGTTGGGCGGCGGGGACGGCGCGTTTCAGCTGTATCTGACCGCCGGGGAGCATGAGTTGAAGATGGAGGTCACCCTCGGCGAGATGGCCGGGAAGATCAACGAAGTGCAGGATGTTCTGACCGAGCTCAACGGCATCTACACCAAAATTATGATGATCACCGGATCCAAGCCGGATACCATGCGGGATTATTATCTGGATACCCTCATTCCGGACGACATCGCCCGGATGGGCACGCTGGCCGACCAGCTGCAGGGGGTGGTGGACTGGTTCACCAGCTATACCGGCGGCAAGGGACAGAACGTCTCCACGCTGAACACGGTCATCCGTCAGCTGCGGAAGATGGTGAAAAAGCCGGACGACATCGCCAAAAACCTGGATTATTTCAAAACCAACATCGGTTCCCTGGGGACCTGGCTGAACACCGTGCAGCAGCAGCCTTTGGAAATCGATTATTTCGCCCTGGTTTCGTCGCCGAATCCGGAACTGCCCGCCGTCAACGCCGGGTTCTTCCAGCAAATCGGCTACGATCTGAATCAGTTTGTCCGTTCCTTCATCGACGATTACGCCAGCATCGGCAGCTCGCAGGAGGAGAATGCCGAACGGGAGAGCATCAAGGTGTGGCTGTCCACCGGCCGCGACCAGGCCCAGGCCCTGCGGAAAATCATCGATTCCTCCTTTGTCACCCAGCACAATATCGGCGTCAAGCTGGAGCTGGTGACCGCCGCCGCCCTGCTGCCCGCCACGGTGGCGGGGATCGGGCCGGACGTGGCGCTGAACATGGCGGACACCGAACCGGTCAACTACGCCATCCGCAACGCGGTCATCGATTTGACCCGGTTCCCGGACTATCAAGAGGTGGCCGCGCGGTTCCTCCCGGAACGGCTGGTGCCCATGACCTTTGACGGCAAAGTGTACGCCCTGCCCGAAACCCAGACCTTCAACGTGCTGTTTTACCGCAAGGATGTGCTGGCCGACCTGGGGCTGAGCGTGCCCAAGACCTGGGAGGACATCATCGCTGCCATCCCGGTGCTGCAGAAGAACAATATGAGCTTTGCCATTCCGGTGTCCACCACCGCGCTGCCCCAGGCGGGCGTCTCCAGCTACTACACCATGCTGTATCAGATGGGCGGTCAGCTGTATAAGGATGGGGGCAAGACCTCCGACATGGATTCCGAAACCGGCCTGGCCGCGTTCAAGCAGTGGACCAACCTGTACGTCAATTACGACCTGCCCAAGGAATACAACTTCCTCGACCGGTTCCGCACCGGTGAGTATCCTCTGATCATGGCTGATTTTACCAACTTCAACAGCCTGACGGTTTCCGCGCCGGAAATCCGCGGCCTGTGGGGCTTCACCTTGGTGCCCGGCACGCTGAAGGAGGACGGAACCGTCGATCGCAGCGTGCCGTTCGGCGGCACCGACTGCTTCATCCTCAAGAATTCCTCCAACTACGAGGCGTCCTGGGAATTCCTCAAGTGGTGGACGGATACCGACGCGCAGATTCAGTACGGTACGGAAATGGAAAGCGTGCTGGGTGCCTCCGCCCGGCATCCCACCGCCAACCTGAACGCTTTTGAAAAGATTCCGTGGAGCAACGATCTATATAAGGTGCTGAAAGCCCAGATGCAGTGGGGGCGCGGCGTGGAGCAGGTTCCCGGCGGGTATTTCACCGGCCGGCATCTGGACAACGCGTTCCGCAAGGTGGTCATCAGCAAGGAGGATCCCAAGGAAACCCTGTTTGATTACATCTATACCATCAACCAGGAATTGGCGGGCAAACGCAAGGAATTCGGTCTGTCCGCGGATTAATGTTTAACTTGATACAGATCGATTTTAACCGATATTGCAAAAATCAATATATCGAGGAAAGGTGCGGTTGACGGATGGCGAGTTCGTTTGCGGCCCGGCAGAAATCCAAATTAAAGTACAACTGCAAACAAGTGCGGCTCAACTGGGACGCCTACCTGTTCCTGCTGCCGTTTGCCCTGGTGTTCTGTCTGTTTACCCTAGCGCCGGTGGTGACCTCCCTGTGGTACAGCTTCACTTACTACAATATTCTGGAGCCGGCGACCTTTATCGGGTTTCAAAACTACATCAATTTGTTTTTGAACGACGAGATTTTTCTCATCGCGCTGAAAAATACCTTCCTCATCGCGGCGATTACCGGCCCGGTGGGATACCTCGCGTCGCTGATGCTGGCCTGGTTCATCAATGAGCTGAAACCCATGCTGCGCTCCATCATGGTGGTGGTGTTTTACGCGCCCTCTATCTCCGGCGCCGCCTATCTCATCTGGACCATCCTGTTCAACGGCGACACGTATGGCTATGTCAACGCGATTCTGCTCAATCTGGGCGTCATCAACGCGCCGATCCAGTGGCTCACCGATGTCAGCTACATGATGTTCGTGGTCATTCTCGTGCAGCTGTGGATGAGCCTGGGCGCCGGGTTCCTGTCCTTTGTGGCTGGATTCCAGACTCTGGATAAATCCCAGTACGAGGCCGGATACATCGACGGCATCTCCAATCGATGGCAGGAGTTGTGGTTCATCACCCTGCCCGCCATGAAACCGCAGCTGATGTTCGGCGCGGTCATGTCCATCACCTCCGCCTTTGCGGTGGGGGACATCACGGTGGCCCTGTGCGGCAACCCCAGCACCGACTACGCGGTACACACAGTCATCAACCATCTGAACGATTACGGCGGAACGCGGTTTGAGATGGGCTATGCCTGCGCCATCGCCACCATCCTGTTCCTGTCCATGATTGTGCTCAACGAAATCATTCAGAAATTACTGAACAAGGTGGGGAGATAAGGGATGGCAGATACCAAAGTCAAACGGCTCCGGCATGGTTCCCGCGCCCGCCACGCCCGCTCCCTGGGCGGCGATATCTGTAATTTCGTGTTGCTTGCCGTGGTGGGCTTCTTCATGATTATCCCGCTGGTGTATACGGTCTGCAACGCCTTCAAGCCGCTGGATGAGCTGTTCATTTTTCCGCCGCACATCTTGGTGAAAAACCCGACCTTGGATAACTTCGGGGATTTGTCGCTGCTGATGAGCGAGTCGTGGGTGCCCTTCATCCGGTATATATTCAATACGGTTTTTATCACGGCTGTGGCCATCCTGGGCCATGTCATTGTGGCCTCCATGGCGGCCTATGTGCTGGAAAAGCGGCATTTCCCGGGCGGCAGGGCGTTCTTCAAGCTGGTGGTGACCACCCTGATGTTCACCACCGCCGTCACCCAAATCCCCAGCTTCATCATCATGACCAAGCTGGGCTGGGTGGACAGCTATCTGTCCATCATCGTCCCCGCCTTCGGCGCTCCCATCGGGCTGTATCTGATGAAGCAGTTCATGGCCGGCATCCCGGACTCTTTGCTGGAGGCGGCGAAAATCGACGGCTCCAGCGAGTGGCGGACCTTCTGGACTATTGTCATGCCTAACGTCAAGCCTGCCTGGCTGACCCTCATCATCTTCTCCATCCAGACACTGTGGGGTACCACCGGCGGCGTGTATATTTTCAGCGAGGAAAAGAAGACCCTGTCTTATGCCATGAGTCAGATTGTGGCCGGCGGCGTGGCCCGCGCGGGCGCGGGCGCGGCGGTCGGCGTCATCATGATGATCGTGCCCATCGCGGTGTTCATCATCTCCCAGCGGAACATCATTCAGACGATGGCCTCCTCCGGTATGAAGGATTGAGCAGCGTGGTCTTCCGCCGGCGGAACGGTCAAAATATCGGGCAGACACTCTGCCAAAGGGGTTTGGATATGAAGAGCTGGTTCAAAAAGACCGCCGTCCTGACGGCGGCAGCCTTTCTCCTGCTGGGCCTGTCGCTGCAAGCGTTCGCGGCCACTCCATACGACAACTATATCTTTGACGGGAAGGACGCGGTGCCCGCTCCCCCCGCCGCCACCCCCAGCTCCTCCATCGATCACACGGACATGGGTACCACGGCCTTGAAAAATCCGCAGGATTTGTTCGTGGGGGAGGACGGCTGCCTGTATCTGGTGGATACCGGCAACAACCGGGTGCTGCGCCTGAATGCCCAATACAAGCTAGAAAAGGAGTTCTCCGTTTTCCAGAACAACGGCAAAGAGGATGCGTTCGCCAACCCCAACGGCGTGTATGTGGACAAGGACGGCAGTCTGCTGGTGGCGGATACCGACAACGCCCGCCTGGTCAAGCTGGACAAGGACGGCGGCCTTCTGGCAATTTACGCGGCGCCCGCATCCCCGCTGCTCCCCTCCGACTTCGAATATAAGCCCATCAAGGTGACCAGCGACTCCGCCGGCCGGATTTTCGTGGCCTCCCGGGGCTTCAACCGCGGCCTGCTGGAGCTGGATCGGCAGGGGCAGTTCGTCCAGATGCTGGGCGCCTCCAAGGTGACCTACAGCCTGACCGACATGATTTGGCGGCTGTTTTCCACCAAGGCCCAGCGGGATCGGATGCAGGCCTTTGTCCCCGCCGAGTACAACAACGTCTCCATGGATCAGGAGGATTTTATTTTCGTCACCACCGGCACCTACGATGAGTCCAATCTGAAGGAAATGACGCCGGTGCGGAAAATCAACGCCAAGGGCGATGACGTGCTCCGGCGGGTGGGCGATCCGGTGGCCGACAACTATTTCACCGATATCGGCACCATCAAGGGCCCATCCCTGGTGGTGGATGTGGTCAATATGGATCACGGCCTGTACGCCATCCTTGACCAGAAGCGGGGCCGGGTCTTCGCTTATAACATGGACGGCGTGATGCTCTTTATGTTCGGCGGGCTGGGGCAGACCTTCGGCACCCTGAACACCCCCACCTCCCTGGTGTATTATAACGGCCAGTTCCTGGTGCTGGACGCGGGGAAAAACCTTATCGTGTCCTACGGCCTGACCGAGTACGGCCGCTTGATTTTCCAGGCAGAGGAATACAAGGACGACAACAACTACGAGAAGGAAAAAGAGACCTGGGAAAAGGTTCTCGGCTTCAATGAAAACAATCCCGTGGTGCTGCAGGAGATGGGCAAAATCGCCTACCGGCAGCGGGATATGAAGCTGGCCATGGAGTATTTCGAGCGGGCCAAGGATCCAAGCTACTATTCCAAGGCGTTTCAGTTCTACCGCCGGGATCTCATCAACCGGTATTTCACCGTCGGCGGCATTGTCCTGATTGTTCTGGCGGTGGCCCTCCTCGCTTTGTATATCTTCATGAAGCAGTACCGCAAGACCCATCCCAAGGAAAAGAAGAAGGGTCCCTTCCGCTATGCCTTTTATGTGATTTTCCGCCCCTTCGACGGCTTTTGGGATTTGAAGAGGGAGAAGAGGGGCAGCCTGAAAACCGGCCTCCTTCTCATTGGTCTGGCGGGTCTGGCCATGGCGTTCCAAACCCGGGTGACCGGCTTCATCTTCAATCCCACCAGCCCGGAAAACGCCAACTTCCTGCTGGATTTGGCCACCCTGTTCGTGCCGCTGCTGCTGTGGGTGGTGAGCAGCTGGTGCGTCACCTCCCTGATGGACGGCGAAGGATCCTTCAAGGATATCGTCATGGCCTCCGGCTATGCCCTGACCCCGATGGTCCTGCTGATCCCCTTTGCCAGCCTCATCAGCAATCTGATGACCCAAACCGAGGGCGCGGTGTATTACCTGTTCGTGACACTGGCCTACGTGTGGATGGTGGGCCTGATGATCGCCAGCGTCAGGCAGATCCATAACTATTCCATGGGCAAAGCGCTGTTCGTCATCCTCATAACGCTGGTGGTCATCCTGATCATCGTGTTTGTGTTGCTGCTGTGCACGGCGCTGCTCCAGCAGATGGTTGCCTTCTTTGCGGACATTTACAGCGAACTGGTCAACCGCGCGTGACGGCGCGTTTCATAACCGGCAGGCCGCCAGAGGCGGCTCTCCAGAAAGGCATGATCGGAATGATGAAGCGAATCGCCTGCGGGTTTCTTTCCTTCCTGCTGATGGTGGGCGTCCTGTCCTCCTGCGCGAAGGATAGCGGGATCACCCCCGTGCAGGAAGGGGACGTTTTGCTCCCGAACTCCGCGGAAAACGACATCAACGGAAAAACCTACGAGCCTATCGCCGAAAACGGGAGCCTCCAGCTCCTGGTCAACCGGGACACGGCGTCCTTCCAGGTGAGGAACAAAAAGGACGGCCGAATTTACCAGGCGGTGCCGGAGAACGCCTCTTCCTCCTCGGACAAATCCCTGCTGGAGTTCACTTATATGGATTCCAAGGGCACCAACGCCTCTATGAACAGCTTTGATGACAGTGTCAAGAAGGGGCAGTTCCAAATCGAGCCGGTGGAAAACGGGATGAAAATCACCTTCACCTTCGGCAATGTGCAGGAAAAGCTGTTCGTGCCCCCCGCCTTCTCGGTGGAGCGCTTTGAGGAAATCACGGGGAAGATTGAAAAGACCTTCGACAAGACCCGGTTCAAATCCCAGTATTACCTGGCGGACGTGAACACGATTACGGACGAAAAAGCGAAGTCCGAGCTGCTTAGCCAATACCCCTCCTTAAAGGAAGCGCCCATGTACCTGCTCAAGCAGGAGGTCCTCTCTCTGAGCGTGCAGCGGGAGATTCACCGAATTCTGGTGGATACCGGCTACACTGAGGCGGACTATGAAAAGGATATGGAAAACGCTAAGGAGCTGGAACAGACGTCCTATCCCGTGTTCAACATGGCGCTGTACGTCACCCTGGACGGCGAGCGGGTGGACGTGCGGGTGCCCATGAGCGAAATCCGGGAATTCAACGGCGGCACCCTGCTGAATCTGACGGTGCTCAAGACTTTCGCCTCGCCGGAGATGGGGGAGACCGGCCGTTTCCTCCTGCCGGACGGCACCGGATCTCTGATGAATTTCTATAACGGCAAGGAATCGCAGCAGGAATTTTCCGTGCCGGTCTATGGCCGGGATTTGTCGGTGCGCCAGGACGAAAAAATTTACAAGGAAAACGTGGCGTATCTGCCCCTGTTCGCCAAAATCATCGACGGCCAGGGCGCGGTGCTCAGCGTTATTACCGAAGGCGATGCTCTTGCGGAGGTGCGGGCCTTCCCCGGATCCGCTGACAGCTACGCCGCGGCCTACCCGGTCTTCCGCGTCCGGGAGGTGGCTAAGAGTTATCTCAGCTCCGCGTCGAAAGAACAGGGCGACTATTTCAGCATCGCGCAGAAAAAGCTCTACGACGGGGACGTGCGCATCCAGATGACGTTCTTCGACAAGGAGCACACCGCCCTGAAGGATTTGGCCGCCGCCTACGCCAGCGATTTGTTCGGCGATAAGGCCGAGGCCGCCCCGGCTCCTCTCTATCTCGAATTCATCGGCGCCGCCGAGCGGGAAACCAGCTTCCTCGGCATCGGCATGAAGCGCACGGCGGTGTACACGACCCTGCAGGATGTGCTGGCCATCGGCCGAGAACTGAAGGAGGCCGGCGTGGAGCGCCTGGTCATCAAGCTTACCGGCTTCCTGAAGGGGGGACTGACCCAGCCCTTCGCCTCCGGCCTGAAACTCCAGTCCGGTGTGGGCAGCCAGGAGGATCTGCGGCAGCTGCAGGCCTGGGCCAAGGAGGCCGGCGTTACGCTCTACCTGGACGCTGATGTGCAGTATGCCTACAGCAATTCCCTGTTCGACAGCCTGAACCTCAGCCGGGACGTTTCCTCCCTGCTGACCAAGGACCGGGGCATTGATTATCCCTACGATCGGGTGACCTACCAGCTGCTGAATACGGCCGATTCCTTCCGGTATATCCTCAACCCCGCCGCCGTGGACACGGCCTTCCAGAAGACAACGGCCCTTCTCGACAACCTGGGCTTCGACGGTGTCTCCCTACGGTACGCAGGCACGAACGCCAACGCCGATTATAAAGAGAACCGCCTGGTGGAACGGCAGACCGCCATGAAGCGGCTGACGGCAAACGTCAAAAGCATGGCGGAGAGCCGCACGGTGTCCACCCTGGGCGCCAACGCCCCCATTCTGCCGGTTGTCCAGGATGTGCTGGATGTTCCGATGAAGGGCTATCAGTACGACATCTGCGACGAGGTGGTGCCCTTCCTCCAGATGGTGATGAACGGCCATGTCCGCTACGGCGACGAGGCTCGCAACCTGTCGGGCAACACCGACGAATCCCTGCTGGATACCCTGCGCACCGGCGGCGGGCTCAGCTTCACCCTGACGGCGAACGAAAGCCTGACCTTCGAAAAGACCGAGTATCTCCAGTATTATTCCACCAAGTACAGCTTCTGGAAAGACGAAATCCTGCGGCAGTACCGTCTGCTCGACGAGTCGGCGGCCGCGGCCGCCTCCGGAATTGCCGCCTACGACAAGTTGGGCGACGGGCTGTATAAGACCACCTTCGGCGACGGCAGCAGCATGCTGACCAACTACAGCGGCACCCAGCAGCAGGCAGAGGGCCGCACGATTCCAGCCGGCGCATGCCTGCTGGTGAAGGGAGGGGCGCAGTAAATGGCCAAACGCATCGTGTCCTGGGAACGCAAACGCAAGCGCCTGGGGTATTTCTTCATCCTGCCTTTCATCATCGGCGCCGTTTTCTTCCTGCTGATCCCCCTCATCACCTCCCTGCGGTACAGCTTTTCCAACCTGACCGTGAACAGCACAGGCACCGGCTATGACCTGGCCTTTGTGGGGATCCAGAATTACTATCAGCTGCTGGCCGTGGATCCCACCTACCGTCAGGTGCTGCTGGAAGCCATTTGGAACATGATCATCAACGTGCCCATCGCTGTGGTGTTCAGCTTCTTCATCGCCAGCATCCTCAACCAGAAATTCCGGGGTCGCGGCCTGGTGCGCGGCATCTTCTTCCTGCCGGTGCTGCTTTCCTCCGGAATCTACCTGCGGCTCGCCTCGGTGGATCAGATGACCAATATGATGCAGCAGGGCGCCTCCTCCTCCGGCGGGGACGGCAGCGTGGCCACCGCCTTCGTCAACATGCTCAACTCCCTGAATTTCGATACCTCCCTCATCAACTTCCTGGTGTCGGCTGTGGATCGGATTTCCACCATCGTGGCCATGAGCGCCATCCCGATTATCATCTTCCTCGCCGCCTTCCAGTCCATTTCGCCCTCCATCTTTGAAGCCTCCTATATCGAGGGGGCCACCGGCTGGGAAGTCTTCTGGAAAATCAGCTTCCCCATGGTCAGCTCCCAGATTTTGGTCTGTGTGGTGTACACCATCATTGACTCCTTCACCAGCTCTTCCAACGTGATGATCAATCTGGTGCATCAAACCTCCTTCACCAGCTTTAATTTCGGGCTGGGCAGCGCCATGGTCTGGATTTACATGGTGATCATCTTCGCCATCATCGGCCTGATCTTCGCCATCCTGAACAAGCACATCTTCTATTACGACTAAAGGAGGGGAAACCGTTATGGCACTGTCTGAAAAAAGCCGGCAGAAGCTGATAAAAAAGGGCGGATCGGCCGGCATGTCCCTGCTGCGGTTTGTCCTGCTGGCCGGTATCAGCTTCGTCATCCTTTATCCGCTGGTGACGAAGATACTGGTGTCCTTTATGCCGGTGTCGGACGTATACGACATGTCCGTGCACTATATCCCCAAAACTTTCACCCTGAGCAATTATCAAAAGGCCTGGGATTTCCTGAACATTCCCGCTCTGGCCTTTAACAGCTTTTTCTATCCCCTGGTGGTGTCTCTGATTCAGACCGTGTCCGCCACTGTCGTGGCCTATGGTTTCGCCCGGTTCGACTTCAGGTTCAAGGGCTTTTTCTTCTTCCTGGTCGTGCTGGGCATGGTGGTGCCGCCGGATCTCATCCTGCTGCCCCTGTACGTGAATTTCCGGTACTTCGACGTTGCCGGGCTGTTCCAGCTGATTTTCGGCCGGCCGCTGAATCTGCTGGATACCGTCACCCCCTTTGCCCTGCTGGGCATCACCTGCACGGGGCTGAAAAACGGTCTGTACATCTTCATGATGCGGCAGTATTTCCGGGGCCTTCCTAAGGAACTGGAGGAGGCGGCCTATGTGGACGGCGCGGGGACTATCAAGGCGTTTGTGCGGGTCTTCCTGGCCAGCGCCCGGCAGATTATGATGACCGTGTTCCTGTTCTCCTTCGTGTGGCAGTGGCTGGATGACATTTTTACCTCGGTGTTCCTGCAGAATGTGCCCATGCTCACCACCGAGCTATTCCGGCTCATCAGCAACAGCGCGGGTGTGGACGCGGGCATCAGCAACCTCACCGAGTTCAGCCTCATGCGCAACTGCGGCATGCTGTTCCTCATCATTCCCATGCTGATACTGTATCTTTTCTGCCAGCGGTATTTCACCGAAAGCATCGAACGGGCCGGCCTGGTCGGCTAAAGGACGGTATTCGCCGTCTTATCGATAGACATCCATTCAATGTATAAGGAGGCTTGTTCAGCAATGAAAATCACCCGATTGGCCGCCCTTTCCCTGGCGGCGCTGATGGCGGCGTTTTCCCTGGCCGGCTGCGGCTCGGAGAAGACCGAATCCGGATCGAACGCGTCCAAATCTCCCGTGTCCGCGGGCAATAGCAAAACCGATCAGCTCAAGGCGGCGCTGAGCTTTGGGGGCGAGACCATCACCATCGTTACCCCGCCCGGATATGGCATGATCAACACCGATGGCAAGGATCCCGCCCTGGTACGCCGCGACGCCCGCATCAAGGAACTGGAAGCCAAATACGACGTCAAAATCGTGCAGAAGGAGGGCCGCGGCACCTACTGGGACGTCATGACCAGCAGCATCGCCTCCGGCTCCCCCGCCGGGCATATCATGGTCACCCAGGAGAACTACTTCATGGAGTGGTACAAGGCCGGCGCCTTTGCCGACCTGAACGCCGCCATGGAGAAAACCGGCATCGACTTTAAGGACAGCCGGTATAGCCAGACAGCCCGGAAATACACCAACATCGACGGCAAGCAGTATGCCTTCAGCGACGTGCCGCTGAACCCCACCGGCACCATCTGGTTCTTCAATAAGCGCATCTTTAAGGAGCAGAACCTGGGTGACCCCTATGAGATGGTGAAGAACAAAACCTGGACATGGGACAAGGTGGAGGAAATCGCCAAGAAGGCCACCAAGAAAAAGTCCGACGGCACCGTGGAGCAGTGGGGCCTGGGCGGCTATATGCACAGCGACTTCCTGTCCAGCCTGGCCGCCTCCAACGGCAGCGCCATCGCCAGCTTCGACAAGGATGGGAACCCGCAGCTGACCCTGGGCGATTCCGCGGCGATGAAGGCCTTTGAAAAAATGTACGACTGGACGGTCAAGCAGAAAATCGCCTATGTCAACGACGGATCCCAGACCTGGGATACCTTCCTGCGGGAGTTCACCAAGTGCAACATGGCCATGATGGCCGGCACCAACAAGCTGCTGCAGTACATCGAGGAGTCGGCCATGCCCGACGATTTCGGCATCGTCTACGCCCCCATGGGCCCCGATGTGCAGGAATACACCATTCCCACCAGCTGCGGCCAGATGTACTTCATTCCCAAAACTTACGAGAGTATGGCCGACAAGCTGCTGCTGCTCATCGACGATTTGTACGCGTATCCCGACGGCCAGACCATCGACGACCTGGTGGCGGAAAAATATGTGTCCAAGCTGCGGGATGAGGAATCCCTGACCATCTATACCGACATGGTGAAAAGCACCGACCGGTTCGTTCACGACGCCTACACCATGACCAAGATCGACTGGACCGCCCCCTCCATCCATGAGCTGTGCTCCACGGTGCTCAAGGGCTCCAAGACTCCCGGCGACGCCCTGGAGGCCAACAAGGTGCAGTTCCAGAACGCCATGAACGATATGATGGCGGGTCATAAGGTCACCGGATAGTCCGGTATCCCCCCGTATCGGACGCCGCCCCGTCCGGTCGCCCCCACCTGGGCGCGGGCGCGCGTTTGGTAAATAGAACGTGATTTTTTGAAGGAGGTACTATCTGGATGAAAAGAAAAATCCTCAGTCTTATTCTTTCAGTGTCGCTGTTGGCAACCTTGTTTTCGGTTTCCATCGTGACAGGAGCCGCTGGAAATGTTGACTACGGCTCTAAGGCCTGGGAGAACTTCGAGACCATGACGAATGAACAGGCGAAAGAGTTTTTTCCGGACAATAAGGATTTAGCTAGTTATTCTATCGGCGTTAAGGATGGCGTTGGCGAAGGCGGTTCCAAAGGCCTGGAGCTGGACATGGGTTTCTATCCGGGCAGCGCTGCCGACAATGGCTGGGGCTGGCTGAATGTACAGACCGGCGAATTGCCGATAAAAGATGCCGTTGGTATTCGGATTTGGTATACGCTGAATGTGGATACCGCTTCGGCAGCGACGATGCGATTAACGCTGAAGGATCGGAATGCGGGCGCCTGGACGGATATCGGTTTTGTCGGTAACGCTGCAGGACGTGACGCGATCGCGACAGGCACCTATTCCAAAACGATTCTTTTCAAGGATTTCCCCTCGTTCAACGCCAACAACAGTTACTCATTGGGGGTGGAATTGGGCGATGTCAAGGACGGCGGCACCGTTACGCTTACACTGGATAATATTACCTTTATTTATTACGGGAGTGTTGGCGTCGGAGATAAAACCGAGTTGAACGCTCTCTTGAAGACGTACAAACCGATTTATGACACAAACAATCAGGATAAAGAAGGCAATAAGCTGTACTCTGATACCAGCTACGCCAATTTTAAAACGGCGTATGAGACGGCTGTCAATCTTCCCGAGGATGCCACACAGACGGTCATTGATGCGGCGGTGCGCAGTCTTACCGGATATTATAAAGCTCTGGAGCAGTTGACGCTTAATTATGCCGTTTTGGAGACAGCGCTGAACGCAGCAGATACTTTCTTTGCAGACCCGAAAACGGCTATGACCTATACAGAGCATTCTATCGGGTTAATTCAAGCCGTTTACGATACAACGAAAGCGATGTACGACAATAAATCTGCCAAAAAGCAGAGCGAAATCGACAACCAGGCGGTCACGATGAACACGGCTGTTTCCAAAGCTTATCCTATTGTTAAGGAAACGCCCGTATATACTAAAGACAAAGAAGATACGCTTCTTGTCGATTTCGAAGATTACGACAGCTTCGCCGACATACCTCTCGGCGGGGGCGATACAGACGGTTGGCAGTTTGAAAGCGAACCTTTTGCCACTCGTCTGGATAAGACGAACCCCATCAGCGGCAAAAAGAGCTTGAAAATCACCTGGGATGGTCTGGATGATAACACGTGGGGGGCGTACCGGCTGTTTATGTATAACAGCGGAAAATATCCTATGCATAATCAGGCGATGACCTTTACCATTAAAGTGGCTTTTGATTATGATCTGACGGTAGCTTTCTATGATATGGATACGTCGACGACATATACCTATACGACGCATATAAAAGCGAGCGATAAGCCGCAGACCGTAACAGTCCCGTTTAATCAATTTAAAAATAACGAGAAAAAGAGTTATGGTTATGGTCAGCCTCTCACCGCTGAAGAGTTCGCCCGTTTTGTTAACCAGTGGAACTGCTTTAAAATTCAGTTGGATCGCATCAGCGGCCTGCCGGAAAAGGGCGAAATGTGGCTGGACTGCTTCAAGCTGACGGCTAACGAAGGTCCTCAGGAAGCCGCGCCTCCTCCGGACGGACAGGGCGGCGATTCTTCCGACTCGAGCGATTCCAGCGGCGGCGAATCCTCTGGCGAAATCATTGAACCGGACGATCCGCAGCCTGATGAATCCGACGGCTTCCATGTCCTGCAGAATTTTGAGGATATGACGGCGGAAAAGCTGGCCGAGCTGTTCGGCACTCCCTCCGCCGGCACTCTGTCGCTGGATACCTCTAAAAAGCTGTTCGGCAGCAACAGTATGAAGCTGACCTACGATTTTACCGGGGACAGTAAAAGCGCTTCTATACAAGCGGCCTTCCCTGGCCTGCGGGGCGACGGGCTGTATCTAATGGTGCTTTCCGCCAACGACGCTGTTCTAACTTTGAAGCTCAGCGATGGTACTCTGTGGACGGAATATCAGGTGCCTGTCAAAGGCTCGGACAAGGAGCAGATGGTGTTCGTTAACTTTGTGGACACCGTTTCCGGAAAGGGGACCTTCGACGAGTTAAACAAAGCGAAAATCACGCTGAGTATGACCCTGTCCTCTGAGAAAGCAATTGCCGGCGACATTTACTTCGACAACATCGGGTATTTCCTCTATGACGAGATGCTGGAAAACAAGACCCCGGACGGAGGCGACTCCAGCAACGGCGGGAATTCTAGCAACGGCGGCGATTCCAGCAATGGCGGCAGTACCAGCAGCGGCGGTTCAGATAGCTCCCCCAGCACCGGGGAGGCCGGCGGCCTGTTGGCGGTGGCCGGTCTGGGCGTCCTTGCGGCCATGGCTGCCATCGTAGTATCCCGTCGGAAAAAGACCGAAAATATCTCATCCGACATGTAATGACAGGAGGAAATCTATGCGTTTACGTGCGGCAGCTCTTGCCTGCATCTTCACTGTTTCCGTGGCGGTGGCCGGACTGCCGATGATGGCCTCGGCCGCTTCCATGGGGACCGACGTGGTGGAAACCTTTGAGAAATTCAATTCATCCGCCGGGTTGGCCGGGCGCTGGAAGCCCACGACTCCGCCGGCTCTGACCATTAACTTGGATACCAAAACCTCCGCGCCCAATCGAGGGGACGGAAAGTCCAATGGCAATTATCGCTCCTGCGGGCGGACTTCGATTTGAGCAAGCAGGACGGATGGGCATTTTTCCGTCTGTCCGGTGTGGAGGAACCTCGCTCTTTGGTGGATATCATCAATGCCAATAAAGACGTGTACCTCACCTTTTGGGCCAAGGCGGACAAGGCGATGACTATCCGGGCGGCCGTGGACATCAAGGACGTTCCGTTCTATACCAAGGTGAACCTGACCACCGAATGGAAAGAATATAAACTGAAATTCCGCGATATGATTCCCGAGGTGGCGGACAAGAACGGGAAAATGACGAAAATCTATGAACGCAACGCCGGCAAATCCTGGGGAAACGGTACGGAAGAAGCCTATGTTATCGGCTTTAAGTATGAGATTTTTGCCGAAGATAACGGAGATAAAAAGATTAACGGCAAAATGTGGCTGGACACCGTGGGCTTTTACGGCGACGGCGTGAAGGAAATCAGCCATTATGACGACGGCTATCCCCACGACTACGATCAGCCCGGCAAGGTGCCCAGTGACTTCGTGGCAGAAACCACGACGACCTCTAAAGGAGCGACTACGACCGTGAAGCCTGCCCCCGGCACGACCAAGACGAACAAGCCGGGTGAAACCACTAAGCCGGGCGGTTCCACGGTCGCGGGCGGTACGACAAGCACCGGTAACACATCCTCCACCGAGGCGACTGGCGATATTTCCGGCGAAACCACCGGCAACACGACGGAGACCATGGCGACAACGGCGGCCTCCAGCGGCGCAGTATCGGACGGCGCATCCTCTCAGCCGGAGGAGGGAGGCGGCAGCATGGTTTGGCTTATCGTCGTCATCGCTGTGGTTGTGGTCCTAGCGGGAGGCGGCGCGGCCTTCTACTTCCTGTACTGGAAAAAGAAGCACTAACCGGCGTTTCCTTTCCTGAAAGACGGACGCCGCCCGCAGGTTGTCGCTGACCGCGGGCGGCCAAGGAAACGACTTTATAAAAAAGGAGTGCAGATAACAGCTATGAATAGAAAGATTCTCCTATCCGCCGTAGCGGTTGCCGCAGTCGGCTGCATCGGGTTGGGCGCGTTGGCGGCTCCTTCCATCAAGGAATCGGTTTCCAAGCTAATTGCCGGCACCTCTATGGAAGAAACGCTGAATCGGGAAGTGGACATGGGCGACGCTTTCATGGTGGCCAATACCCGTCCCGCCAAAACAACGGATCCCAATGCGCAGAACGTTTTCGACGGCGACGACAGCACCGTGTGGACTGCCCCTGCAACCAAAGACGCTATCCTGCAGATTGACCTGGAGAAAGCGCAGACCATCAACAACATTATTCTCAAGGAAGACGGCAGCAACGTCCGCAAATACCGCATCGATGCCTGGAATGGCGAAAAATGGGTGAAGGTGTACAGCAACGATTTGATTGAGAAGTATCATCTGGCCGTTGTGGATCCCATGAAAACCAACGCCATCCGCCTGGTCATCGAGAACTCTGAGAACCCGGCTTCCATCAAAGAGGTGGAAGTGGTGCATCAGCGTCCGGTGGAGTTGAATAATGAATTTATAAATATGGCTTATATGACCGGGAATTCCTACCAACACGGTTGGGATCCTATCGAACCCCAAAAGATGGATACCTTTACGGACCTAACCCTTATCGGCAATTGGATGTTCGACAAAAACGGTGACTTTGTCATTATGCTGGAGAAATACGGCCCTGGCGGGTTTGACCATGCCATGGATCCCAAATCCGACGAAGCCATCAGTGAGATGGAAAAGTGGATGAAAAACATCGAAAGCTATATGGGTAAGAAGCGTCCCAATATCTGGATTTCCCTGACTTGCATGAAATTCATGGAAAATGCGGACGGTACACCGGCTAACGGAGTCGAAGGCGGCCAGACGGATATTTTCCTGGATGATACCATCCGCGCCAACTTTGTTGCCGAATTCGTTGAGTATGTTAAAAAATACGATTTTTACGGAGTGGATATCGACTGGGAATATCCGGCGACTAGTAGCCAATGGCAAGCGTATAATCTGCTAGTCCAGGATTTGGCGGATGCCCTTCATGCCGACGGTCGCTATATTTCCACCGCTCAGTCCCGCGGCACCGGCCTTTCTAAGGAGACCTTCACGAAGTTTGACCGCATTAATATCATGGCCTATGACAACTATAGCACCATGCAGAACCATTCCACCTTCAGCTGGTGTGCGGATGACATTCTGAAATATTTCATCAACACGCTGGGGATCGACCGCAGCAAAATCGTGCTCGGCCTGCCGTGGTACGCGGTGGATAAGAATTCCATCACCAACCAGACGGATTGGAAAGCGATTTATGGAATTTTGTCTGCGGATAATGAGGAAGGCGACATCACCATTGACGAGGGTATCAATACCACCCGTCAGTGGGGCTTCAATGGCCCTAACCTTCTGCGCGACAAAGTGGTGTACGCGATTAAGAACCGGGTTGGCGGCGTGTTTGTTTGGCAGATTAAGAACGATTTCGAATACGATCATCCCTATTCCCTGGCCCGTGTGATGCATGAGGCCATTGAGGAATACACCTATGTAAAAGCGAAGTAAAAAATTATCTAAAAAGGGCGCCCGTCCGGCTGTGGGCGGGCGCCCGTCCGGTTTTCACCGGCCGGCATGACGATGGAAAGGCGCGGATACTTATTATGAAAACAACGACCAACCTGAACCGTGACTGGCTGTACTATCCTGGGGCCTACCAGGCCTCTGTCCGCGCCGAGGATATGCGGCGCGTCTGCCTGCCGCACGCCAACCAGGAGGTGCCGCTGACGTATTTTGATGAGACCGGCTATCAGTTCGCCTCCTTTTATACCCGGACGATTTCGGCGGACGGGGAACAGGCCGCCAGCCGCTCTTTTCTGCATTTTGAAGGTGTGATGGCCTGCGCCGAGGTGTTCCTAAACGGGGAATACCTGGGCGGTCACAAAGGCGGGTATACTCCCTTCACTCTGGAGACCACCGGCAAGCTGAGAGCGGGAGACAACCTGCTGCTGGTGTGCGTGGATTCCGCCGAACGACCCGACGTGCCGCCCTTTGGCTATTCCATCGACTACCTGACCTTCGGCGGGATTTACCGGGATGTGGAGTTGTATACCGCCGACCGGACATATATCGCCGACCTGTTCGCCAAGCCCAGCGGCTGCGCCGGAGGAACGGCCAGCCTGGAGGCGGAGGTGACCCTGGACGCCCTGCTGCCCGAAGCCGGAGTGCTGACCGTGGCCCTGCGGGGCGACGCGCAGAGCCACCGCGTTGCGGTACCCGTCAACGCGGCCGCGGGGCAGACGGCGGTGACCGTCCGCCTGGATGGGCTGACCGATGTGCGGCCCTGGGAGTTGGACGATCCGGCGCTGTATACCCTGACGGCGGAATACGCCTCTGACGCGTCCCAGGACACGCGGGAAACCCGAATAGGCTTTCGTCAGGCGGTGTTCACGCCGGAGGGCTTTTTCCTCAACGGCCGCCCCCTCAAGCTGCGGGGCCTCAACCGGCACCAGTCGTATCCCTACGTGGGCTACGCCATGCCCGCCCGCGTCCAGCGCCGGGATGCCGATATCCTCAAGGACGAGTTGGGCCTCAACCTAGTGCGCACCTCCCATTATCCCCAGTCCCGGGATTTCCTGGACCGCTGCGACGAAATCGGCCTGCTGGTCTTTGAGGAAATCCCCGGCTGGCAGCATGTGGGGGACAAGGCGTGGCAGGACACGGCGGTGGAGAATGTCCGGGAGATGATCCGGCGGGATCGCCATCACCCCTCCATCATTCTGTGGGGCGTGCGTATCAACGAGTCTCAGGATTTCCACGATTTCTACCTTCGCACCAACGCCCTGGCCCACGAACTGGATCCCACCCGCCAGACCGGCGGTGTGCGCTGCATCGAAAACAGCGAGCTGCTCGAAGACGTCTATACCATGAACGACTTTATCTTCACTGGCAGCAACGAAATGAAGCGGGACCAGCGGCGGGTGACCGGCCTTGAGCGGGATGTACCCTATCTTATCACCGAATTCTGTGGTCATATGTGCCCCACCAAGGCTTACGACCACGAGGAACGGGTGATCGAGCAGGCCTGGCGGCATATGGGGATGCACGACGCCGTGGGCCGGGATCCCTCCACCGCGGGGGCCATCGGCTGGTGCGCCTTCGATTATCAGACCCATAACAACTTCGGTTCCGGTGACCGCATCTGCTACCACGGGGTAATGGACATCTTCCGCCTGCCCAAAATGGCGGCTCACTTTTACCGCAGCCAGCTGTCTCCCCAAAAAGAGCCGGTGCTGGAGGCGGCGACCTATTGGTCGGTGGGCGATCGCAACGGCGGCGGCATCACCCCCCTGACGGTATTCACCAACTGCGATTATATCGAGGTGGAGGTGAACGGCAAGGAGCTGGGCCGTTTTTATCCCGATAAAGAACGGTTCCCCGGCTTGGAATACCCGCCTTGCGTCATCGATAATTTCAATGTCTGTTGGGGCGAGGCCTGGGGCGGCGGCGTTTTCCGGGGCTATGTGGACGGCCGGCTGGCCATCCGGCGGGAGTACGCCCACGACCCGGTTCCTTCTTGCCTGGAGGTTCGGGCGGATGACGCGGCCATCGCCGCCGACGGCAGCGATGCCACCCGCGTGACAGTGCGTGCCCTCGACCAGAAAGGCAACGTCCTGCCCTTTTTCTTCAGTCCTCTGGCCATCCGGGTGGAAGGCCCCGGCTTGTGCGTCGGCGATACCTTGGTTTCCACCCAGGCGGGCGTTTACGCCTTCTGGGTGCGCAGCAGCGGGGCGTCGGGAGATATCCGGGTGACGGTGGACAATCCCCGCCTCGGCGCACAGTCGCTCACCATCGCGGCCAAAGGCTGACCATCCAAAATGCAGGACGACTCCATTGCCGATGGGGTTCATCGAAAATAGATAAAGCAAAGCTGTATTTGGATATTTACAAAAGCACCTGCTGAGGGTATAGTATAAGAATAGGAAAGTAGGTGCCAGCATGGGCGAGATCCGCGAGAATGTCAAACAGAATCTGGGATATTTTCTGTCCCTCAGAGGCATGTCTCAGAAGGAACTGGCGATGAAGCTGGGCGTGTCCCAGTCCGCCGTTACGAACTGGATAAAGGGAAAGAATTCCCCCGATATCGAAATGGTCGCGCTTATCTGCCAGCATCTGCATATATCGGTGGCGGAGCTGTTCGGCATGACTGGCGACGAGACGTATTCCGACCGGGAACGGGTTCTCGTGGCGCAGTACCGGAACAAGCCGGACATGCGGCGCGCGGTCGACATTCTGCTGGAAATCGAGGGGCGCGCCGCGCCCTGACAGCAGCTTCGGCGGCTCATGAAGAATAGGGGGACACTGGGTGCCTTTAGGCGTCCGCGTCAGCAGGAGGACAGCATGGCAATCACCATCAAGGACATCGCGGTACAGACGGGCCTGGCTATTTCCACCATTTCCAAATATCTCAACGGGGGCAATGTCCTGCCGGAAAACCAGGAGAAAATCCGCAAGGTGATTGATGAGCTGGGTTTCAGCGCCAATTCCTTCGCCAGGGGCCTGAAAACCAACAAATCTCATCTGATTGGCGTGGTGGTGGATTCTCTGGAGGATATGCTGCAGGCGAAAATCGTCACCGCCATGGAGACGGTGTTCCGCCGCCACGGCTACGCCTGCCTGGTGTCCGACGCGGGCAACGATGTGCTCGCCCAGAAAAGCATTGTGGAGTTTCTCCTGGCCCAAAGCGTGGACGGCATCATTTTTCTGCCCATGCGGGTGAATATGAACGACTTCGAGGCCTATCTGGAAAAAGAAATCCCGGTGGTGGCCCTCTTCGGCAAGCCGGACGAGATGGACTGCGATACCATCACGGTGGACGACTACGCCCCGGTGTATTCCTCGGTTCGCTGCCTGATATCCTCCGGTCGCCGGCGGATCGGCATCGTCGCGGGCATGGAAACGGATCCCATCGCCGCCCAGCGGCTCAAGGGGTATACTGACGCGCTCAAAAATGCCCACTTCGCTCTGGAGCCGGCGCTGATTTCTCATGGGGAATACTCCACCGAAAGCGGGTACGAACGGGCCAAGCAGCTGCTGAGTCTTCCCGAGCCGCCCGATGCCCTGCTGGTCAGTGACAACCTGACCACCGTGGGTGCCTTGATGGCGGTGATGGAAAGGGGACTCAAGGTGCCCCGCCAGCTGGCGATTATCGGCTTCGATAACGTGATGCTGTCCCAGAGCCTGACCCCCAAGCTGAGCGTTATCGTCCACCCGACGGAGAAGATGGCCGCCGTAGCGGCCCAGACCCTCCTCGATCAGCTGTCCGCCGGCGGGAAAAACCCCATCCAGAGTCTGCGCCTGCCCTCGGAATTCATGATGGGGGACTCGTTATAGATGGGGGGATACCCCCGCCGAAAACGCCGGAAGGCGTTTTTCACCCCCCCATTAAGGAAATATACTTAAAAATTCCTGTGGGGGATCCCCCTCTGCAAAATCAACTGCGGCATATCCTTGTCAAGAAAGATATAGGGGTATAACGATCATGGAACAACGCTATTCGCAGAGCTTTGAGAGCATCCGGGCGGGAGAGCCGGCCGGTGACCTCCTGCGTAAGGCGGCCGGGGTGGCGCCGACGCCCCGCCAGCTCGCTTGGCAGCGGCTGGAACTGACCGCCTTTATCCATTTCGGCATGAACACCTTCACCGACCGGGAATGGGGAGACGGCGCCGAATCCCCGCAGCTCTTCAACCCGACGGACTTGGATGCCGATCAGTGGGTTCGGGTGCTGAAGGACGCCGGTTTCAAGGGCCTGATCCTGACCTGCAAGCATCACGACGGCTTCTGCCTGTGGCCCTCGGCTCACACCACCCATTCGGTGAAACAGTCCCCCTGGAAAAACGGCGGGGGAGACGTGGTGAGGGAGGTGTCCGATGCCTGCCGCCGGGCGGGGCTGCGGTTTGGTATTTACCTTTCTCCCTGGGATCGGCACGATCCCCGCTACGGGGACTCCCCGGCGTACAACGCCTTTTTTCTCGCCCAGCTGGAAGAGCTGCTCACCGGCTATGGCGAGATATTCGAGGTGTGGTTCGACGGTGCCTGCGCCGAAGGGCCGTGCGGCAAACGGCAGGAATACGACTGGGCGGCTTATTTCGCCCTCATCCGCCGTCTCCAGCCTGATGCCGTCATCTCCATCGAGGGCCCTGATGTCCGCTGGGTGGGCAACGAGGCGGGCAAGGGCCGGCGGGAGGAGTGGAGCGTTTACCCCTACGGCCGGCGTTTAGACGCCGAGGACGGGACGTTTCTGATGAACGCCGGCGACTGCACGGCGCCCGATCTCGGCAGCGACCGGCTGCTGGCCTCCCTGGACGAGGGGTGGGAGTATCTGTACTGGTATCCCGCCCAGGTTGACACCTCCATCCGCCCCGGCTGGTTCTATCACACCTGGGAGGACGATAAGGTCAAACCCCTGCACGAGCTGGCCGCCATCTACCGGCAGTCGGTGGGGAACAACGCTCAGCTGCTGCTGAACATCCCTCCGGATACCCGGGGCCGGCTAAGCGATAAGGACGCCGCCCGCCTCGAGGAGTTCGGCCGGTACCTGCGCGCCGCCTACGGCCGCAACCTGGCCGAAGGCCGCCCGCTGGAGGTCCGGCGGGACGGGGACGCCTATGTCGTTTCCCTCACTTTGGACGAGCCGGTCGCCTTCAACCAGGCGGTGCTGATGGAGGACATTACGCAGGGCCAGCATGTGGGCGCCTTCACCCTGCGGGCCTATTGCGGGGACGAGCTGACGGCCAGCGCCGACGGCGCCACCGTGGGGTATAAAAAAATCCTTCCCCTGCCCGCGGCCGTTGCCGACCGGGTGGATATCGTCGTCACCGCCTGCCGGGCCGCGCCGGTGTTCACCTTCGTGGGCCTGTATGACGCGCCCACCGTGGCGCAGCCTCCCTCCATTACCCGCAGCCAGGCGGGCCTGGTCTCCATCGCGGCCGGTCCGGACGCGCGCATCCGCTGGTCGGTGGACGGCGGCGCCTGGCGGGACTATACCGGCCCCTTCGCTTTTCCCCGCAGCGGCCGGATCCGGGCCGAAGCCTGGTACGACGCGGCCCGCCTGTTTGGCGAGAACGGCCCGTCCGCCGAAGCGGTGTTCGGCCTGCTCAAGACCTCCTGGACGCTGAAGTCCCATACTGGCCAAACGGCGACCGGCTTCTCGGCGGATAATCTGACGGACGACGACAAACCCTATGTGTGCTTCGAGGGGGAGCTGCCCCTCGAGGTGACCGTCGACCTTGGACAAAGCGAGACAGTGCGCGGCTTCGCCTACCGGCCGGTGGACGATATCTTTGACTTCTCTGCCAATGTTTACGCCTACGCGCTGTATCTCAGCGCGGACGGCGAAACCTTCTTTCTGGCCGACCGGGGTGTATTTGACAACCTGCGCAACAACCCGGTTCTCCAGGTCAGGGACTTTGGCCGAAGCTATACGGCCCGCGCCTTCCGCTTGGTGGCCGAAAGCGGGTTCGACGCCCGGCGGGTCAGCCTGGGCAAGCTGTCGCTGCTGTAGCCATACGCCCTGCGGGGCCGCACGATAAGGGGGATTTGATTCATGGACATCGAGAAAATCCTGCAAAATCCGGAAATCGTACAGATCCACAGGGAACCGGCCCGCGCCTATTACATCCCGTTTCAGGACGGGGCGATGGCGCTGCAGGCGGACAAGGAGGAGTCTGTCTACTATGCGCCGCTGGGCGGCGACTGGGCCTTTGCGTACTATGGGCGATCCTATGACGTGGACGAGGCGATCTTCGATCCGGATGGCAGCGTGGAGGGCTGGGACACCATTCCCGTCCCCTCTAACTGGCAGATGCACGGCTACGACGTGCCGCATTATACCAATGTCAACTATATCATTCCCATCGATCCGCCTTACGTGCCGGACGACAACCCCTGCGGCGTCTACGTCAAATCCATGAACATCCCCGGGATTTGGAAGGATAAACGGATCTATCTCAATTTTGACGGCATCAATTCCTGCGGCTTCATCTGGGTCAACGGCACCTTCGCTGGATACACCAACGGATCCCGCTGCTCCGCAGAATTCGATATCACCCCCTATGTGCATACGGGGGAAAACCGCCTGCTGGTGCAGGTGTTCAAGTGGTGCAGCGGCACCTATCTGGAGGCCCAGGACAGCTATCGGCTGTCCGGCATCTTCCGGGACGTGTACCTGCTGGCCCGGGAGCCTGACCATATCCGCGACGTCTTTATCCGCGCCCGCTTGGACGATGCCTATACGACGGCCCGGGTGGAGGCGGCGCTGGACTTCCGCGGGAAAGGCGGGCCGGTAACGCTGGACGTGTACGCTCCCGACGGCCGGGCCGTCTACCACCAGGAAAACGAGACTATTGAGCCCTTCACCCTGACCGACATCGCTCTCTGGACGGATGAAACCCCGTCGCTGTATACCTTCCTGTTCCAGTACGGCCAGGAGGCCATCGCCATCCCCTTCGGCCTGCGGGAGGTCCGGTTCAGCGAGAAGGGCGCGTTGCTTGTCAACGGAAAGTCCGTCAAGTTAAAAGGGGTCAACCGGCACGATTCTCATCCCGATTTCGGCCAGTACTGCCCCGATGAGCATATGGAGCAGGACATCCGCCTGATGAAGCAGCACAACATCAACTGCATCCGCACCTCCCACTACCCCAACGCCCCCATTTTCCCCGCTCTGTGCGATCGGTACGGGATTTATCTCATTGAGGAAGCCGACCTGGAATGCCACGGTATGATCTGGGCGGAGGATCACAACCTGCTCAATAACGATCCCCAATGGGCCGCCGCCTATCTCGACCGGGTGTCCCGGATGGTGGAACGGGACAAGAATCATCCCTCCATCATCATGTGGAGCCTGGGCAACGAATCGGGCATCGGCCGCAATCACGAGCTGAACGCCGCCTGGGTGAGGGAGCGGGATGACACCCGCCTGGTTCACTATGAAACGGTGGCCTACCTGACCGAGGCGGGGGTGTTCTATCTGGTGGACAACGGCCAGGGCGAGGTCGGGGACTTCACCAGCCGCATGTATATGGAGCCGGCCGAGCTGGAAAAATACGGCCGCTCCGGCAATCCGGTCCCCTTGTTCCTGTGCGAATACTGCCACGCCATGGGCCTCGGCCCGGGGGACGTGACCGATTACTGGGACGTGTTTTATAAGTATCCCAATCTCATCGGCGGCGCCATCTGGGAATGGTGCGATCACAGCGTCCGCCGGCGGGACGAGGCCGGCCGCTCCTTCTTCGTCTACGGCGGCTATTTCGGGGAATACCCTCACGACGACAATTTCTGCGCCGACGGGCTGGTCACCCCCGACCGGGTGCCCTCCTCCGGCCTGCTGGAGGTGAAAAAGGCCTACCAGCCGGTCGCGGTGGAGGCGGTGGATCTGGAAAACCGCCGCCTGCGGATTGTCAACCGGTACCATTTCCTCAATTTGTCCCACCTGGCCCTGCTGTGGAAGGTGACCCGGGACGGCGTCCAGGTGGCCACCGGCGAGATGTACGACCTGGACGTTCCCGCTGGGGACAGCCGGGAGGTAACGCTCGACTATGACATTCCCGCCATGGACATCAGCGAATACCATCTGGATATCCGCTTTGTGCTGCGCGCCGATACGGCTTACGCCGCGCGCGGCTGTGAGGTGGCGTTCGAGCAGTTCCCGCTGCCGGTGGTGGCGGCCCGCCGGGCCCGGCTGCCTCTGACCAAATACGACGCCCTGACGGTGTCCGAGGACAAGCGCTCCTTCACCGTGGCGGGCAGCGGCTTCGCCTACCGGATCGATAAGGGCCGGGGTATGCTGTCGAGCGTGTTCGCCAAAGGGCGGGAATGTCTGGGCGGCGGCGCGCGGCTTTCCATCTGGCGGGCTCCCATCGATAACGATCGGAATGTGGTCGGTGCCTGGAAGGCGGAGGGCTATAACACCGCCGGCGTCAAGGTGTACAAAACCGAGCTGGCCAAGACCTCCGACACGGAGATCGTCGTCCGGGTGGAGTTTTCCATGGCCGGGGTCAGCTATATGCCCATCCTCAGCGGCGTGCTGGAATACCGGGTGACGAGTGACGGCGTTTTGACCGTCCACGCCGGGGTCAACGTGCGGGAAACCGCCATGCCCCTGCCCCGGTTCGGCATGGAATTCATCCTCCCCCGGGGCAGCGAGTGCCTCGAGTATTTCGGCAAGGGGGAGCAGGAGAATTACGAGGACATGTGCCGCAGCGCCCGGATAGGCCTGTACAAATCCACCGTGACCGACCAGTATTTCCCCTATATCCGTCCGCAGGAAACCGGCAACCACACGGCGGCGCGCTGGCTGCGCGTCACCAACAAGGTGGGCGGCGGCCTGCAGTTCACCGGCCGTCCCACCTTCAATTTCAGCGCCCTGCACTTCACGGCGGCGGATTTGGAGACGGCCATGTACACCCGGGATCTCCGCCCGCGTGAGGAGACAATCGTGCGCATCGACTATAAGCAGACCGGCGTCGGCTCGGCCAGCTGCGGGGTCAAGCTCGCGGAAAAGTACCAGTTCAAGGAAAAATTCTTCGACTTTGAGTTCGAGGTCAAGCCTCTGTAAAAATTTTTTGAAAATATTTCGCAGCGGGGCGCTCTTGTCCGGCCTGTTTCAGGCTGTGCAGAGCGCCCTGTAAAATAGAGAAAGGAAACCCGTATGGAGAAGCTGTGTTTTCAGCCGGAGCGGTTCCGGGGTGTCATCGTGGCGCTCAACGCCTGCTACGATAAGGCCGGTGAGGTTTCGCCCGCCGCCTGCCGCGCGCTCTGCCGGTGGTACCAGTCCCTGGGGGTGCGGGGCGTGTATGTGGGCGGCAGCACCGGCGAGGGCCTCCTGCTCAGCCTGGAGGAACGCAAGACCCTGGCCGAAGCCGCCGTGCAGGCGGCGCGGGGGGAGATGACGGTCATCGTCCATGTGGGCTGTCCCGCCACCCGGGACGCCGTCGCCCTTGCCCGGCACGCCGCCGCCATCGGGGCGGACGCTATATCCGCCGTGCCCAGTGTGTTCTACCGCCTGAGCGAGGAGAGCATCGCCCGCCACTGGACGGCCATCGCCGACGCGGCGGAGCTGCCCTTTTTCATCTACAACATCCCCCAGCTCACCGGCTACGATTTGTCCATGGAGCTGTTCCGCCGGATGCTGGCCCATCCCCATGTCAAGGGGATTAAGAATTCCTCCGAAAGCGCCCGGCAGATTCAGCAGTTCAAGGAGGCGGGCGGCCCGGATTTCCTGGTGTTCAACGGCCCGGACGAACAGTTCCTGGCCGGACGGGCCATGGGGGCGGACGCCGGCATCGGCGGCACCTACGGCTGCATGCCCGAGCTGTATCTGCGGCTGGACGCCCTGTTCATGACCGGCCAGCTGGGGGAGGCCCGGCGGCTGCAGGCCATAATCGGCGGCTTTATCGAGCGGCTGTGCGCTTTTCCCTCGATGTACGGGGCCTGTAAGGCGGTTATCGCCCGCCCTTCCTGCCGGTGGATCCGCGGGATCCGGCCATCGAACGCCTGACCGCCGACATCGAGGGCCAAATCGCCCTGTGGTGCATGTGAAAGGAGACGGACAGTGAGAGTATCTCCCTATCGTTCCCGCGAGGATCGGCTGCTGTTCAGCGGGATCCGCGCGCAGAATCTGCACCCCTCCCTGGTGGGGGACCCCGCCGATATGGCCGGCACCTGCGGCTTCCGCATCCCGTCCCTGCTGTATCTCGAAGGGGCGGACGTGCTGCTGGCCGCGGCCGACCGATCCCACGAGGGGGCGGACTGGGGCTATACCGGCGTGGCCCTGCGCCGCAGCGCCGATCGGGGCCTGACCTGGAGCAGCCCCCTGAGCATCCCGGTGCTGCCCCCGGTTTCCCGCGCCCCCCAGGCCGTAGATGACTGGCATTCCGCCTTTTACATCGACCCCGTGCTGCTGGAGGATCGCAGCGGGGCCGTCCACCTGTTGCTGGATTTTTTCCCCGAAAGCAAGGGGTTCCACCGCCCGGACTGGCTGGAGCCGGGCAGCGGCTTTGAGCACGGCCGGATCCGGCTGTACGACGGCCCGCCGCCCGCCGAGGGGAAAGGGGCCGCCGGCCCCGTTTATACGGTGGACGAAGCGGGCTGGGTCGTCGCCCCCGGCGGCGTGCGCACCCGGTATTATCTGCCGCCCCTGCACAGCGGGGCGGTTCAGTTTCAGACCCTGGGCGATATGTATTACGCGGTGGGGGAGCCGGACTGGCTGGACGCCCCGCCGCCTCTTCTTCCGCCCGAGCCGGGAGAGGGCCGGGACATCTACGTGGGCAATATCTTTCTGAACATCGGCAAGCCCGCCTTTGACCCGGCGCATCCGGTTTTCGTCCGCAAGCGGCTGGCCGGCCCCGGCCCGGAGGCCGACGTCCCCTCCGCCTACGAGGCGGTAGAGACCTCTCCCGCTCCGCTGCGGGCGGCGGTATGTATGCACCTCGTGCAGCTCACCAGCCGGGACGGCGGCGTCACCTGGTCGCAGCCCCGTTTCCTCACTCCGGCCGTCAAGGACGAGGATTGCCTGTTTCTTGGCACCGGCCCCGGCGTGGGCCTGCGCCTGCGCCATCAGCCGGACGATCGGAAGAACGGCCGGCTGATGGTGCCGGTGTATAAGCCGGGCCAGGCCGGCCTGCTCCTCAGCGATGACGACGGCGTCACCTGGCGGCGCGGCGGCTATATTCCCACCGTGGACGAAGCCCAGGCGGTGGAACTGAACGACGGGACTGTGCTGGTCTTCGGCCGCCAGGAAGAGCCGGGGGACACTCCCATGACCGTCAGCCGGGACGGCGGCGACACCTGGGAGCCCATGACCCATACCGGCCTGCAATCCGTCCGCTGCCAGAAATCGGTCGTGGCCTATCCGGCGGGCGATCCCCGCTATCCCTGCGTCCCCGGCATGATACCAGGCCGGCAGTATCTTCTGGCCTCCCACCCCACGGGGCAGCGGCGGGGCGGCGGTGTGGTCACCCTGGGCGAGGTGCTGCCGGACGGAACCCTGCGCTGGCTGGCCGATCGGCCCCTGGGCGGCACGGGACAGTATGACCAGACGGAGCAGCCCGACTTTTTCGCCTATTCCTGTCTGGCGGTGCTGCCAAACGGGCAGGCCGGCGTGCTCTTCGAGCCGCAGCCCACTAACTGTGTGGCCTTCGCCCGCTTCGATATCCGCTGGTTTTTTGACGATAGAAAGGAGCCCTGACGATGCCCGAACGTCCCAACATCCTGTTCATCCTCTCCGACGACCACGGCCATTGGGGGATGGGCTGCGCGGGGAACAGCGAAATCCGCACGCCCAACCTGGATAAGCTGGCCGCCAGAGGCACCCGGTTCGACAGCGCGTTCTGCGCCTCCCCGGTCTGTTCCCCCGCCCGTATGTCCATTTTCACGGGAAAAATCCCCTCCCAGCACGGGGTGCACGACTGGCTGGCCAAGGGCCACCTGGACGAAGCCGTCCTGTCCAAGGAGCTGCGGGACGCGTTCCAGCAGCCCGAGCCCTCCTGGGAATACGCCTGGCCCAAGCGGCAGCTGCAGGGGGACAAGGCCATCCGTTTCTTGGACGGCCACGATACCTTCACGCGGCATCTCGCGGACGGCGGCTATACCTGCGGCCTGTCCGGCAAATGGCATATGGGGGACAGCTACACCCCACAGGCGGGCTTCACCTACTGGAAAACCACCGCCATGGGCGGGGAAAACTACTACTACCCCGTCATGCTGGAGGGGAAGGAGATGACGCTCAAGCGAGGCGTCTACATCACCGACCTCATCACCGATAACGCCCTGCGCTTCTTGGAGGAGCAGAAGGGCGCGGCGAACCCCTTCTATTTAAGCGTGCATTACACCGCGCCCCACGCCCCCTGGCAGCGGGAGCATCACCCGGCGGCGTTTTACGACCTGTACGACGGCTGTCCCTTCGCCTCGGTGCCCGACGTGCCGCCCCACCCCTGGAGCGACCTGAAGGATAAGACACCCGAAGAGATGGCGGTCCTCCGCCGCACCTATCTGCAGGGGTATTTCGCGGCCGTCACCGCCATGGACGCGGGCATCGGTCGGATCCTCGACGCCCTGGAGGCCGCGGGTCAGCTGTCCAATACCCTGGTGATTTTCTCCGGCGACAACGGCATGAGCATGGGCCATCACGGCATCTTCGGCAAGGGCAACGGCACCTTCCCCATGAATATGTACGACTCGGCGGTGAAGGTGCCCCTGATCTGGAGCCACCCGGGCCGCGTCCGGGAGGGTGCCGTGTGCGAAGAGCTTGTCAGCCACTACGATTTGTTCCCCACCATCCTCGAATGGGCGGGACTCCCCTGTACCCCCAACCCCGCCCTGCCCGGCGTAAGCTTCGCCCCCCTGCTCACCGGAGAAAAATCCAGCGTGCGGGACGACGTGGTGGTCTTCGACGAATACGGCCCGGTGCGCATGGTGCGTACCAAGGAGTGGAAGTATATCCACCGCTACCCCTACGGCCCTCACGAGCTGTACGACCTCGTGCGTGATCCGGGCGAGGAACGCAACCTCATTGACGACCCCGCCGCACGAGAAGTGAAGGAGCGGCTGATCGACCGGCTGAACCACTGGTACGCTGCCTACGCCGACCCGGCCTGCGACGGCAAGGGCGAAGCGGTTCACGGCCTTGGCCAGCTGCGCCGCATCGGCCCCGCCAGCGGCGGCAAGCCCGCCTTTATCTGAGGAGAGACGCGTATGAATGTGCTGTTTATCGATATTGACACCCTGCGGCCCGATCACATGGGCTGCTACGGCTATCCCCGGAATACCACCCCCTGCCTGGACCGGGTGGCGCGGGAGGGCCTGCGGTTCGACCGGTGTTATTGCTCGGACGCGCCCTGCCTGCCCTCCCGGGCGGCCCTGACCACCGGCCGTTTCGGCATACATACCGGCGCCGTCGGCCACAGCGGCACCAACGCCGACCGGCGGCTGACCGGGAAAACCCGCGGCTTCTCCGACCCGGCCGATAACCACAATTTTCATAATCTGTTCCGGCAGGCGGGCCTGTTCACCGCCTCCATCAGCACCTTCCCGGAGCGGCATTCCTCCTGGTGGTTTTCCGCCGGCTTCCATGAGACCTATAACGTGGGCGGCCGCGGCGGAGAATCGGGGGAGGAGGTGCTGCCGGTGGCGCTGGACTGGCTCGACCGGCACGGCGACGCGGGAAACTGGTATCTCCACGTCCATCTCTGGGATCCCCACACTCCCTACCGGGCGCCCGAAAGCTTCGGCAACCCCTTCGCCGACGAGCCGCTGTGCACCTTCGTGGATGAAACCGTGCTGCAAACCCATTTAAAGCACGTGGGGCCCCACTGCCTTAATGAGTTCAATATGTACGACGATCAGGAATATCCCCAGTATCCCCGCTATCCGGGCAAGGCCATGGATATGGCGGGGGTACGGAAGATCCTGGACGGCTACGATTGCGGGGTGGCCTACGCCGACTATATCGTGGGGCGGATCCTGGACGATTTGCGCCGCCGGGGCCTGTACGACGACACGGCGATCCTCATCACCTCCGACCATGGGGAAAACATGGGGGAATTCGGCATATATGGGGAACACGCCACGGCGGATCACCCCACCTGCCACGTCCCTTTGATTCTCAAGTGGCCGGGCGGCCGGCGGGGGACGGACGACGGCCTGCACTACACCCTCGACCTCGTGCCCACCGTGGCCGAGCTGCTCGGCCTTCCCGCCTGGGAGAAGTGGGACGGCGAGAGCTTCGCCCCCGCTGTCGCCGGGGAACAGGACGCGGGCCGGCCTTATCTCGTCCTGTCCCAGATGGCCCACGTCTGCCAGCGGTCGGTGCGGGAGGGCGACTGGCTGTACATCCGCACCTACCACGACGGGTTCCACCTGTTTGACCGGGAGATGCTGTTCAATCTGCTCGAGGATCCGTATGAACAACGGGATCTCAAGGACGAAAACCCCGCCGTGACGGCCCAGCTGGCCAAGCGGCTGCTGGACTGGACGGATGACCAGATGATGGTCTCCGACACCGTGTCCGATCCGCTGTGGGAAGTCATGAAGGAGGGCGGGCCGTCCCATACCCGGGGCTTCCTGCCCAATTATCTGAAACGCCTGGAGGCCACCGGCAGGGCCGAGGGCGCCCGCCTCCTGCGGCAGCGCCACGGCGATGGGACGCAATAGGCTCGCCCGCCTCTTGACAACCCGGGCCGTTTGTGCTATGTTGATAACACATATCATAAAGACGTTGACGGAGACACGTCAGCCGGTGGCGAAAGCCGCAGCGAGCCGGGGAGGGTGGAAGCCCGGCGCGAGTAACGCCGGCAGGACATCCCTCCCAAGTCGCAGGCCGAACGCGCTTCGCGCGCCGGTAGGCCCCGCCGGATTCCCCCGTTATAGGAATAAAGGCTTCATACATGCACTGGGGGCGGAAAAACGCCGTGCCGAGCTTGCTTGGCACGGCGTTTTTTGAGCGGGGGTATCCCCCGCCGGGGAGCGCATATGTTTGTATGCAGTCGCAATGGGTGGTTAAGCGAGATCCTCGTCCTGTTCGCGGGACGAGGATTTTTTATGTGAAGGAGAGACGCGTATGTATCGGAAAACCGGGCAGAACCAGAGCTTTCCCGAGAGGGAAAAGCAGATCCTGCAGTTCTGGAAAGACGAGCACATTTTCGAGAAGAGCGAAGAAATCAACCACGGGAAGGATAGCTACGTCTTCTATGACGGCCCGCCGACGGCCAACGGCAAGCCCCATATCGGCCATGTGCTCACCCGCGTCATCAAGGACACCGTGCCCCGCTACCATGTGATGAAGGGGCAGGACGTGCCCCGCAAGGCGGGCTGGGATACCCACGGCCTGCCGGTGGAGCTGGAGGTGGAAAAGGAGCTGGGCCTGGACGGCAAGGAGCAGATCGAGGAATACGGCATGGCGGAATTCATCGATCGCTGCAAGAAAAGCGTCTGGACCTATAAGGGGATGTGGGAGGATTTCTCCGACACGGTGGGCTTCTGGGCCGATATGGAGCATCCCTACGTGACCTACCACAACGACTATATCGAGTCGGAATGGTGGGCGCTCAAAACCATCTTTGACAAGGGCCTGCTGTATAAGGGATATAAAATCATGCCCTACTGCCCCCGGTGCGGCACCCCTCTGTCCAGCCACGAGGTGGCCCAGGGGTACAAGGACGTCAAGGAGCGGTCGGCCATCGTCCGCTTCCGGCTGAAGGACGAGGAAAACGCCTCCCTCCTGGCCTGGACCACCACCCCCTGGACCCTGCCCTCCAACGTGGCGCTGTGCGTCAATCCGAAGGAGACGTACGCCCGCGTCAAATGCGGGGACGAGATTTTCTACCTGGCCGAGGCGCTGCTGGACGCGGTGCTCGGGGAGGGAAAATACGAGGTGCTTTCCACCTTCTCCGGTAAAGAGCTGGAATACAGGGAATACGAGCCCCTGTATCGGTTTGTCGAGCCGAAGGAAAAATGCTGGTACGTCACCTGCGACGGCTACGTCACCCTGACGGACGGCACCGGCGTGGTGCATATCGCCCCCGCCTTCGGTGAGGACGACGCGAAGGTGGGGCGGAAATACGGCCTGCCCTTCGTGCAGCTGGTGGACGGCAAGGGCGAGATGAAACCCGAAACCGCCTGGCCGGGCGTGTTCGTCAAGAAGGCGGACGCCCCCATTTTGGAGGATTTGAAGGCGCGGGGCCTGCTGTTCGCGGCGCCCAAGTTCGAGCACAGCTATCCTCACTGCTGGCGGTGCGATACGCCGTTGATTTACTACGCCCGGGAGGGCTGGTTCATCCGGATGTCCGCCGTTAAGGATGACCTCATCGCCAACAATAAGACCATCCACTGGATCCCGGAAAGCATGGGTACCGGCCGGTTCGGCGACTGGCTGGAGAACGTGCAGGACTGGGCCATCAGCCGGGATCGGTACTGGGGCACGCCGCTGAACGTCTGGAAATGCGGCTGCGGCCATATGCACGCGGTGGGAAGCATCGCGGAGCTGAGGGAGATGAGCGATAACTGCCCCGCGGATATCGAGCTGCACCGGCCCTATATCGACGCGGTGACCCTCCGCTGCCCGGAATGCGGCGGCGAGATGCGCCGGGTGCCGGAGGTTATCGACTGCTGGTTCGATTCCGGCTCCATGCCCTTTGCGCAGCACCACTATCCCTTCGAAAATCAGGAACTGTTCGAGGCGCAGTTCCCGGCGGACTTCATCTCCGAGGCGGTGGATCAAACCCGCGGCTGGTTCTATTCCCTGCTGGCGATTTCCACCCTGCTGTTCAATAAGGCCCCCTTCAAGAACGTGATTGTGCTCGGCCACGTGCAGGATCAGTTCGGCCAGAAGATGTCCAAATCCAAGGGCAACGCCATCAGCCCCTTCGAGGCGCTGGAGAAGTACGGCGCGGATCCCATCCGGTGGTATTTCTTGTCCAATTCCGCGCCCTGGCTGCCCAATAAATTCTACGATAAGGCGGTGCTCGACGGGCAGCGCCGGTTCCTCGGTACGCTGTACAACACCTATGCCTTCTACGTGCTGTACGCGGATATTTACCAGTTCGATCCCACGAGGCACCCTCTGGAGCAAAGCGCGCTGACGGTGATGGATCGGTGGATCCTCTCCCGCCTGAACCATACGGTGGGCGAAGTGGACGACCATATGACGAATTACCGCCTGCCCGAGGCGGCGCGCTCCCTCCAGGATTTCGTGGAGGTGCTCAGCAATTGGTACGTCCGGCGCAGCCGGGAGCGGTTCTGGCGGGATGAGCTGGACGCGGACAGCTTCGCGGCCTTTACGACGCTGTATACCTGCCTGTCCACCCTCTCCCGGGCGGCGGCCCCCATGATCCCCTTCATGACCGAGGAGATTTATCAGAACGTGGTGCGCACAGTGGATACGAACGCGCCGGAAAGCGTGCACCTGTGCACGTACCCCGCCGTGGACGAAAGCCTGCTCGATCCCGCTTTGGAAGCGGAGATGGAGGAGGTTCTGGCGGTGGTCACCCTGGGCCGGGCGGCCCGCAACGGGGCGGCTATCAAGAACCGGCAGCCCCTGCCCGCCCTGTACGTCAAGGGCGGCCGGCCCCTGACCGAGGAATTCAAGCGGATCGTCATGGACGAGCTGAACGTCAAAGCGGTGCTGGAGGCGGAGGACGCGTCCCAGTATCTGACCTATAGCTTCAAGCCCCAGCTGAAAACCGTGGGGCCGAAATACGGCCGTCAGCTGGGCGACATCAAGGCGGCGCTGTCCTCCCTGGACGGCACGGCTGCCAAAAAGCAGCTGGACGAAACCGGCGTGCTGACGCTGGCGCTGCCCTCCGGCGAGGTGCGCCTGGCTGAGGAGGATCTGCTCATCAGCACCGAGCAGACGGCGGGCTACTACGCCGTGAGCGAGTACGACCGCACGGTGGCGCTGGATACCGCCATCACCCCGGAACTGAAGGAAGAGGGCTTCCTGCGCGAGGTGGTCAGCAAGCTGCAGACCATGCGCAAGGAGGGCGGCATGGAGGTGACCGACCGGATCCGCGTGACCTTTGCGGCCGTCGGCTACGCCGCCGACGTGCTGGCTAAAAACCGCGAGGCGATCATGGGCGAGGTGCTGGCCGTGGCCTTTGACGCCGGGGAGCCGGCGGGCTACGTCAAGGAATGGGATGTCAACGGCGAACTCGTCACCTTCGGCGTGGAAAAAGCCGCGCGTGCCTAAGAAAATGTAAAAAGGAACGGCCATCTTGTCCAGCGGCAAGATGGCCGTTCCTTTTTATTACCTATCCTCCACCGCGGCGAGCGAAAGCCTTCCCCTAGAGGGGAAGGTGGCGTCCGGCACCGCCGGACGACGGATGAGGTGTTCCCACGTTTCCGCAAAAATTCACGGTAGGCAAAACGTGGCGGCGTCAGCCGTCGGATGAGGTGTCCCCATCTGACGAGCCGTTCCCGTCGTCAGCCGCCAAAACAATCCTGCCAATAGCCTCGCAGACACCGCTGAAATTTTGATGCACCTCGCGGTTGGAATACCGCAGCACCCGCATACCCAACCCCCTTAAATATGCGTCTCTTTTAGCGTCCGCTTCCATGGCCCCGTCCTCATAATGCTGCGAGCCGTCGAGCTCTATGACCACTTTGGCCTTCGCGCAATAGAAATCTACGATGTACGGCCCGATAACCTTCTGCCGGTTGACAGTGACCGGTAAGCCCTTCAGGTAGTCGTACCACAAGCGCCGTTCCTCCTTGGTCATCTGTGTGCGCAGCGCCTTGGCCCACCCGGTCAGCCCCGGGTTGTTGGTTGTGTTCATCGAGCCCTTATCCCAAATCCGGCGTGTCGGTCAGCAGCACCCGGTTGCCCTCGCTGTGCTCCAGCTCGAAAATCACCAGCTCGTTCTCCCCGGCCCGCAGCAGGGGAGCGGGGAGATACAGGGTCTTCTGCGGCCCGGCCGGGTTCCAGTACCGGCCCAGGTTGAACCCGTTGATAAAGGCCACCCCCTTGGTGAACCCGTCCAGCCGCAGGAAGGTGTCCGCCGGATCCGTCACCGGGAACCGACCCCGCAGGAAGGTGGGCGCGTCGACGCCCGTCTCCCACGGCGCGTACCGCAGCCCGGCCAAATCGTCCAGGGGCATGGGCGTCATGCTCCACCCGAAATGGTACCGCTGGCCCAGCCGCACCCCGCCGGTCAGCCCCTTTTCATCCCGCAGCTTCCGACCGTAGTTGACCCGGCCCATGTTTTCCGCCAGAATATCCAGCCGCACGCTCTCACCGCGCGCCAGCCCGAGCCGGATGTCGTCGTCCCGCCGGCCGTCCCGCTGCTTGACGCCCCGGAACTGCCCGTCGATGTAGATAAGCGCCCGATCATGCACCCCATCCAGCACCAGGGGCAGCTCCTCGAACGGCCCGCGCAGCTCGGTGGTGTACAGCACGAAGCCGAAATCCTGCCCCAGCTCCTCCATGGTCAGGGGCGCGGCCGCGCGGATCGGCACGCCCAGGGCCTCCTGGCTGTCGAACAGCGTCGCCGCCTCGGTCAGCGCCACCTCGCCGTAGGCCGCCTTGGGCAGGTTGCCCACCGGGATGGCGGGCGCCTTGCCGAAATGCTTCTCCAGCACCTCCTTGACCTCGAAATACTTCGGGGTCAGATCGCCGGCCTCGTTCAGCGGCGCGTCGTAGTCGTAGCTGGTCACCGTGGGCGCGTGCCGATCGTCGTAGTTGGCCCCGTTGGTGAACCCAAAATTGGTGCCCCCGTGGAACATGTAGAAATTCACCGACGCCCCGGCGCTCAGCATCTCGTCCAGCACCTGCGCCGTGTCGGTGGAGGTGCGGGTGTGATGCTCCTCGTACCAGTGATCGAACCAGCCGTTCCAGTATTCCATGCACATCACCGGCTCGCCCGGGCGGAATTCCCGCAGCGCGCCGAAGTTTCCCGCCGGGTTGCTGCCGAAATTGACCGTGGCCAGCACCCCGTCCAGGGTGCCGCCCCCCAGCATGAAGGGGGCCGTCCCGTCGGAGGTAAACAGCAGGCAGTCCACCCCGTTGTCCCGGTAAATGTCCGCGATGGCCCGCAGATAATCCTTGTCGTCGCCGTAGCTGCCGTATTCGTTTTCCACCTGCACCGCCACGACGTTCCCCCCGTTGGCGGCCAGCCGGGGCGTCACATGGCGGAACAGCTCCTTGTAATACCGCCCCACCTTCTCGAGGAACAGCGGATCGTTGCACCGCAGCCGCATGTGCCCGTAGGTCAGCAGCCAGGAGGGCAGCCCGCCCATGTCCCACTCCGCGCAGATGTAGGGCCCCGGCCGCAGGATGACCATCAGCCCGAGAGCGGCCGCCGTGTCGATAAAGCGGCCGATGTCCAGCCCGCCGGAGAAATCGAAAACGCCCTCCCGCCGCTCGTGCAGGTTCCAGCAGGTATAGGTCTCTACCGCGTTGAACCCGCAGGCCCGCAGCTTTTTCAGCCGGTCCTCCCAGTAGTCCGGCACCACCCGGAAATAATGAATGGTTCCCGACACCAGGGTCGTCTTTTCCCCGTCCCGGTAGAAGTCGCCGCCTTTGACCGTCAATCCGCCCATATGTATCCTCCTTGCGCCCTTCCGGGCTTATACTCCGCTTTATTGTAGCAGACTGCTGGTAAGGTGGCAAGCCTTTTCGCGTTGTTAGACGGAACGCGAACGGTAATGTTTGCCCGTCAAATACATGGCTTGTTTCAAAGCGGAAACCGAACGACCCCCGGAGGCAATGCCCCGGGGGTTTCGGTTGCCCCCTCCCTCCATTGCGGCCGGCAAATAGGAGCATGAGGGCTGTTTATTGGGGGATAAACAGGCTGTACCCTTGCGCGCCGCCTGTCCCCGTGCTGTACGCACAGCACCATATTATTATAATTCCGATTTTAGTATAATTCAATATGGTAAATTACATAATAATTCCGATAATAATGGATAAATAGGCTGTAAAAATATGTTATATTGAACATATACCTATTATGATATGTTTGAGGGAACAGAATGGAATTTGCCGATAGATTAAAAATGCTGCGCAAGGAACGCGGTATTTCGCAAGAGCAGCTATGCGCGGATTTGAATTTGGGTAAGTCTACTATTTCCAGCTATGAGGCCGAAGGTAGACAGCCGAATTTTAAGACCCTGGTTTCATTGGCGGAATATTTTTATGTGTCGGTGGATTTCCTGCTCGGTGTAACCGATGTACGCGACAGGTATACGGATGTGGAAAGAGCTATTCTTTCCGACGAGACTGGCCGCGCGTTTCTTGATTATTTACGGTCGAGACCGGATGATGATAAACGCAAGCTGAAACAGTTTATCGAATATTTGGCAAGGGTTTTGGATTAACCTTGTATGTGAGAGTCGTGCTGACGCGCGGCTCTTTTTCTATGGATGTTGCTGTCCTTCGGTACGCTGCCTCATGCCCTGCCAGAATACTGCCATGGCCAAATGTCGAAAAACGGTGTATACTGGTCAAAAAGGAGGCGCCGCTCATGTTTATTGCCGATCTGCATATCCATTCCCACTTTTCCCGCGCCACCAGCCGGGATCTCACCCCGGAGCTGCTGGATTGGTGGGCCCGGCGCAAGGGGATCCAGGTGGTGGGCACCGGCGATTTCACCCACCCCGGCTGGCGGCGGGAACTGGCGGAGAAGCTGATCCCCGCCGAGGAGGGCCTCTATCGCCTGCGGGAGGACTGCCGCCGCCCGGACGGCCTTCCCGCGGGCGGGGAGATCCCCGTCCGCTTTATGGTCACGGGGGAAATCAGCTCGATTTATAAATGGGACGGCCGGGTGCGCAAGGTGCACAGCCTGATTCTTCTCCCCGGCCTCGAGGAGGCGGAGGCCCTGGCCCTGCGGCTGGAGCAGGTGGGCAACCTCCATTCCGACGGCCGGCCCATCCTGGGGCTGGACGCCCGGGATCTGCTGGAAATCACCCTGGATGTCTGCCCCCGGGCGATGTTCATCCCCGCCCATATCTGGACGCCTCATTTCTCGCTGTTCGGGGCCAATTCCGGCTTCGACCGGATCGAGGACTGCTTCCGGGACTTGACGCCCCATATCCATGCGCTGGAGACCGGCCTGTCCTCCGACCCGCCCATGAACTGGCGGCTTTCCGCCCTGGACAAGTATACCCTGGTGTCCCATTCCGACGCCCATTCCCCCGCCAAGCTGGGGCGGGAGGCGGATTTGTTTACCTGCGAGATGACCTACCCGGCCATCAAACAGGCCTTGGAAAACAAGGGGGCCGGCGGCTTCGGGGGTACCTTGGAGTTTTTCCCCGAGGAGGGGAAATACCACGCCGACGGCCACCGGAACTGCGGGGTCTGCCTGACCCCGGAGGAAACCGAGCGGGCGGGGGGCCTCTGTCCCGCCTGCGGCAAAAAGGTGACGGTGGGGGTGTGGCACCGGGCGGCTCAGCTGGCCGACCGGCCGGAGGGCTTCCGGCCGGCGGACGCGGCCCCCTTCGAAAGCCTGGTGCCCCTGCCGGAGGTCATCGCCGCCTCCACCGGTTTTTCCGCCGCCGGGGTGAAAACCGCCGGGCGGTACGAGGCCATGCTGCGTCAGCTGGGGCCGGAGTTCGTCATCCTGCGGCAGACCCCACTCGAGGATATCGAGCGGGCGGCGGGGCCCAGCGTGGCGGAGGGGATCCGCCGCCTGCGTCAGGGCGCGGTGGAGGTCTCCCCTGGCTACGACGGGGCCTATGGCAAGGTGTCCATCCTCAGCGCCGCCGATATTGACCGCCTGGCGGGGCAGACCCGCCTGTTTGCCGATGAGCCGGGGAAGAAAGCGGCCCGCCCGGCGCAGACGCTGCTGTCCGTCAAGCGGGCGGCCTCCATGGAAGCCGCCCGGCTGGATACCCCCTCCGACGGTCTGAATCCCGAGCAGCGTCAGGCCGCGGACGCCCGCGAGCGGACGGTGGCGGTCATCGCCGGCCCGGGTACCGGCAAAACCCGCACCCTCGTCGACCGCATCGCCCGCCTGACGGAGGAGGGCACGCCTCCCTCCCATATCACGGCCGTCACCTTCACCAACAAGGCCGCCCGCCAGCTGCGGGAGCGGTTGGAGAAACGTCTGGGCAAACGGACGGCCCGGGCCGTGACTGTCGGCACTTTCCACGCCCTCTGCCTGCGCCTGCTGGAAAAGTGGCGGGGCCCCGTTACCCTGCTCGACCCGGCGGAGGCGCTGGAAATCGCGGCGCAGGTGTGCCGGGACACGGAAGTTTCCGCCCGGGATCTGCTGGACGGGGTCTCACGGCTGAAAAACGGCGGGGAAAGCGCCCTGCCTCCCGCCTTGATCGAGGCCTACGCCGCCCGCCTGCGGGAGCTGGAGACCCTGGATTTCGACGATCTGCTGCTGGAAACCCTGGCGCAGCTGAAGGACGGCCGCAAGCCCCCCGCCGCCTTTACCCACCTGCTGGTGGACGAGTTTCAGGACGTCAATCCCATTCAGTTCCGTCTGGTGCTGGCCCTGAACCGGGAGGGGGCCGGGCTGTTCGTCATCGGGGATCCGGATCAGGCCATTTACGGCTTCCGGGGAGCCGATTCCCGCTGCTTTGAGAAGCTGGCGGCGGCCTGCCCCGGTCTGCGGGTGATCCGCCTGACGCAAAATTACCGTTCCACCCCCGAAATTCTGCACGCCGCCCTGCCGGTCATTTCCGCCGGTGGCGAGCCCCGGCGGCTGGAGGCGGCGCGCCCCGCCGGCCCCAAGCCGGGCCTGCTGCGCGCGCCGGAGCCCTTCGACGAGGCGCTGTACGTGGTCAAGGCCATCAACGCCATGGTGGGGGGCGTGGATATGCTGGACGCCCAAGCCATGCACTCGCGCGCCGACAAGCGGAAAGCCCGCGGCCTGTCCGATATCGCCGTTCTCTACCGCACCCACCGGCAGGCGGAGCTGCTGGAATACTGCCTGGTCAAGGAGGGGATCCCCTATACCGTCGCCGGCCGGGAGGACTATCTGTCCGACGGGCTGGTGCGCCGGGCCGCCGCCTTTTTCCGCTGCCTGACCCAGCCGGCCGATCGGGTGTCCCGGCGGGTCTGGCTTCGCGGGGAAGGGGTGGAGGATGTCCCCGAGGCCTCCGGCTGGGAGGGGCTGGCCGCCGTCCTGGAGGGCCCGCATCCCGACCTGGCGCAGCGCCTGCGCGCCTTTGCCCCCCGCGTCCTGGAGGACAAGCCCCTGCCCCTTTTGCGGGACTGGCTGGCGGCCTCGGGCCTCGAGGAGACGGAGCCCCTGTCCCGCCTGTGCGGCGCGGCGGGTCTGGCCGCCTCCATGCCCGATTTACTGGAAACCCTCTCCCTGGGCCGGGAGGCGGACGTGGTGCGCCAGGGGAAAACCTACACCCCCGACGCGGTGTCCCTGCTGACTCTCCACGGTTCCAAGGGCCTGGAATTTCCCGTGGTCTTTCTCGTCGGGGTGCAGGATGGACGAATCCCCCTGCGCCGCGCCGATACCGATAGGGAGGAGGAGCGGCGGCTGTTCTACGTCGGGCTGACCCGGGCCATGGACGAGCTGATTCTCACCGGCACGGGGGAGCCCTCCGCCTTTCTCGCGGACATTCCGCCGGAGGCCCTCGAGGAGGAAACCGCCCGCCGACGCCCGGTGGTCAAGCAGCTCAGCCTCTTTGATTGAAAGCGAGCAATTTTGTGTTAAAAAAAGCGATATTCGTCGCTTTACAGGTGCTTCGAGACCCGGTATAATAAGGAAAAACGCGAAAATATGCGCAAAAGAGGGCGGTTTTATGAAGCTGGCAATCAGTACCTGGAGCTTTCAGCAGCGGATCGCAAGCGGCGCCATGACGCAAATGGACTGCATTTCCAAGGCCAAGGAGCTGGGCGCGGACGCCATTGAGTTCGTGGACGTCCTCCCTCCTGCGGGCGTATCCCGGGAAGATTATGCAAGACAGCTGGGAGAGGCATGCAAAGAGCAGGGCTTAGGCGTCTCGAATTATACCATCGGGGCCGATTTTCTGGCGAACGACGTGCAGGATGAAGTGGAACGGATTTCAAAGGAACTGGAGCTGGCGCTTCTGCTGGGAGCGACCAGCATCCGCCACGACGTGACCGGCGGCATCCCCGGCTCCGCCCGGGCCACCACCGGCTTCGAGCAGGTGGCCGACCGCCTGGCCGCCGCCTGCCGCGCCGTAACCGAGCGCGCCGAAGCCAAAGGCATCGCCACCATGGTGGAAAACCACGGTTTCTTCTTTCAGGACGTTGACCGCGTGGAAAGTCTGGTGACCCGGGTGGGGCATCCGAATTTTGGGCTGCTGTTCGATATGGGCAACTTCCTGTGCGGGGACGTGGAGCCCTCGGCCGCCCTGGGGCGGCTGGCCCCCTTTGTGCGGTATGTCCACGCCAAGGACTTCATCGTCAAGGAGGGGGCGGCGCCCGACCCGGGCCGCGGGTTCTTCCGCAGCCGGGGCGGCCGGTATCTGCGGGGGACCATCATCGGCCACGGCGATGTGCCGGTGGCGGCCTGCCTGGGCATTCTGAAAGAGGCCGGGTACGCGGGGGGCCTGGGCATCGAGTTCGAGGGGATGGAGGACTGCCTGGAGGGCATCGCCATCGGGCTGGAAAACCTGCGCCGCTATCTCGCATAAAAGCGAACAATTTCAAAAAAGACCGCTATCCCGTGAAGGATAGCGGTCTTTTTTCGAACAAAAGCGAATCAAATCAGCCGATCCGCCGTGCAGAGGGGGAGCAGCTCCCGGTAAGTCTCGGGCTGGATGTGGGCGGTTTCGAAGGTCATGGCGTTGGCGGAGGAGAGGGCCACCGCCCGCCGCAGCATCTCGGCAGGAGCCGCCTGTTCGAGCAGGGAGAGCAGCAGGGAGGCCACCATGGTGTCCCCGCAGCCAAGGGTGCTTTTCACCGGCACATCGGGGGCCTTGCAGCGCCACACCCCGTCCCGGCAGGCCAGCAGCGCCCCGTCGCCGCCCAGGGACACCAGCACATAGGGGATACCGTCCGCCACCAGCCGGACGGCGTAGGCGCGAATCGCCTCGTCCGAGGCGCCGGGCTGCCCCATCAGCTCGCACATCTCCGAACGGTTGGGCTTGATGAGATCGGGCTTTTCGGCCAGCGCCGCCCGCAGCAGGGGGCCGGAGAGATCCGCCGCCGCGATGCCGCCCGCCGCTTTCATGCGGCGCAGCAGCGACTGCGCCATGGCGGGGGAGACACCGCCCGGCGCGCTGCCGCACAGGGCGGCGGCCTCGCAGCGGGGCAGGCGGCTGTCCAGAACATCCAGCAGGGCGTCCCATTCGTCCGACGTGACGGAGGGCCCCTGCTCGAGCAGCTCGGTGCGCGCGCCGTCCCCGCCGAAAATCTGAAGATTGGTGCGGGTGGAGCCCGCGATGGGGACAAAGGCGTTCTCGATGCCCTCCCGGAACAGAAAATCGTTGAAGACGCTGGCCACCGCGCCGCCCAGGAACCCGGTCGCGCAGACCGGGGCCTCCATGTCCCGCAGCACCTTGGCCACGTCGACGCCCTTGCCGGCGGGCTGGGTGGACAGCAGCTCCACCCGGTTGGCTTCCCCCGCCCGCAGGGCCGGAACGGCCACCAGCTTGTCCAGCGCGGGGTTCAGGGTTATGGTGAGAATCAAGGGAACCATCCTTTCTCGAAAGGCCGCGTAAAAGAAAAGCCTTCGGCGCCTTTTCCGTTAGCTTTTCCCGCTGAGACGGAATCATGAGGCGCCGAAGGCTTTTATTTCGCGAACAGGCGGCTGAGCGCCTGCCCCGCCAGCACACCGGCGAGACAGAGCAGCAGGCTCAGCAGTATGTAGAGGCTGCCGGCCAGGTGCCGGCCCTTTTCAAACAGCTGCACAGCCTCCAGGGAGAAGGCGGAAAAGGTGGTGAAGCCGCCGCACACGCCGGTTTTCCAAAACAGGAGGCGCCGATCCGTCAGGCCGCCGCGGGCGAACAGGCCGGCGAGAAACCCGATAATCACCGCGCCCGCCGCGTTGACCAGCAGGGTGAGAAGGGGAAAATCGGTTTTGACGGGAAGAAGGCCGACGGCATAGCGGCCGGCGGCCCCCAGCGCACCGCCGGCCGCGACAATGAGCAGATTGATCATGGACTCCTCCATTCCCGTCGAAGCGCGGCATAGAGCCGTGGCTTTCCGCCGTTCTTTTATCGTCTATCAGACAAACACGATTTGCAGCACGGCGGCGACCAGCAGGAGCACGGCGATCAGCACGCCCACCACGGTGGCGCCGCCCGCCATCATCATGGACAGGATCGTACCGAACACCAGCAGGAAGGCAAGCACCTGGGACACGGTTTCCCGCTTGCCCAGCTCCCGCGGGCGCAGAAGGATCCACAGCAGCAGGAAAAAGACCACCACCGACAGCACGGCGGTCAGGAAGGGAAACACGTTGCCGCTCATTCCCCAGACGCTGAGATCGAAAAAAGCAAAAGTTTTTCTGGTGCGGATATCCGGGCCGGGGGCGAAGGTGAGCGGCACCCCCAGAGGCAGAGCCATCAACAGGATGGCGGCGGCCATCAGGCCAAGGCAGACGACAAGGCCGGCCTTGCGAGTCGAGAGACGATTCATAGACGGTTCCTCCTTACATCATGGATACGAAGCGTGGCACACCGTTTGAACAGTCCTGGCGGGGCCCGTCCCGCCGCTCACCTTGTATTATACCGGATGGTAACGCAAATAGCAAGGACAACAGCCGCCCGCGCCGCGTTAAAAAGCGCGAACTTGAACGGCGGTGTACAGACCGAAAAAAGCGCGTGTTTGCGCCGCTTGACAAAACGCGGATTTCGGCCTATACTGTTGAATATAAGCGATCGGCTGTGAAGGGAAGAACCCGGCTGTTCCGGCACCGCAGAGAGGGGGGCCGCACGATAGCGTGCGCTGCAAGGCCGCCTGTGCCCATGGAATGGTCGGGAGGCCGCCCCGGAGCCCCGCCGCGACGAGCGGCGGCGTTTCCCGCGTTAAGGGATGAGAGCGGCGCGGGGATTTCCCGCGCAATTTGGGTGGTACCACGGAACCTCCGTCCCAGGATTGGACGGGGGTATTTTTTATGTTGGAAAGGAATTGACATCACCATGGAATGGACAGGCCTCAACGAACTGCGCGAAAAATTCTTATCCTTTTATGAAAGCAAGGGGCATCTGCGGCTGCCCAGCTTCCCGCTGGTGCCGCAGGAGGACAAATCCCTGCTGCTCATCAACTCGGGCATGGCGCCCATGAAGAAGTTCTTCACCGGCGAGGTGACGCCTCCCCGCAAGCGGGTGACCACCTGCCAGAAGTGCATCCGCACCCCCGACATCGAGCGGGTGGGCAAGACCGCCCGCCACGGCACCTATTTTGAGATGCTGGGCAATTTCAGCTTCGGCGACTATTTCAAGCACGAGGCCACGGCCTGGGCCTGGGAGTTCGTCACCAAAGTGCTGGAGCTGCCGGAGGATCGGGTCTGGGTGAGCATCTACGAGGACGACGATCAGGCCTTCGATATCTGGACGAAGGAAGTGGGAGTGCCGGCGGATCGCATCGTCCGCCTGGGCAAGGAGGATAACTTCTGGGAGCACGGCTCCGGCCCCTGCGGCCCCTGCTCCGAGCTGTATTTTGACCGGGGAGAGGCGTACGGCTGCGGCTCCCCGACCTGCGGCGTGGGCTGCGACTGCGACCGGTACGTGGAGTTCTGGAACCTGGTGTTCACCCAGTTCGACAGTGACGGGGCTGGCCATTACGAGCCGCTGGAGCATCCCAACATCGACACCGGCATGGGCCTGGAGCGGCTGGCCTGCATCATGCAGGGGGTGGGCAACCTCTTTGAGGTGGACACCGTCCAGAACATCATGAAGCACGTCAGCAAAATCGCGGGGGTGACCTACGGAGAGGACGAGAAGCAGGACGTGTCCCTGCGGGTGATCACCGATCACATCCGTTCCACCACCTTCATGATAAGCGACGGCGTCATGCCCTCCAACGAGGGGCGGGGCTACGTGCTGCGGCGGCTGCTGCGCCGGGCGGCGCGGCACGGGCGGCTGCTGGGGATCCACAAGCCCTTCCTGTTCGAGGTGTGCGACACGGTGATCCAGGAAAACCTGGGCGCCTATCCCCAGCTGGCGGAGAAAAAGGCGTTTATCAAAAAGCTGATTTTCATCGAGGAGCAGTCCTTTGAAAAAACCATCGACAGCGGCCTGGCCCTGCTGGACGACATGCTGGCGAATCTGACGGGCACGGTGCTGCCCGGGGCGGACGCGTTCCGTCTGTACGACACGTACGGGTTCCCGGTGGATCTGACCAAGGACATCCTTTCGGAAAAAGGGCTGACGGTGGATGAGGAGGAATTCGACCGCCTGATGAAGGAGCAGCGCGAGCGAGCCCGCGCCGCCCGCAAGGACGCGGGGGCGGACGCCTGGAAGGCCGAGGCCGGCGCGGCCGAGCAGCTGCCCGCCACCCGGTTCACGGGCTACGAGAGCCTGGAGGGGGCCGCGAAGGTGCTGGCCATTCTCAAGGCAGGCGCGCCGGCCGACAGCCTCGCCGAGGGCGAGGAAGGGGTCTTGGTGCTGGACGAAACCCCCTTCTACGCCGAAAGCGGCGGCCAGGCGGGGGACGCGGGCGCGGTGGAAAACGGCGACGGGCTGTTCCTTGTGGGCCAGACCAGCAAGACGGCCGGGGGCGTGTTCCTGCACAGCGGCGTGATGCAGAAGGGGTTGCTGTGCACGGGGGACACGGTGACGGCCAAGGTGGACCGGATCGGCCGCGCGGCCACCATGCGCAACCACACGGCGGCCCATCTGCTGCAGGCGGCGCTGCGCCGGGTGCTGGGCGATCATGTGGAGCAGGCGGGCCAGCTGGTCACCAGCAGCCGGATGCGGTTCGACTTCACCCATTTCTCCGCCCTGACGGGCGACGAGCTCCGGAAGGTAGAGGGACTGGTCAACCTGTGGATCATGGAGGGGCTGCAGACGGTGGTGCGGGAAATGCCCATCGAGGAGGCCCGCAAGCTGGGCGCCATGGCCCTGTTCGGCGAGAAGTACGGGGACATTGTGCGGGTGGTCAGCGTCGGGAACGTGTCGATGGAATTCTGCGGCGGCACCCATGTGGACAACACGTCTAAGCTGGGGCTGTTCCGCATCGTGTCTGAAAGCTCGGTGGCGGCGGGAGTACGCCGGATCGAAGCGGTGACGGGCGGCGGGGTGCTGCAGCTGCTGAATGACTATCACAGCATCATGGCACAGGCGGCCGAAGCCATGAAAATCGGCAACGTGGAGGATATCGGCCGGCGGGCCGCTCAGCTGACGGCCGAGCTGAAGGCCGTGCAGAAGGAGCTGGAGGCGGCCAAGGACAAGCTGGCCTCCCAGAAGATCGAGGGCTTGTTCTCCGACGCCAAGGTGGTGGCGGGGATCAAGGTGATCGCCGCGGCCTTCACGGGCACCGGCGGCGACGCGGTGCGGGCCATGTGCGACCGGTGCCGGGACTTCCCCGGGGACATCGTGGTGGTGCTGGCCGGGATTCAGGAGGACGCGGGCAGCGTATCCTTCGCCTGCTACTGCGCGCCGGGGGCGGTGAAGATGGGGGCCCACGCGGGCAACATCGTGCGCCAGGTGGCCCAAATCTGCGGCGGCAAGGGCGGCGGACGGCCCGACATGGCTATGGCGGGCGGCAAGGATCTGACCAAGGTGGACGACGCCATCAACAGCGTGGACGAGATCTTGGCGGCCATGATCGCCTGAGAGAAGATAGCGCCTCCCGCCTGCGCCGCGGGCGGGAGAGCGAAAGACGGGAGGAAAAACGGCATGGACTGCATTTTCTGCAAAATCCTGCGGGGGGAAATTCCCTCCAAAAAGGTGTACGAGGACGACGAGATCTACGCGTTCTATGACATCGAGCCCAAGGCACCGGTGCATATCCTGGTCATCCCCAAGGTGCATCTGTCCGGGGCTTCGGCGGTATCGGACGAAAACAGCGGCGTGGTGGCCCGCATCTTCGAGGCCATCCCCAAAATCGCCGCCGGGCTGGGCCTGAGCGACTACCGGATCGTGACCAACAACGGGCCGGACGCGGGACAGACGGTGTCCCACCTGCATTTCCATGTGCTGGCGGGCGGCAAACTGGGAGAGATGGCGTAAGCCAGACGGAAAGGCGGGTCTTACCCCATGCAGTTCATAGTGGCGGATCTGGAATGGAACGGGGCCTATTCCCGCAAGGCCCACGGCTACTTCAACGAAATCATCGAAATCGGCGCGGTAAAGCTGAACGAGGCCATGGAGCTGACCTCAAGGTTCCACGCGCTGATTAAGCCGGTGGTCAGCCGCAAGCTGTCCGAGGTGGTCACCGGGCTGACCAGCATCACAGCGGAGGAGCTGGACGAAGGCGGCACCTTCCAGACGGCGGTGTCCCGGCTGCGCAAATGGATCGGCGGGGAGGACGCGGTGTTCCTGACCTGGAGCACCACGGATCTGCTGGTGCTGATGGAAAACTGCCGGTACTTTTTCGGCAGCGACCGGATTCCCTTCCTCGACCGGTATGCGGATTTGCAGAAATACTGCCAGCTGCGCATCGAGGCGGACACCTCCCAGCAGATGGGGCTGAGCAAGGCCTGCGAGAGGCTCGGCATCAGCGAGGAGGACATGGCGCTGCACCGAGCGCTCGACGACAGCGTGCTGACGGGGCAGGTGCTCCAGAAGGTGTACGATCCGGTGTCCTTCGCCGAGCAGATGGCGGTGGTGGACGACGCGTTCTACGACCGCATCACCTTCAAAAACGTCATCCTCAGCGACATCGACTCCCCCCTCATCAAGCGCAGCGAGCTGCAGTTCCACTGCGAGGACTGCGGACGAAATCTCAAGCGGGTGGGTGACTGGAAGTTCCGCAACCGGGCGTTCCACGCCGACTTCGTCTGCCGCAGCTGCGGGCGGGAATACACCGGACGGGCGCAGTTCAAGCTGCGCTACGAGGGCGTGGAGGTCAAGCGGCGGCTGAGCGAACGGGTGAAGCCCAAGGAGGCGGCCGGGGAAGCCGCGCCGGCGGCGGACAGCGGCGTTCCGGCGGTGCCTGCCGAGTAATAAAGAGCGTGGTTCATAAAGGAAAGAAAGGGGTCGTTCGTATGGCGAAGGAAAAGAAAGGCAGCAAGCTGCTGGGGGAATTTAAAAAGTTCGCCCTGCGCGGTAATGTGATCGATTTGGCCGTCGGCGTGATCATCGGCGGCGCATTCCAGAAAATCGTCACCTCAGTGGTGAACGACTTGATCATGCCGCTGGTGGGCCTGGTGACCGGCGGGGTGAACTTCAACGATCAGTTTGTGGTGCTCAAGCTGCCTGAGGGGGTCACGGCGACGCAGGTGACCTCCCTGCAGGTGGCGAAGGATTTGGGCGTGACCACCTTCAATTATGGGGCGTTCGTTACGGCGGTCATCGATTTTTTGATCATGGCCTTTGTGATTTTCCTGCTGGTCAAGGGGATCAACAAGCTCTCGGACATCCGTAAGAAGCCGGAGGAGCCTGTCACGCCTACCACCAAGCGGTGCCCCTACTGCCTGAGCGACATCCCGCTGGAGGCCACCCGCTGCCCCCACTGCACGTCCCAGCTGGACGATATAGCCGAGGAAGCCGATTAACACGGAAGATCAGCGGAGAATATGTGTACATAAACCAGGGCGCTGCCAAAACAGGCAGCGCCCTTCAGCTTGTCGACAAAGTCGACAAGCTGCTGGACGGGGACGCCGGATCACGGCGGCTCACTGACGTTCGCC
>ERZ506979.58-NODE-58-length-100368-cov-19.484813_pt1 | contig 100368 bp, 155 predicted proteins | sample MGYA00512887_ERZ506979 | MGnify/ENA metagenome assembly ERZ506979 | reverse complement strand
AGTCCCCAATCTGTAAACAACTTATCAATGTACTCTTCACCTAAGTTCGAGATAATAGCCATAATAGCTTTATCTGTCTCGGGCTTCATTTCCTGATTGTCTTTCTGTCTCAATCGGAAGTTCTCATTGATAAGTGCACGAACAGTTTCTGCAACTTGCTCTTCACTCCATCCTGCCTTAATCAAATGATTACGCAATACAGAGTGAGCCATACACGGAGAACCCGTCTGTGAAGTATACAGATATACTGAGCTTCCTAAGCCTTTAAGTAAGCTAACAGGGCTGATACGGCTGAAGATTTCATTCATCCAATCACCTACTGTCATCTCATCCAATGCTAACTTCTTATCAGCATTAGTTTCCTTAAGGCCTCGTAACGTACGATACCATTCTACGGTGTTAACAATATTCGTTGCTACATTTCTCTCTTTGTTGATAAGGAAAGTTAACGCTTCGTCAATTTCCTCATCTGTTGTAATCTTGTTCGGATCAAGCTCCGGTACCTTAGTAACAGTCTTACCAGCATCTTTTGCTAGTTCTTCTGGAACTTCTGACTTGTTGAAGTCAATAGCCAGTTGACCGTCATCACCTCCCGGTAAAGCTTTAGCTGGAGCTAGTTTAATACCTAGCATTTCAGCCATACCTTGCAACGGCATGAGTTGATTTGCGTCAATCATTAGTTGCAATTCACCACGTTCACCACGGTTGAATAAGTCTTGGCGAATATCAACAAGAGCAAGCAGACTTACTACATCAATTGTACGATTGATATCTGCATATACTTCAGGATAGCGTTTGGCAAGTTCTTCGTTGTTAGCGTAACGCTGCTGCATTACAAATGCTAACATGGCCTTTCCGTCTACCGATGAAGCTGTTGAACCTATAGGAATACCTGCGCCGGTTATTCCACCTACAAGTGATGTTGCGCGTTTGAGAGCTTTCTCTTCAGGAGATACTTTGGGTTTGTCTTCTGTGACTTCTTCAGGAATGATTGTCGGAGTTTTGTCCTTCTTCTGCTTTTGGGTGCTTGGCTTCTGCTCCTTCTTCTGTTCCTTCTGTTCTTTCGTCTCTCCTTTCTGCTCTTTATTAGTTACTGTCTGCGCAGCTACTTGAGGCTTCTTTTCCTCTTTCTTAGTCTCTTTTGTTTCAGCTGGTTTCTCAGCCTCTTTTACTTGTTGATTGTTCTTGTTGTTCTCTTTTGCTTCTGCTTTTGCAGCTGCTTTAGCTGCTTTTAATGCTGCCTTTCTTTCAGCTTTAGACATTTCTTTTTGTGCCATAATCTTGATAATTTTTGGTGGTTAGTAATGTTTTTAATATTTCAGTCGATAGAATATTTAAAGAGGTCAACTATCATCCTCTATTGCTGGTGAGTCACGCCCGTTAGCACAGGTATTACTAATCAATGCGTCTGATAACTTTAATTTCAATTCTGACATGTTACTCACAACCCCAGATAGGCGATTGGTGGTACCTTCTGTCACTGTACGCACTAAGCTTTGTGTGCATGCGTAATTGAAGTCATCAACGGTGTTGATTAGCTGAGTAATGGAAGTATCTTGTTTGTTCATCCCTGAACGTACGATTACTTCCTTACTCAACATACCTACTAACAAGCCAGCTACGATGCAGGAGATATAAATCCACCACATCTTGTCACTGCGAAATCCTCTCGCAAAGACAAATGCTACTAATAGTAGCACAATAATCCAAATTGCTGACATGTTTGTAAAGTTTTAGTTTAACAATTGTTTTAGTTTCTCTCTAGCTTTATTAAGCTGAGATTTTACTTGGCTCTCTGAGAGTCCAAGTTGTTCAGAAATCTGTTTGTAAGACATATTCTGAACAGTGCGTAGCTCGAGTATATATCGGTACTTATATCGAAGTCTATTGAAGGCATTTGTTAATCTAGTATTTGTTTCATTGAAGATATAACTATCTTCAGGTGAGTAGTCGGCCGAACTTCTCAATTGAACAGTACTAGTGTCATCATCCAGCCAATAGTTTGCATTCTCCTTTTTAGTACGTCTAATATAATCAATACTACTATTTATAGCTATAGTCTTTAACCACATCTCAAATGAGATATTGTTAATATAACTGTCTAGCTTAGAAAAAGCTTTAGTAAAAGTAACAGATAATAAATCATCTGCTGCATCTTTATTATTTACAATACGGTATATTGTACTGTAAATAATTCGATTATACTTTTCATAAAGCTTTGTAAAGGCACTTTGTTTGCCTTCCTTCGCCTGTTTGATCAGATCGAAAAGCTGTTGTCTTTCTTCATCTGTCATAATTACGGGCTTTAGTGTGGGTTATAGTCAACCCAATGACTATAACCCTAAAATGGTAGCTGTAATATATACTTACAATACCATTCATTCCATTCACTGTATAATTTACGAAAAGTATCCCAAATACATTCCATAAATTCAATTTTCAGATCACGTGTAAGAACCTCAACTGGTAATTGATTTACCATACCACAAACAATTCTAATCCTTACCTCTAGAGTAATCTTAGAAGCTATGCCAATTTGTTGTAGTATCTGAGTATCATACCATGCTAATACTTTAGCTAATGTTTGTTTTCTGAAAAATGTGTGGAATTCTATATCTTTTATTTCTCTGTTGTATATTCTTAGAAATACATACCAGCTAGGTCTCCAATTTATCTGATTATATCTTATTGGACATTTATTCAGATAAGTATAAACAGTAATACTATTTACGACCATGACGACGTGTACTATTAGCTATTCTAAGTAATAATACATTTATTTGCGCTAAGCTCCAGTCTGTTACACTTAGAATATAAGCTTTTGTAGCTTCAATTCCTCTGCCATTTATAGACATATCACTTATATAGCGCTCTGTAAATGCTTTCATCATATCATTACTGATATCTGGCATTTTTGTACCACGAATAGATTGTCTATAAGGTGGTAATGGGCATACTTCTGAGTAATCATACTCGAAGAACAAGAATGCATCGGGATTATTACATACAGTTTGTATTTCAATTGAATCCTCAGATAACACTGTAAATTTACCTCTTTGAACAAGGTCATTCATAAGTAATGCAGAAGTAATTCTCAAACATGGTACTTCTCCAACTATATTGGCTAACAATTCAAAATGTTCTCCAATAATACGATAGATTCCAGGATGATTTAATTTCATGACTTTTTATTTATTTCCTTTTGAAAGTTACTTACTACTCCTGATATTGCAGACATGCTTAAGTCTGGATATTTATCAAGAAGTTTACTAATCGCTTCAGATTCTGAGCGAGATTTATTAAGTAGACTGATAAATTCAGTACGTTCGGCTTTAGAGTCAAACCATGCAAAGTATCTTATACGCATTGTTGTTGATAGTTTCTTGCTTTTGTTTCAAGTTCACGAAATTTCTCTTCGTCTTTAGTAGTTAAATCACTTACATCTATAAGATGAATGATTTCAGTACCTCTAGTTTCCCAAAAGAAGAATATATTTCTTACTTTAGAAATTCCTTCTTTATAGTGATACTTATTCTTGTAACACTGAGGTACTACAGAGTTGATACGTTGTACCAGTTTTTCTTTCATTCTTAATTCCCTACTAGCCTTGTCTAAAGGTTCAGGAAGTTTTTCTCTGATAAATTTTATTAATCCCATTTCAAATTAATATTTATTGATTAAACTTAATTTAATTTGTAGTAAGTAGGTGACTCGAACACCTTATCTCTTAGTAATATCTAAGGCTTCACTACCATGCAAAGCTTACTTACTCCAGCTTTCTACGACATTAGCTTAGCCGTTAGATTACTTACGCTACTAAGCGAGTGTAATCTGTTACATAACTTGTATTGCCAGTTATCTGCTTATTGACCTATTCTATTTCCTCTTTGTCGCTGTCAAAACCATAATGCCCCAGGGTGCCGTTATACGATACGGTCAAACGGCAGCTAACGATTCTTTACTGCAACCGTGCAGGACAATCCGTTACTAGACTGGTTATATGTACACGTACATTTTCAGTTTGTTCTAGTTATTTTATTCAACTGCAAAGGGCGTGGAGCATAGGGGAGTCGAACCCCTGTCCAAACGATGATTTATAGACCTAACAGTCAATTAGTTTATAAGATTAATTAAAGTATAACTCACGTGCAGAATTAAGCCATCCTTCTAGCTTTATTATTTAACACTGTTCACAGCACTCTCTACAGGTAGGCCTTCGTTATGTTATACAATACTCCTGCTATTTTTATAATTAATCTTATTAGTGGATATGTAGCCGACCAAAGCTACATATCCTATGGTCTTGAGAATGGTTAGTTCTCTTTATTACTGATCTTGATGATACTCGAATAATGATATATGACAAAACATATATGATACAAGATACACATTATTCAGTCTGATTTGATATCTCGACTAAAGCAGTTCGGTATTATTACTAATACAGGACAATCTTATTGTCGCGATCTCAGACATATGATCAGTAGTACACAATAATTCCACACTAATGATACAAAGATACGTAGTATGACCTGTTAATTCAGGTCTTTGTGCCGTCCAATATGCTCTCGGCCCATACGGCGCTATAGATATTCCCCCATAAACACTAAACTTGTTTAGATACAAAGATACTCAAGTTTGGAATCTCTTTTATTTTAGTTTTTTAGTCTGATTAACCGTTACGGCGGGGAATCAAACTATTCCAGCGATAAGACCAGGAACTGGGAAAGATTTCGTCAAGCTCGTTTTGAGACTTGTCGATATCTTTGTCAATATCAATGAGGTCTTTGTCAAACTGCTTCTTCAGTGCCGGAGCTTCATCATTCCAGGCCGTAACTGGCTTCTTACCACTCTTCACTTCTTCTGCGAGATTGTGCAAATCCTTCATATAGGTCTTCATTCTCTGGTTCACGCGGTTACTACGGCGTAACTGCAATGCTGCGGATTTCTCAGTGTATTCACACTTTTGAACCACGTCGATGAGTTCGTTCGTAAGTTTTTCCTTACGGCGCTCGGCAATCTTTTCAGCCGCTTTCTTTACTACGTCATCGGTTACTTTGTTTGCATTAGAGATAGACTCTTGAATGTCATCACTCTCGTTGTTTACATCAAAGATGTTCAATTTGTTTTCTTCTGCCATTTTGATAAAATTTTAGATGTTTGATACTATAGTTATTAATCACGAAATAATTTCTATGAAATTACATTTTTTAAAATATCTTTCTCTAGCTTCATATACTGCTACAGTGATATTTATAGGATAGACTTCTATTGGTCTATATTTCTGTTTCTCACACCAATACATTGCTGCTTCAGTTGTGAGCTTCCCAAAGTAAGCTACAGCTCTAATTCTTTCTTGAATGTTTTCTGTAGTATTTATTTTAACTAAGGGATTGGTTGATCTACCCATTGTGCAAAGATTCTCTACGTTCTTTGTTTAGCCTAATTTTGCGTTGACGATAGCTTTCTCTCTCGCCTGCTTTTATAAGCTTACGGTTATTGTATGATTCTTTGCGCTTGTTAGTATTTTGTGATATCGAGATAAGATATCTACTAACACGATTTTCTTCTGCTTTTAACTCATTTTTGAGTTTGTTAGCAGCTTCTTCACATGCTTCTATGTAGTCCTCTCTAGGATTTTTCTCTAGTTTTTCTAGTCTGATATATTCCTCTAGGACTTTTATTCTTTTAGTATTACTCATTTTTGATAATTTTAAGATTAAAAAAGAACTATCTTACTTATTTGTATATCTTATTCGTAAGTAACCCATATCCTTCTTCTGACCTAAGCATTTTGCTTGGTTGACCGTTGTATAGTCCATTGTACTCTAGAATAGCTGTTTAGCAACAGCTAAACTTCCATTAGGGCTCTGGTTATAAATAGTTCTAGGTTGACTGAAATCCACCATACTAACAATTTAAATTAGTAATATATAACAGCGGGCGGATACTCTGGCGGAATATCCTCCTTGGACTGTTCAAGTTGCATTCTGAGTTTACACTCATGAGTACATTCACTACAGTTAATTTTATTGTTAAGTGTAGGACAATCATTTATAACATTTTGAAATATTGTTCAGCAAAAGATATAGCTTTTATATTCAGTTCATGTATTAATTGCTCATCTTCATTTACTTCCATGACTTCTTTCGATTGTAAGGCTCCATTTTCTTATGCTTAGGCTTCTTTTTGAAGTCTTTCTGCTGATTTTCATATTCTCTTTCTGTTCTTGCCATAACTAGTACAGTTTGAGAATAGAATCAAAACCTTTGATTATCTCGGGAAGCTTTGATAAGCCGTAGTTGTGTAGCACTACTTTTACCTTAGAAGCTGAATTTTCTGGAGTATTGATAATAATACGCAACACTCTAGTTGTAGCCTGGTCTTCTTTATTAAGAAGATACTTCAGTAATTCCTTACGGAATACCTCTTCATTCATCAATGATGGAGTTCCAATTTCATTGATGATATTGCTACAAAGTTCACTTACAGCCTTTACAGTGGTTGATATAGAAGCTTTGTTAGCATTTGCTACAGGAGCTATTACTACTTTCTGTAGTAAAGCTTCAGATACTTCTTTATCGTCTAACACAGCGGCAGAGATATCTTCAATCTTTGCACTTGTGTTATTGAATACTAATTCAGCCATTCTTCTGATGATTTCATCATAATTCTTCTCAGGAGCTTCTCCATGGAAGGTAATAATAATTGCTTTCATTTTACTTTGATAGTTAATTAATAGTTATTTTAACTGTTATTGTATATTCATCTAATTCAGTATGAATAGCATCAGTAGGTAATTTACTGATAACAGGTAGTGGTGGATCTACTTTGATATTCATATCTGGATGAGATTTACATAAAGTTCTTGCTTTACTTAGAGGTATACCTAATATCTTAGTACACGCAAGTAAGTTTGCAAGATAGTGGTCTGTACCGAATTTTATTTCAGTAATCTTACGACCTTCTTCTACTTTAATACGAGGCATTATGAACCTCCTTTGTTAATTTCTTCTTCATATTACTTAATGTTTTAAATTGTTATTATTGTTGACGACGACCAGGATACTCTGGATTTGTTTTTAAGTTAGTATCAACTTTGTTTTCGTTCTTTCTTAGAATAAATAGTATCTATTCTAATCACATTTGTTAATAATAAGATAACAACACTTTGTTTCTATGACTCTCACTATAGTTTTAACTCATAAGCAGGATTGCTGTCAAACTCTCCTTATTGGAGTACCTGATTTTAACGTCTGCACGATTATAAACACAAATACGAGTATCTCGGATATTACCCGCTATTGCCGTATTCAAGGGAATAATATACGATATGCATTTACTTACGCCCCACAGGTTTGTCATCTTCTGAGGACGTACACTCTATCTTCACAGACCGAGTATACTTTAACTTAAAAAAACAAGGTGTTTATTACTTTATTCTCTCTTTACGAAAGTAGTATCTTTAGTATTGTTATAAGTATTGGACAATTTGTCTAATGAATCTTTATAGTGTTGACTTCTAGCTCCGCTCATTACCTTGTTATAAGTACTTCTGTTCGATTCATATATAGTCACAATGTCACTGTTAGACAATGAAGTTCCATGTTGTCTTAGTATATCTATTAAGACAACGTCTGGCATTGTAAGAAATACACTGTCTATGTGCATGTAACGTTTTGTGTCTTCTCGAAACTGAAGAACTTCCTGTATTGTAGGTACAACTTCAGTATAAGCTGTGTCAGCACAAACTTGTTCTACATTATCCTTTTCAGGATTGATGAGATTGTCAACTTTATCGTGACAGATAAAGGTTAGTGCGCTAGCAACTAACATTCCTAATAGAATTAGGATTGTTGCTAAACTCCAGGCTATTGCTGAGCCTCTTCCTCTTGGAGAATCTTGTAATTCATTTTCCATTTTTTGATAAATGTTTTAATAGTTAATAAATATGAGAACTTAATCTATACCAAATATATATTTCATATACAATGGTTTAAATGTTTTAGCTGCGTATTCTGCTGCATCTCTGTTAATGAATTGTAGATGATTACCGACACTAGCAGACGCATAACCAAGGCCAGCGTTAGAACTCAGAGTGAATAAACCTGCATAAGAACCTTTTTCAATTTTATCCCAATCAATATACCACCAACTGTACCATGTTTCGATTGGTTTGTTTTGTTGGTAGACTGGTATCCACGGTTTGTTTCCATTAGCAATAAAGTTAATTGCTTCAGTGATAGTACTCAGCATGATGTGTAACACAATATGCTCATCTAATTTCCTGCGCTTATCAATAGGTTTTTTACCTAATACAGCACAAGCACTTTTGTAATCTTTTACTTGTTCGAACATAGTTTTGATTAATATTTGTTTAACATTTTGGATAACTGTTCAATTTGATTAGATACTATATTAAAACTAACTCTATCTATATTCTTTATTGACTTAGCTACTAATTCTAAATCTTCTATAGATCTTCTGATAGATGCTTTAATACCTACTCTAGTAAGAGGTCCAATAGGTACTCTTGCTCCTAATTCCTGTAATTTTTTGTTTCGAGCTTCAATAGCTTCAGGAAATGTAGCAAATGTTCCCACTTGGATATTTTCACCATTGTGACGTATTATCACACGATAAGGCTTACTCTTATTATACCTACATAGATATATATACTTTTGGCTTTTACTTCTTGTCATTTTATAGTATCTCCTACAAAATAAGTATTATAATATAGATAATCTCTAACATATACCTCTTCAGTCTTTTTACTGAAAGGGTTCATGAGTTCTAATACATATGTATCTGAGTTTCGTATATACTTATTAGTCACAATATAGTTTTTATACTGTGCTTTAAGTTCTACATAATTATAATAATCATAGTCCGCACAATATTTACTTATTGATACTGCTACTATTAATATTATAATTAATATAATTAAAAACTCACTAATGCTTGTGAGTATACTATTTGAATAACTTCTTCTGATTGTCATACTATGCTATTCTGATATATACTCTAGTAGGTTCGTTATCTTCCCATTTTACATTAGGGAAAGCTTCTTTTGGGAGTACTAGACTATTGAACGTATTTAAATTTATCCAGTAAGATTTACGCTTTTTTGGTTTTTCACAGAACAAAAATAACGCTCCATTTTTTTCTCTTGCTACCCATGCTCGAATTGATTTCTTTGCTCTCATAATTATTGTTTTTAAGTTAATGAATGTACTCAGAGCGGGAATCGAACCCGCACGATTGTAATAATCATCAGAGTTTAAGTCTGAAGCGTCTACCAATTTCGCCATCTGAGCATTTAGTTAATGAATTATTAACAATCTTATTATTATTGAGATGAATGCTGTTACTCCGCTAATAATGCTTATTATAAGTAATGTTTTAAGTACGTTGGCTACTGTTTTTGAGTACGGTGCTCGTATAGTACAAGCTGTTATTATCATTGAGAATATACTACAAAATACAGTAATTAGTGTTGCTATTGTTTCTATCATAATTTATTGATTAAATTGTTAATAAAAAAGTAAGGCATTAGTTTTCATAGGTACAAACTGGAAGATTTATTTAACCTATTACTTAACACACTCGCCACGTGAAGGCTGCCTTATGAGTGCAACTAGTATACCTATATTCACATATAAATATACTAGCAATACTACTCTTAGTATTCCACAAATCCATATTAAGTTAACGGAACATAATAAGTTGAGGACTATCCTATGCTTAGGACTAATAAGTATAACATGATTCAGAAGTTCACTATTGCATTAGTATATGGAAGGTTGTTATACTGCATGATTTTAAAGTCTGCACTAATACCTTGCTGGTTGCCTCTCTTAACTACAGCACGAGTTAAGTGGACAGCTAAGGATATAAGCCCCACAGGCTTGTCAAGGATTCTCACCTTAAAGAGGAGAGTATGATTATCCTTTGAACGTACTCTCTGGCTTACTGAAAAATGTTATAGGACAGCCACGTCCCTGGATTTTACTTTGTACACTAGCTTTTTCTTCCTATACGGTACATGTCTTTGATTTCTCTGCACTAATACTTAGGTATAAACCTAACTATAAAAGAATTTCCAGAATACTATTTGCAACTATTATTCCTTCTATTGAGATATAGGTTTATTTATATGCGCTCCTAAGATATAAGCCCCACAAAGTTGATACTGATTCTCACAGTATAGGTGCAGTATTTCTACTGCATTAACTTTATTGTATTTATGCTAACATTATAAGGTTCTAATTTTCTTATAAGTTCATTTATTTTTTCTTGTGTAACTACTTTAGGGAATATATTATATTCTCCTATGCAACTATCTATATAATCTTTGGCTTCTTTAAGACTAAGACTAATAGTGTTAAATTGTTCTCTTAGTATTTTTATTATTTGTATTTTAGTTTCGTTACCAACTTCTTTAGATATATACATATTCATTTTCACAAAGTTTACTTTATCTTTGTTTGTACAAGAGGTTTGTGTTTTGATAAGAACGGTTAATATGTTGTCAAACTGTTCTGTTGAACATGTTTTAACTATGGCATCTATTAGATTTTCTATAGATAGTGTCTTATTGTTGATAAGATTATCTATTACATACTGTTGAATACAAGTTATTTCTTTCATAGTTTGATATTATTTCTTTTTTAATATTTTAATATCTCCAGCACTTTCTATTAATAACAAAAACGTAGGAATTGGCCAGATAATTATAAAAAATGGGCATAGTAATATATCTCTTAAGGTTATCTCTTTACATTCATTATAATGATAGATTAAATCTATAATGTCAAATAGTATACCTAAAAGGATATAAATACAAAATACTTTTGTTTCCATATAATTGATTTATTTGTTAGTTAATGCATAGAAAAAATAATAGAGTAAGCGCATTAATATAGTTATGGAAAACACCACTATAAGCTATGCTAAGAGCTGTCTGATATAAGACCTCATTTTCTCTTACTCTATTAAATACTTTAGTTCTAACGCCTCTGCGCCTTCATACTACGTTTCTGGAACGTCGTAACGCCCCAATTAGGGAGATATACATCATACACGAGTTTTCATATATCATTGTGTTGATATAATAGTTAGAATACTAAAGTATTGACACTTATTGTTCAGTTAGTGTCAGACTGTCAAGTACCTCATTAAGCCTATCAAGGTAATAGCTTATTCCCATCTATACTTGCTTTGGTTAGTTGCTACAAAGGGTGCACTCACAGCGAACCTAACTGTGCCCTTACCACGTGGTTTTACTATTATAATCTATTTGTGCATAATAAATTACAATAGCTTCTTTGACTCTGCATTTATCAGACTTGTCACTGACGTTGGTTGCATTAAAGAAAAGAAGTATAATAATATAGTCCTTAGCGTTACCTAAGTCTTTATAAGGGCATACCTAACTTATATTATTATACTTTAACGTGGTTAAGCTATGTTTCACAACATATGAAGATAATTTGCATTTCATAGAATAATTACTTTGCGAATGAATTTTTGCATTTTACACCTAAAACTTATAACTACGTAACGCATAGCCTGAATATTACACGTTCTCTATCAGTCCACAGAATTCACTGCTTCACACGGCAGCTGAGTACGCCCTTACGTCTGCCAACTATACTATTATAAGAAACTGGTGCCCTCAATGTCTTGGGATTGTTACACAACTCTGTAGCTTACGCTACTCCGAAGTTATTGAGTTTTTTAAATTGACAGACTATTCTTATTCCCGGTCTGTCAGCGGTTACCTATGCGTGACTGTTAATATTGCAATGGTTGAGCTCCTTGTGGTGCTTGTGTGAAGGTTGGTTGTTGACCTTGTGCTGTAGGAGCTGGAGCTGGTTGTACTACTCGACCTCTAATTATCTCAGGTTCTGGAGTAGTTGGTACAAACTGAGGAGCTTTATCTTCTTCAGCTGGTACACAATAAGCACTAAATGCTCTTTGTCCTACTTCTTCAGGAGAACCTCCACGTATCCATTGTTTTTCTCCGAATTCGTCAATATAATATTGACAGAATATTCGTAGTGTAGTGTAAAGAATAGGTTTTCCATCTTTCGTTACGAGCGAACCAGCTTTGATTGCTTCTCTTGCTGGTCGATTTTCTGTTGCAGGTTGAGCTGGATGGTATGACAGATGTTGTTTATAGAACTTCTGTGGTGGACACCAGTCAATCCAACATCCTGTTACATATTGTAATTCTTCAGGAATTGGTTGGTCTGCTTGTGCTGTTCCTCCATGTTGAATTGATAACAATGGAGTAAGTATGTTCACAATGGGCTGAATGAAACAAGTAAATGTTTGTATGTCTTCCCATGGACATAAGGTATTTTGAAGTTTGGCTACTAAATACTTAGTGCCTGCATTCTGCTTACCTTGTTCAACTGTTTTGATTAACGGTTCGATTAATTTATAACGTGCCATGATATGATGCACTTTACCTATACAGTGCTTAGGTTTTTGGTGATTTGTAAATTATAGCTATATATTACTTGATGAGGTAATACATTGAAAATGGGAGAAGTGGAAGAATGTGGGTGGATGATGTATCATCACCCATTCACTCAAACAATGGCAAACACTATGAATTCCTTCTCGCTTCCCCCAATGGCTGGCAGCTGTGCCTGATTTGCTTCCTGTGCGCAGCCTTTGTGTTAATACTGAGTACTGTGTACTATGTAGTTGCATGCATTCACAATCCGTAGCGTTTAAATAGTTCTACTTTCTTACGTAATTCCACATTAGTATGTGCAAATATTGTGTAACTTGATGTAACAGTCTCGCTATCATAATCATCAGGATGTGATATTACTTTGAATGACTCTTTAAGAGTAATCCAATCGTGTGCAAATACCTTCCTATAAGGATAGAAAGACAACATGATAAGCCAATAGCCAATATACAATTTGATTTTGTTAAGCATATTTATAAAGTTTTAAGTTGATAATCAAAGCAAATAAGGGCTATTACAGCCCTTATATTAATCCCAATTGAACCATGCATCAGCATAGTCTTCATCTGTATCAGATGGAGTAAATAAACAATCAGACATAATAAGTAAGATTTAGTTAATAATGCAATTATTGACAGTAGTAGCTGATTTGCTTTCTGTTGCATTTTCATAAGTAAACCTATCAAACCCTACCGGGGACTTCCCGATTTCTAACAGTGGTGGGGGATTTGCTGGTGGGTAGTCTACGCACGCGTCTTTATTATCAATTTTTATTTCTAAAAAAATTTTATAAAATATGTTAAATTTATGTAAATATTCTTAATAATTACGTTTTATATATAAAACCAAATAAATATGAAACTAATAGAATCTAGTGTACAGATAATTGAGGAAAAAGATCCTTATAAGATGATAGAGTTAGCAGGGAGAACTTGTTATAAGTCAGAGGATAAGATAACAGAGAATAGTGCTAAAGAGTTTGTAGATCGTATGATCAAGTTAGGTCATGGAGCTATGTTAGAGCATGGTACTATTTACTTAAGAATACGTGAGACAGTTAACGGTAATATTCCACCAGCTATGCTATATTGGAGACATTTGACCAATAGTACCTACTCTAAAGTAATCTATAAAATAGAAGCTGACCATCCTTACGAAGGCAATTACGGAGTATTATACATAACTACTAACTTAAGAGTGCTAGTAGAAAATAATAGATTAGACGATTTGCAGTATCAAGTAGAACCTACAGAGTATCATGAAAAACGTATTACAGCCAGGTTTATATGTGATAGAGGAATAAGCCATGAGTTTGTTAGACATAGAGTATTTAGCTTTGCACAAGAATCTCAGAGATATTGTAACTACAATAAGGATAAATTTAATAATGAGCTTACTTTTATTAAACCTACTTGGTTAAATATACCTACTGGAGATTATACTTACTGGGATGGAGATTGGTGTGATATTGATAATATGAAGATTCAATTGCCTTCAGATAATGGTATAGCGGACAACTTTTTATGGTGCTTGAACAATGCAGGAATGCAATACAGACTACTAATAAATAAAGGATTAAAACCACAAGAAGCAAGGACAATACTCCCTAATGCAACTAAGACAGAGTTAGTAATGACAGGTTTTGAAAGTGACTGGGAACATTTCTTTGAATTACGTTGTAGTGGTGCAGCTCATCCAGATGCTAGAAAGTTAGCTGATGAGTTAAAATCGTTAATGAATGTTAAAAACATTGAACTTAATAGCGTTAAATAATCATAAATAATGTTAATAAATGTTAAAGAAAAGGTAACATAAATAGCATATTAGACGTTTATAGGGGAGTAAGAGGGGTTAATCTACTAATATAGACTAATAAGTTCTATATCATAAGTAAGCCATATATAACTACTCCTACTCTAGATAACTAATTATACTACTTTACTTAAGATAATACATATGAATAAAGAAATTAAAGTTGATAAAGCCTACTCTGGAAAGATAATATATCACGGTAATAAACCTTATCAATTAGTACCTGAATTGCATAAAGGTATGTGTGAAGGTTGTAGTCTATATGATAGAAGCTGTCCTTCTAGAATTACTGGTTACTGTACTCAAGGTTATATACTAAAGAAAGTAATATTATGACATACCAAGAAGAAGGCTTATATCCTATATTCTTAGGTAAGAATGAATTTGCTTTAGTAACAGGTTATATGCTGAATAAAATAAATAAATACACATTAGAACACATAAATAGAAGTACAGAACTAAATCATTTTAAATACTATGAAAGAAGGAAAGAAAAATGATTTTCAAGATGGTAAGTTAAGATGGGATTTACTACCATTAGAAGAAATTGAAGACATAGTAAAGCTTTATACAGCTGGTTCTATTAAGTATGGAGATAATAACTGGCAAGGCTTAGAAAATGGTTATCAACGTTATAAAGCAGCTATGTTAAGACACTTACTTGAGTATGAAAAGGGAAATAAGATTGATGAAGAAACTAAAGTAAATCATTTGGCTGCTGTAGCTTGGAATGCAATAGCTATGCTTTACTTAGATAAGCATGGAAAGGGAAAAGTAAATGACAATAAATGATCCAGAATTGGCAAGAATAATAAAGAATAAACTGCCTATAGATATAAATGGTAAACAGTTTATAGTAGAATCATCCAAAGGAGGTAAATGTGATGGTTGCTACTTTCAAAGTCAATTAACTTGCCCAGTTAAAGCAGTTACTTACTGTACTTCTAATGGCGGTAATATACTTAAAATAAAGCAATAAAATAAGAACCTATGACTATACTTTACGTTATAGTATTAAACTAAGTTAAAGAATATGAACGAAGATAAAGTATTAGAAACAGTTTTAGAGAAACTTAATTATACCTTCTTAAAGGATGCGTTGGTGAAGCCTTTAGATCCTATTATGGTTACTAAGGAAATTACAGAGCAAATTCCTACAGGAGAGAAGGATGAAGAAGGATATAACAAGTACGAAACAAAGACAGAAACAAAGGAAGTAGAATCTGAATGGGCTACTGGTATTGTTTTAGCTTTACCTTCCTCATACAAAGAGGAAGAGTTGACTATCGGAGATAAAGTAGTATATAATAAGAAATTTGCTAAAGACTTCGATTTGTTCAAGAATAGTCAATTAGTCAAAACCTATGACGTAATAGCAATTTGTAGATAATAAATATTTATACATATCATTGTGAATAAACCCTGGCTTCGGCTGGGGTTTTTCTTTATATATACTTTAAATGTTAACAAATGTTAAAAAGTATTAACAATTTTTTAACATAACCGTTTTAGTGATATGGAAGAAAAACAATGGTTATTAGCAATATTAATAGGTGTATTTGTATTGTGGGCCTGTAAAAAGTTAGAAAGATGAAAAATTTAAAAGTAGTAAAAGAAGACGGATTCTTTAAGAAAGGGGATATTCTTACATACGATGAAGAACTTGATGCATATACTCTTGATATTACAAGTGGTGATAAGTTCAGATCGGCTATGTTAGATCCTATAACAGCAGACGAATTAGTTGAAAAAGAAATTATGGTCAAGGTATCTTCTTCTAAAGAAATCGAAGAAACTATTAACTTCTTAAATGAGAAGATTGAAGAGTATAAACAGAATCTTAAGGACACACAAGATAAGTTTGAAAAAGGAGAAATGCAACCTTGTGTTAAGGTAGAGGCTGAGACTGTACTTTATAATTTGATTAAATTCGCAGATAACGTTAAAGCTAGATTAGAAAATGAATAAATTGGTTAAGGGAGTCTCTAAAACCGATTTATACAATGAATTTCTAAGAAGCCTTAATGGTATACTTAAGCTTACTGATAGGGAGTTAGAATTATTATCTACATTTATACAAATAGATATAAACACTCCGAAGCTCCCTAATATCAGTAAGAATGTAATTAGTACTGAAAATAGGAAGTATATTAGAAAAACGTTAGGTATTACTCCAGATAACTTGAGTAGATACATTACTAAATTTAAAAATTCTGGTATACTTGTGAAAGGTAAAATTGAAGATGAAGTAGTAGTCAATAAGGCTTTAATACCAGAAGTAATCGGTGATAGAGTACAGATAACTATAATTTTAAGATTGAATAAAGATGAAAATACAATCAACAATGCTTGAGCCTGGATCTATTATAGTTTGGAAGGATTATAGCTTACTTAAGAAAATTTGGTATAATTTCTTAAAAAGAGACCTACCTTATAATAAATTTACTCTTATTACCCAGAAGACAGAGCTTTTAAGTGTTAATGGTAACTTTGATAGTAATACTGCTATATATGAGCCTATACGTAAGTATAGTAAACTAGAATCAAATAAATTAGCTGTTATAACAGGTAGTTTAAGATATTCTAATAATTGGTTAGATATAGCTGATATTATTAATGTAATTAGACCAAATACTATAAGTGGCTCTATTACTTTAGACGAATGTAAGTATTATAGGAAAATAAGCTTTAATGAAAAATCAACCAAGTATATATACTAAGTTAAGCAATAAGTATAATTTACCTTACCATGTTATAGAAGTTATATGTAACAGCCCATTTAGATTTGCTAATGAAGCTATAACAAATATGGAAGACAAAGCTATCAGATTCACATATTTAGGTAAAATTAAGTTAAAGAAACAGTATGAAAAGAAAGATTAATAAATATGATCCTGTAATTTATCCTAGATTACTTTGGGTTACTAACCGTATTGAAGATCTGGATGAGGCATTTATATTCTGTGATATAACTGATTTCAATAAAGAAAACCCTACTACTTATAGTAACTTAATAGAAGAATATGAATCTGGTACTATCAATGCTGTAACAATACCTGTAATACATAAAAATACTGGAAAAGCTGGTGTATTAGTAGTTATACTTGGGTTAGATGATAAAGAATTATCAAATACTATACCACATGAAGCAACACATGTTACAGATTATATATTCGATAGCCTTGGGTTATCAGCAGATGTTTTCAGTAGAAATGAGTGCTATGCTTATTTACTTGGCTGGGCAGCAAGTTGCATTAGTAGCAGCGTAATTAAATTTAATAAACAATGACAAAGGAAGAAAGTATAGCAATGTGGAATATAGAAAAAAGTAATACTGACAGTTCTATATTACCAAAGAAAATGAAGAAGCTATTTAATAAAGTAGAAGAATTGATACTATCTGGAGAACTTATGTATGATCAGTTTAGTGGAGATATGTTAGATGCAGTAACAGATATGATTATAGATAATACTAACAAAGGAACTACACTTGATAGAGCAGACCAGATAGACTACTTATGTGATAAATTATATGAAAAATATACGCAGCAATATAACAACTCAGAGTCTGGAAAAGGAGATAGCGTAGTTTCAGAAGATACTACAAAAGTACAAGACTAATCCTGATTATGTAAATCCTAATATACCAAAGTAGTTGGCTGAAAGTATATTATATAGACTGAGTAAAGAATATTATTTAGATTATAGAATTGATTAAAAATTAGACATTATGAATAAATATATTATTTCTAAAATAAATGCTCTAGTAAAACTAGATACTGATAAATTAGACGTAGATCATATAGATCATAGCTATGATATAGATCGTATGTGGTTTATTGAAGAAGACGGCATTATTGTAAGAGAAGGTGAGGAATATGAAGTAAAAAAAGGTGCTGTTGTTTTACTCATGTATCGTATTGGAGGCGTAGGAAAAGAAGAAATCATTATTATTAATAATAATGATTTGAGCAATTATTACGAACGTGAGAAGGAGTTTCTTGAAAAAGAGAGAAACAGAAATAGTGAGAAAAAAATATGTGATAGTTGTGAACCAGCTTGTGGATGCGTCGGATAATTACTAAAATATGGATAAATTATTAATAAATAAATACGGAGAGTGTCAGTTATATAATACTGACACAAACTCCTTAGGAGAAGTACCTAGCGGTATAGAAACTAGAGCCGCTTACTTTGCTACTGCACCTGGTCAAGCTATTACTAGTACTGAAGTAGTAGACTACTACGAAGGTGATCTAGTATTAGTCGTAGTTTACTATGGTAAGAATACTAGAACTAAGATTATTGTAGTAAGTGATGCAGTTGCTAAGGATGATATTCAAAGATGGTTTGAGGAAATAAAACAGATAGATAATGAGTAAAACGTTCTATAACCATCGCACTTGGCTTAACCCTGAAGATTCACGTTCAACTGGTAGTATAGTATGTTTTGATGGTGAAACTGAATTTGCAGAAGGATTGGATAGAGATTCATTTATAGAAATAGCAGATTGCCACGGAAAAGTACGACTTCATAAGTCAAGTGATGATAGTGTGACTGAGTTTATACAGAAACTATCTGTAATGTGCAATGAAATAGACTGTTTTATTAAACATCTTAAAACTAAATTAATAGATAATGAGACTGTTTGATATTCAGGGTGGCAAGATTATTATACATCCAGATGCTTTAGGTATTCCATGCTTTAAAAGAGTATGGGATACTGATAAGCCAGATAAAGAACATGCTACAAAAGTAATCAGTTATATTGTACTTATGAATAAATGGAATAGCCCTTATGTTCAAAGTATGGAAGCTGATACTAGGGAATCCAAATTGAAAAAGGAAATATTTGGTGATGAAAACTACCAACTTACTGCTGAAGAAACTAGCTGTGAGAACGACTATAAGGCGTTCTGCTATACTCGTACGTTGGAGATGCTTGATAATATGAGACTTAAGCTAGACAGTATTAGTAAGTATTATAAGGAATCTCTTGACGATACTTTAGATGAAAAGAAAATTAAAGACTTATTGGCTGGTATGACATCAGTAGGCAATGTGCTTAAAAGCATTGATACTTTAGAGAATATGGTTAAGTCTGAAGAAGTAGCTATGGGTAAAGTTAAAGGTGATGCTAAGGTTAATCCTTATGAGTTGGTAAGATAATACATTAATTTATAACCTAAATTAAACAATACGTTTTAACAGTAAATTGAATAAATTATGAGAACAAAATTGATTATTACTCTTGATCTTACTAAAGACGCAGTAGATTTCTGGGAACAGATTAAAGAAGTAGATACTGTATTATGTAAAGTAGTAGCTAAGAAACCTTGGTATAAAAGACTATTTAGTTGGTTCTAAATACATTTGCCATACGTAGAGGCAATTAAAATATATCTACGTGCACTGGGGAGTTGCATAACGGTAGTGCTGGAGATTCTAAACCTCTGTATGAGTGGGTTCGATTCCTACCTCCCCAACCAATATTCATATAAACTTGCAGATATGACATATAGAAATATAGACCCAAAATTAGCCGGTATATACATTATCAAAAATAACTTAAATGGCAAATGTTACATTGGCCAAAGTGTTAAAATTAGATCAAGAATAAAAGACCATATGAGAAATGCTAAAAATGGTAAATTAGACTTACCTATTTATAGAGCAATAAACAAATACGGTTTTCATAACTTCACAATAGATATATTAGAATCATTTATTCCAGATGCAGATATGACTAATACAGATCTAATTAAACAATTAGATCAATTAGAAATAAAATACATAGAAGAATACAATGCCTATACAGATGGATATAACTGCACTAAAGGTGGTGATTTTGGAGTTTTAGGTCTTAAAATGACAGAAGAACAGAAGAGGAAAGTTTCTGAAAATTCTAAAAAACTTGTTGCATCAGGAGTTTTTGGTAAACGAGTTTATCTATACAATTTTGTAGAAAAGTATTACATATATGCATGGACAATAAAAGATGCGGCTTCTATTACCAAATTAAGTCGTTCTAATATTGGTAGGTTATGTAACAATACCTATATTCATCCTTTCTGTAATAATTTTATTGCAGCTTCTACTAAAGAAGAACTAGAAGACAAAAAGTCTAAAATTCCTGAATGGTTAGAAGAATATGAAAAGAACAAAGCTACTCTAGTTGAAAGACATAGAAATGGTAAAGTTTATTTCGGAAATTCTAATTGGATTAAAGGAATGGTAAGCCCCAATAAAGGTAAAAAAATGTCAGAAGAACAGAAGGAAAAATTAAGAATATCATCTACTAAGTATCTAGTTTATCAGTACACACTGGATAATATATTAGTTGCCACTCACATGGGAATGTACAATGCTGCAAAATCTGTGAATACTAATTATAAATCAATACAAAGAGCTTGTAATGGTAGAGCTAAAACATGTAAAGGCTATATTTGGAAGAAAGAATTAATGCAGTCTGACTGCAAGCAGACTGCTTAAAAATACTAGTCCTTATAAGTAGTTTATCGGAAAAACTGTAATGTAGTATATTCAAACTGCACATTAAATACTAAAGGATTTGGGCGCAGAAGTGCGATCCGTACTGGTAAACTACTTAAAATATTGAAGCTTTTGAGGAGCAACGTAACTTCCTAAGTCACTTACTATCTGATCAATAGTAAATACAGCTAATGAAGGACTGGATCGTAAGCCAGCGTGTTAGACAGGTGTCACGTATAAGCCTGTGTACTGCGGATTGGAGAAAAGGCATCTCGTATGACTCATAATCATAAGTTCCCGTTCGAGTCGTGGGTCCGCAACATATGTTAAACATGTTTTTTTAAATGAAGAAGGGGGTTCGTTGTGAAACGCGCCCCTTTTAAATATAAAGCGTACTAATATGGATAAACTTAGAGGTAAGAATGTAACTTTTTTTATGCAGGACGAACTTGATGAGTATTCAATTAATCTGGAAATGTGGAATATGGCGTTGGGAGAATTAGAGAAACAAAACAGGAAAACTATAAAAGAAGCTTTAAATAATCTCATCAAATAGTAAGAACAAGAATGGTAGACTTCAATAAGAAGATTAAGTCATCCAATAAATTTAGAGGCCCTGCTTTATAGTTTATAAAGACAGGACAATACTGTACGTATCCAGAAGGAACTACAGAATTTTATAAATTCTGGGATGAAGAAAGAGATAGGTGTATTAATGGTTATACTGCTGATGATGGAGACTTTATCAGTGGATATAACTATTTTTATTTAAACTATTGTCCTATATCTAGAATAGTTAACCATATTACTACTGATAAGTTAGGTAATACAGTGGTAAAACGTGTAAATGAAGTTAGCTTTCCTGATTTCTGGGATTATGACTATTACTACTTTAATGCAGTTCAAGAAGCAGAAGAAGTAGGTAAACATCTGTGCTTATTAAAGTCACGTAGAAAGGGATTCTCTTATAAAGGGGGAGCTATGGCTTGCCGAAACTATTACTTAATTCCTAATAGTAAAACATTTATATATGCATCAAATAAGTAGTATTTGACTGATGATGGTATTCTTACTAAAGCATGGGATTATATGGACTTTATAGATAAAAATACAGCTTGGGGTAAGAAGAGATCTGTTAATACTTAGATGCGTAGACGTGCTGGATTCTATACTAAGGATGACTATGGAAATGTAATAGAAATGGGTTATAAATCAGAGATTATTGGTGTTACTCTAAAGGATAATCCTGATGTAGTTCGTGGTAAGAAAGCTAATCTTATTTTGTTTGAAGAGGGAGGTTCTTTCTCAGAATTAGGGGCTGCATGGTAGATTGCAAGACCGTCAGTAGAAGTGGATGGTATAGCATTCGGTACTATGATCGTATGGGGAACAGGTGGTGACGAAGGTTCTGCGTTTGAAACTATGAAGGATATGTTCTATAATCCCGATGGTTATAACTGTTTAGGATTTGATAACATATGGGATGAAACAGCTACTACTAATAAATGTGGATTCTTTGTACCTCAATATACTAACCTTGATATACGTGATAAAGAAGGTAAACGTATATACATGGATGAGGATGGTAATACGTTTAGAAAAAAGTCTTTAGAACATATATTAGCCGAAAGATAGATAGTAATATCTAATGCTACTAGTAATGCAGCAGTAGACCGATATGTAGCAGAGAGACCTATTACTCCTGCTGAGGCTATGCTAGAATTTAATGGTAATATATTTCCTAAAAAAGAATTATAGGAATAGCTATCTTTACTTAGAACTAATAAGAAACTATAGAATCATAAATAGGTAGGAGATCTAGTATAGCAACCTGATGGTACCATTAAATGGGTAATTAAGAAGACTGGAGACATAACTCACTATCCTTTAAGAACTAAAAGAGATGAAACTACAGGAGCTCTAATAGGAGATGATCCAACTGGATCTATAGTGATATGGGAGCATCCTAATAAAGATGCTAGTCCTGGATTATACATTGCGGGTGTCGATAGTTATGACTATGATGAATCAAGTACTACGTCTCTAGGTTCCTGCTTTATATATAAGCGTGTTCAATCTATAGAACAATATTCAGATATTATAGTAGCTGAGTATACTGGTAGACCTAAATCAGCAGAAGAATTCTATGAAAATGTAAGAAAATTATTATTATATTACAATGCTAGAGCAATGTATGAAAATCAGAACAAAGGAATATTTGTTTACTTTACTAATAAGCATTGTGATTACTTATTAGCTGATTAGCCTGATATTATAAACGATATTGTTGGCAACTCTAAAGTAAACCGTAAGAAAGGTTGTCATATGAATAAGTAGATTAAACAATGGGGAGAAGGTTTAATAAAAGATTGGTTAAATGATGAGAATTCAGCTGGGAAAAAGAATCTATATAATATAATGTCTGAGCCCCTACTTGAGGAATTGATTGCTTATAATGATGTTGGTAACTTCGATAGATGTTTAACGAAAGGTACTTTAATCACAACGGATAAAGGAGATGTACCTATAGAAGAAATATGCATAGGAGACTTAGTATTAACAGACAAAGGCAATTATAAACCTGTTACTTGGACAGATAAGCACGTTCATGACGGTAATATCGTAACTCTACAGTATTCTGGAGATTATTAGAAATTAATTTGTACAGATAACCACCCTATCTTGGTTAAGTATACAGATAAATTATCGCATAAGTTCAGAAACTTAAACAGTCTAAGAGAGAACTTTCTAAGAGCAGATCAATTAAATTATAAATATCAATTTGCACTAGTACCTAAGAGAAGTATTGAGAGTAAACCAAGAACTATAAATGACAGGATGTTATATTTACTTGGATGGATAATGGGAGATGGATATTGCAAACCTAAGAGTAACGAAGTAAAAATAACATACTAGTTAGATCAACTGAAATGTGCAGAATAGTGTAAACAAATAATTGAAGAATTTGACGACTCTGTTCCTTGTAAAATAGTAAAAGATAAATCTAAAAACTGTTACAGATTATTTGTGTATTCTAAAAAATTACATAAGTTAGCAACTAACTTTGGTTGTATACCAAATAATAAGAAAATTAATTACACAGTATATAATAATCATGCGGATCTAATACCGTTTGTATTAGGTTTATTAGAAGCGGATGGACATTAGAAATATAATGTAAATTACGACGGTAGTAATAGAAACGCTATAGAAATATCTACCATTTACGAAGAATTATTAAGACAAGTAAGACAGATATTAATTGATAATGGTATTTACTCTACTATTAGAGAAATAAAGCCTAGGAATGGTAAAAAATAGGTTAATTTACAAATAAATGGAGAGTATGTTCATAAGTTATTGGATTATTACTCTTATGATGAACCTAATTCTAGTTACCCGATATTTTCGTATAAGTTTAAACAAATAGAGTATAAATATACTAAATCTGTATGCCTACAGGACAGTAGAGGTTTCTGGGTGCCAATTAAGCTATTAGAAAGTAAAGAAACTACTGATACTGTGTATAATATAGAAGTACAAGATGACCACACTTACGTTGCAAACGGTATAGTTACCCACAACTGTATGGCTCTAATTCAAGTAATGATATATAGAGAATAGCTCTATAATGTTAAAGTAAAAGAAGTAAAAAAAGAGAATAGAAATAGGGTACTATTTGATGGCCCTATATTCACTCAACAGTGGTTTCATGACGATGAACCTACTGATAATATCGAAGCATATATGTTTTAATTATGAAGAATATTAACCAATTTCCTTTGTAGAGATTACCTATGTCTAAGAAAACATAGGACTGGAAAGAGTCCTGTGTCAACTATATTATAGGACACAGTCAAGGTGGTTCTAGAAATGGTAATACTAGAACTCGTAAAGAGGAAATGTAGACATACTATGACCTTTACAATAGTATATACAATGAAAAGGATCTTAAGTATGTCACTAACCCCTTTAAACAGCAAGATGGTTTCCCTGCAATGGCTTAGGATTATAATATAATTAAGCCTAAAATAGACCTATTATTAGGTGAAGAAACGAAAAGACCATTCAATTTTAGAGTAGTACGTACAAGTGATATAGCTACTAGTGAAATGTAGGATAAAGCTAAACAAATGCTTATAGACTATATACAAGCTACTATCATGAGTAGACTAGGACCTGAAGAACAGGCTAGATACCAAGAAGCATTACAATCAGGTGAAGTAATGCCACCAGAATAGATACAAAAGTATATGAGTAAAGACTATAAAGATATAGCTGAGATAACAGCATATCATAGTCTAAACTATTTGAAGAACAAGTTGAATATTACTCATGAATTCTATAAAGGTTGGAAAGATGCTCTAGTTGGTGGTGAAGAGATATACTACGTAGGAATAGTAAATGGAGAGCCTCATTTAGAGAGAATAAATCCCATTTACTTTGACTATGATACTGATACATCTGATCTTGAATTCATACATGAAGCACAATGGTGTTGTTATGAGATGATTATGTCTGTTACTGAAGTATATGACAGACTATATGATAAGATGTCAGAAAAGCAATTGAATGACCTGCTGGACATGATGGATGATAGTTCTAAAGGTGGCATAACCCCCGAAGTAAGAAAGACATCTTTAGACTATCCTCACATCAAAACTCATAGTATTAATGGGTTTGCTGCTAATCCATTCGAAGAATCTAATAATGTGCATGTTTGGCATTGTTGTTGGAAATCACTTAAGAAGATTGGATTTGTAACAATAATTAATCCAGAAACAGGTATGCCGGAAGACTATCAAGTTGATGAAACTTATAAAGTAACAGGCAACGAAATCAATGTAGAATGGAGATGGATTATTGAAGTTTGGGAAGGATATAGAATAGGTGAGGATCTATATGTCGGTATAGAACCGCTTGAATATCAACATGTATCCGCAGATAATCCTAATTCACAAAGACTACCATATACCGGAGTAATATACAATAATACTAACAGTAGACCACGCAGTCTTGTTAGTATGATGAAACCATTACAATACATGTATATCGTACTTTGGTATCGTCTTGAATTAGCTATGGCTAGAGATAAAGGTAAAGTAGTTACTATGGATATTACTTAGATACCTAAGTCTATGAATATAGATGTAGCTAAATGGATGCATTACTTATCAGCGCTTGGAGTTAACTTTGTTAATCCATATGAAGAAGGATGGGACATACCAGGTCGTGAAGGTGGTAAACCATCCCAATTCAATCAGATATCTGCTTTAGATCTTACTATGGCTAATACTATTGATCAATACATTAATTTAATGGACAAGATCGAAAGTATGTTATCTGAGATATCAGGAGTAAGTAAATAGCGTGAAGGTTCTATTGCATCTAATGAGTTAGTAGGTAATGTAGAACGTTCTGTAGTACAATCTGCTCATATTACTGAACCTTGGTTCTGGACACACAATTAGGTAAAGAAAGAGTGTATCACCATGTTATTAGATACAGCTAAATATGCTTGGAAAGATAATAAGACTTGTATATAGTATATACTGGATGATGCAACTAGAACATTCTTAACTTTATCTGATGATTTCTTCTATGAAGATTATGATATATTTGTAGAAGATACTACTAAGAATCAACAATAGATTGAAGCTCTTAGAAATCTTATGCAACCCGCTATGCAAAATGGTGCTAGTTTGCTTGATATTGCTGAAATCATTACTATGGATAATGTTACTATGATCAAGAATAAACTTGAAGAAATAGAACAGAAAAGAATGGAACAACAACAGCAGATGGAACAAGCACAAGCAGAAAGAGAACAGCAATTAGTTCAAATGCAGAATGAGGTTAAGGAAGAAGAACTTATGCTTAAAGAAGCTGAATTAGATCTTGAAAAATATAAGATTGATACAGATGCTTCTACCAAGATTACTGTTGCCCAGATCAATGCATATAGAGGTTCTGAAAACATGGATCAAGACGGGAATGGAATACCCGATGTAATCGAGATAGGCAAACAAGCAATTGAACAACAGAAAGTAAATTCTGATGCAGCATCTAAACAGTTTGAGTTGAATAATAAGAAGCGTGAGATTGAAATGAAACGTGAAATTGAGAATAAGAAAATTCAACTTGAAGAAAAGAAGATGAAGTAGGAAATGGAATTACAGAAACAAAAAGATGCAGAAGCATACAAGAGAGAACAGCTTAAAGCACGTACAGCTCTGAAGAATAAGACTAATGCAGAAGCAGCTAGAAGTAAGAAGTAATATGAAGATAATTAAGAATAAGTTTATACCTTTTAAGGGTTATAAATTGATAAATCTATTTGGTGTTATATTCCAAAGAAACGACGCTATGGTTACAATGACAGAGTATAACCATGAGAAAATCCATTTGAAGTAGATGCAAGAAATGTTGTGGATTGGTTTTTACTTATGGTATGCTATAGAATATCTTTGTATAATGCTGTCCTGTAAATGGAATAAACAGAGTGATAGATATCATGATGTTAGCTTCGAAGAAGAAGCACACAACAATGATAAAAACCTAAACTATTGTAAAGAGCGTAAGCACTATGCATGGTTTAAGTATTTGAAAATAGGTAGTTATAAAAGTAAAAAGGAGAAATAATTATGGCATGTAGTGGAAAGAAATCCGGCGGTAAAAAAGGAAAAGGCGGAAAAGGTAGTAAATAAAGAAACTTTACAGATTTTGTATATGGATAAGGAATAAGTACTAAGACAGTTGCAAGAATTGCAAGAAAAATATCCTGAGAATCTCAACGATAATTACAGGTGTTATTGGTGGTGCACTTGTGACTTAGATAGAAATATATTAACATATTATTTAACATTGCGTGATAATATTTTTCCAGAATCAGAAGATGAAAACAATGTGTGTTTAAGAGCTCATTCTTCAGACCATGAAAGTCTTGAAAATTTACTAAAGTTATATTTAGAAACTTGTAAATACTGATATGGATAAATAGGCATTTAAATAGAGAATGCAGAACCTAAAGTCTTACCGGGAGAATAATCCCGGTAAAGGCTATTGGGATTGGAGAAATAGCTTACCAGATAATCTTAAATATACAGATGATACTGAATATGATATGGTAGGTGCCTATAACTCTGGAGCATAGCCTACATTAGAGGATGATGGCTCATATCATTTACCTACCAGAGTTCCTAGTACTGGCAAGATATTAAAATCTTCAATACATCCCACTTATTGGAAAGGTTTAGCAGAGGATGAGAAATTGGGCTATCACACTTACTGGTTACCTGATGGAAGTACTTATACTGCTTCTAAGTATGATGCTCCTATATAGGCTTTTGCGGATGGTGGAGAAGTAGATGAATTTCAACGTAAGACCAGAAGAGATATAATGCAATAGTCTTTAGTAGATGGAAGACCTAATTACAATAAGATGTTCTAGAATCAAAATGAATATCAAAAAGACTTTGCAAATTATTGGTATACTGAAAGAGCTAAGAATCCAAAATATTCAGATTAGATAGGAGGGGATAAACTAAATAGTGTATTATCTAATGTAAACAAAGCTACATGGAAAACTCCTACTGAAGCTATGAGAGATAATATGGTAGGATAGGGTTATAATCCTACAGATGCTCAGATTAATCAATAGCTTAATATACTTAAGGAAAAAGGTACCAAGGGTTTTGCCAATCCAAAGGCTCACAGTTATACTTCATTAAGGCCTGCTAATACTTGGCATGAAGGTATTGGTCATATGGTAGGAGACAATGCTCCAGCTATACTTAATGCTGCTCCTAATGTACGCATCAGTAATCCTGATAGTTCATATGAAGATTATGTTAATTAGGCTAATGAGAAACACGCACAGACTTGGGACTTTAGAGGTAATAATTCAAATCTGAAAGACGATTAGGGTAATTACTATATAGATCCTAATAGACAGCTTACTCCTGAAGATATAAGTAATATGCGTAGTAAAGGAGCTAAGATACCTGAACAATGGGAGTCATTAGAAGATGCAGATATATCAGAACTTACTAATACATTTGCATATAATCTATCTTAGGATCCTATATACTATATGGCTAATGGTGGTGAAATAGGTGATCCAGATGATGAATTCGCTAAAGCTGTTAATACTAAGTTAGGTAGAACTCCAGATGGTAGACCATTGCAACAAGGACTTAAGCCTGTATTTGATTTGGAAGATGCAGCTAATTTAACTCCTGTAGGTGATGCTATTGCTGCAAAGGATATGTACAATGCCGCTATGGATAAAGATTGGACAGGTTTAGGTTTAGCTGCTGCATCAATGATTCCTTTTATGCCAATGACTGTTAAGCAGTTTAGAAAGAAGTATAAAGGTGTTACTCCGAAGACATCACAGCCTAGTAGGGAAAATTAGAGCAAGCTGTTAGATGCTATGGTTCAAGATTAGATCAATAAAGCAGAATCATACAAAAACAATAGAATTAAGTTCTATGAAGCAGCTATAAAAGACAGAGATGCAGAGTATGACAATTGGATTGAAAATGAAGATGCTTTCCGTAGGGTAGTAAACTTTGATAGAAAATATGGCACAAACTATAAAAGAGCATACACTGAAGAACTAAAAAGAAGAGCACAGAACAGTGCCGATTTAACTGACATTGGCATGAAACCAATGGATTCAGAAACTTTTGGTTCTTTCAATCCTGCGATACCAGACTATATTTTCCTGAATTCAGAACATGTCAGAAGTGGTAAACCTAGAACTGGATTAGTTAATCACGAGTTAGGTCACAAAATAGATAGACAGGCTGGAGTATTTGATTATTAGGGTGAAGTAGTCAAACCTATATTTGATAGGAATAAATTTGAAACTTCTGAGAGAATTGAAAAATTATATCCTAAAACGCACAACAGAATAAAATCCTATCTACTCAAAGATTCAGAAATTAAATCACATATGAATGAATTTAGAACTTATCTTAGGAATAATAATCTGTTAGATCCTAGTGGAAAGGAAAGTTTAAATTCTTTTAAAAAGAAACTATTCGATTCTAATTTTAATAACTTAAAGAAGATATTTAACAGCTACAAAAGTGGTAAGTAGTTTATATAGGATTTTAATATGGTTCCAATAACAAAAGTTAATAATAACAATAATAATATCTTAGTATGATAGTAGATCCCGTATCCGTTGAACCAAAATTGTAGACATACGTTAAAGCAGCTAAAAAATAGTAGAGGTATGTAAATACATTTACTCCAGTGTATTGTAGTGATACTATATATAGTTATTACGACGATGAATATGTTGGTTTAAATACTTCTTGCTATTCTACTTTTGATCCTAGGACAGATCCACTGTATGCTAAGGATCTTACTAGAGAAGAATTAGATGCATTAACTAATTAGCAATATTTTAGTGAAGAAGAATTAAGATATTATTTCGATCTATTAGTATCTAAATATTGTCTGTATGATAAAGAATATGATACAGAAGAAGATGAATCAGAAGTAGATATTGATGAGAGTATTAATGAACTTGAAAAGGAAATAAACTAACTTAAAGATTAGTATGAGTGATTTAATGGACTATACAGGTATTATGCCGGTTTACCCTATACCTTCATATAAGTATGGTGGTATTCATATTAAGAAAAAGAATAGAGGTAAGTTCAATGAGTTGAAACGTAGAACTGGTAAATCAACTGAAGAACTTACGCATAGTAAAAATCCTTTGACGCGTAAGCGTGCTATATTTGCTCAAAACTTTTCAAAGATAGCTAAAAAGAGAAAAAAGAAAAAATGACAGGAAGATACAGGAGTAAATTTAAGCAATTTGATGAAGATGGTAATCTTCTATGCTATTCGTGTAAATAGTATAAACCTTTAGACTGTTTTGATAAGAATATAGATAAATGGTTTAGAGCTGAAAAGGATAGTAGATGCAAGGAGTGTAAAAGAAACGCTTATTTACGTCGTAAAGAAAAAAATAGAGGAAGTAAAGATCTAAATAGACTTCTATATGAAAGATTTCACGGTCTAAAAGATAGAGCTCGTAAGAAAGACATACAGTGTAATATAGATCTACAGTATTTGCACGAACTATGGAATACACAAAAAGGTTTATGTGCCTTATCTGGTATACCTATGACATACTATTTTGATAGTGGTCGAGTACCTACCAATGTGAGCGTAGATAGAATAAATTCAAACTTAGGTTATATTAAAGGCAATCTACAATTGGTATGTATGGCAGTAAATCAGATGAAGAGTGACTTAACTATTGAACAATTAAAATACTTTTGTAAAAGTATTTTAGAATATAAATAACAATAATCTAATTATATATAATTATGGATAGTAATACATTGAACGGTTTTGAAGTATTTGAAGACTTCATGATGCCAGGTAGTAATGTAAATAATAATCGTATGCCTGGTAATGAAAATGAATTTGAGGGGGCATCGGAAGAATTGACTGATGAGGAATTGGAAGAACTACGTAAAGGTAATAAAGGCAATAAAGAAGAAGAGGAAGACGTAGATGATCCAAAGAACAAACCTTCTAAGAAAAGTAAACCAGAGGATAACGAAGAAGAGGAGGAAGAAGAGGAAGATAACGAACCTAATAATGACCCAAATAATGATATTGATAATAATCAAGGAGAAGATATTGAAAGTAATGCAGTAACTAGTTTCTTTGAAGCATTATCAGATAAAATGGGTTGGGAATTAGATGAAGATGAAGAAATCCCTCAAACTCCAGAAGAACTAGTTGAATATTTCAAAGATGTTATTGAGGAAAATTCAGTACCTCAGTATGCTAGTGAAGAAGTAGAAGCATTGGATAACTTTGTAAAGAATGGCGGTAACCTCAGAGATTATTTCCAGATTGATGGAGACTTAGACTTAGAAGAGATTAATATAGAAGATAGTGAGGTAAATCAAAAACTGGTTATCAAAGAATTCTTGAAAGAAAAAGGCTTCAATGCTAAACAAATTGAAAAGAAATTGACTAAATACGAAGAAGCTGGTTTACTCGAGGATGAGGCTACGGACGCATTAGAAGCCCTTAGAGACATTAAGGAGCAAAAGAAACAACAGCTATTAGAAGAGCAAGAAAAGAGTGCTAGCGAGCTTAAAAAGCGTCAACAGGAGTATTTTAACTCCGTTGTGACAGAAATAAAGGGCATGGATAATATTCGTGGAATTAAAATACCTCAAAAAGATAAATAGGCATTATTAGAATATATATTCAAACCCACAGCTGATGGAAAGACTCAGTATCAGAAAGACTATTCCAAAAGCGTGAAGAACTTACTTGAGTCCGCCTACTTTACTATGAAGGGTGACACCCTATTAAAAGCAGCTAAGAGTGAAGGCTCTAATGCAGCTATTAATAAGTTCAAGAATAGTTTGAATAGAACTGGAGTAAGTAGAAAGACTAAAAGACAGGATAACACTAGCACTGAGTCTATGTGGGATTCTTTTGCACGACAATTACGTGTAGATTAAATAACAAATAAATTATAATTTACTAATATTTTATGGATAATAATATTCTGAATAATTTGGTTTTGTACAAAGGCAAACGTTTCTCAGACTTGATTGATACCAATAAAATCTCTGCTGCTTCTCAGTAGAATCCGTATCAAGTTGCTACAGTGTTGTCTTATGTATTCGGAACTAAAGATAATGGTTACAATACTTCCCTCGACATGCTGACTGGCGGTCTTGGTAATGTAATGACTATTGATCAACCGAGCTGGGAGTGGAATGTAATGATTGATGCAGATAGAGCTATTACCATTAGAGATGCTAAATGGAATGGTGCTGCTATCACTGATACTACTACTGCAGGTTTGGGTAATACTCCTATCTATCTGTGGTTGGAAGAAAATTGGTTCGGTCCTACTGCTGTATTGGAATTGGACAATAAGGAATATCAACTGCGTGTTGCTGGTGCACCTTATCAAGATGGTAATCTTTGGGTATATACTTGCTTCATTGCTGATGGTAATCCTACTTCTTATGTTCCTGCACAGTATCTGAAAGCCGGTAGCCAAGTTAATCGTCTTGCTTCTGCTGTTGAGGAGTACAGTGAAGAAGGTGATATCCTGAACTATAGTACTCACTTTAAGATGCGTAACTACCTTACTACTATCCGTATTAACTACGATATCACAGGTTCTGCGTATTCTACAGTAATGGCTATTGCTCTGCAAGATCCTAAAACTGGTAAGAAATCTTATTTGTGGGCTGACTATCAGGAATGGGTTGCTCTTCGTGAATGGTATAAGAGATGTGAACGTATGTTGGTTTACATGAAATCTAATGTAAACAAAGATGGTTCTTGTAATCTGAAGGGTACTAATGGTCGTCCGGTATTCATTGGTGCTGGTCTGTTGGAACAGATTGCTCCGTCTAACAAGCGTTACTATACTCATTTAAGTGCTGAACTGTTGGAAGACTTCTTGTTTGACCTGTCCTATAATGTACTTGGTACTAACGAACGTAAATTCGTTGCTTTGACTGGTGAAATGGGTATGCGCGAATTTGACCGTATCTTGAAGGAAAAGGTAGCCACTATGAACTTGATGGATACAGTATTTGTAACTGGTTCTGGTGATAGCCTGAAGTTCGGTGGTCAGTTCAAGACTTACCAAATGACTAATGGTATTGAGCTTACTTTGAAATATTTCCCGTTGTACGATGATCCTGTTTATAATCGTCAGTTACATCCTGTAACTCTGAAACCGCTGGAATCATATCGTATGACATTCCTTGATCTGGGTAGACGTGATGGTGAAGCTAACATTGTTAAGGTAGTACGTAAGAATCGTGAATTCGTTACTTGGTACACTGGTGGTGCTGTAGCTCCGTCTGGTTACGCTAACTCTAAGAATACTCTGAGATCTAATGGTAAGGATGGCTATACGGTATTCTTCCTCGGTGAAATGGGCATCATGTTGCGAGATCCTAGAGCATGCGGAGAATTGATCATGGAGGCAGAGGATTAATTTATAAAATATCTTGGTGAAAAAGGAAACCTCAGTACTGAATTTGCGTTATATAAAGTATAACAAACAAAATAAAGTACTATGGATAAGAATTTCATCATTTATAAATTAACTAATACCAAAAATAATAAGATTTATGTAGGGGGTACAACTGATCCTTTGGATGATAGATTTCACAGACATGTGTTAAAAGCGCTTAGAGGTTCAGATTACCCTTTACATAAAGCCATTAGAGAATACGGAGAAGAATCTTTTGAAAGAAGAATATTAGAAGATTGTAATTCTCTTGAGCAATTAAATGAAAGAGAACAATATTGGATAGCCACATTAAGTTCTACTAATTCTGAAATAGGTTATAATGTTAGACCTGGAGGAGGAATTAGATTACAGACTATAGAAAGTAGAATTAAAATTGGCAATGCACATAGAGGAAAAGAAAGTGAAAAAAGAGTTGCAATTCTTCAATATTCAAATGATGGTAATTTCATCTCTGAATACTCTAGTTTAACTTCCGCAGCTGAAATAAACAACTTAGATAGAAGTCAGATTATTAGATCTCTTAATAAAGAGTACACAAGACCATCCAAAAGTAACCCTTATATTTGGATATATAAAACAGATTTTGAAGAGGTTCCGGTCAAAGTAAATCCTGACAACTATTATAAAAATTTAAATTATGTTCCTGTATTGAGTGAATCTTGCAAAAGTAAGATAATTGCTTTTAATAACAATTTATCTGAAATCACAACTCCTGTAGCACAATATTCATTAGATGGAACTTTAATAAATAAATTCTATAGTTTAGCTGAAGCATCTAGAAATACAAAAGTAAGTGCAGCTACTATAAGAAAATTTCTAAAAAATCCCAATTATATAGACACTTTAAAGCGTAAAGATAAAGTTAAATATATCTGGAAAGCATGTGATAAAAACGATCCTGATGTCAAGAAAACTGAAGAACAAATGAAAAAAATAGCTTCAGCTAGACATACCAAAATAATTAGAGCTTACGATAAAGATGGTAAACTAATTAAGGAATATAATGGAGTGAAAGAGTTTGAAAAGGCAGAGCATGCAGACAGAAGAACGATGATGGCTAGCATATTAGCTGATACTGAATGGAGAGGTCTATATTGGGAAATAAACTAACTGAACAATCTAATTAATTAATTATGGAAGTAATCGTTAGAATAATTAAAACAAACCCTTGGACTGGTATTACTAAATGGTCTACATGTTACGACTATATCAGTTCATACTGGACACGTTCTGGTAATTTATATACTGGTTTAAGTGCAGAAGATGCAGCCAGATTAGAAAAAGAAATTGGATATGCAGAAGGATAGCTTTCACCTGAAAGCAAATTTTGGGATACATTTGCTATTAAAATTGGTAGGAAAGATCTAATTCTGGATATCGACAGACCTGAAGATGAGCTTAAATATTTGTTCTTGAAAAAGCATAAGAGAGTAGCAGATGGGCTTAATAATGTAACCGCTTCTACTGATTATGTTATTATCAATAAAGATAGCGAAGCTAAAGAAGTTAATAAGATTAACAAGATCAAACGTGAAGCATATAGAGAAATGGATAAGATGTCTGTTGAAGATATGCGTAAGTGTCTTAGACTTTATGGTATCAAATCTGATACATTGTCTAATGAAATGGTTGAAGCTAAGCTTAGTGAACAGATTGAAGCTGCACCTGATAAGTTTATAATGAAGTGGGTAGAAAACCCGAATAAAGAAATTACTTTTGTTATTGAAGAAGCTATTGCTAAGAATATCATTCGTAAGAATAGAACTCAATACTTCTTTGGTACAGACTTAATTGGTAATGGTATAGATGATGTTATTGCTTACTTGAATAATAAGAAGAACCAAGACATTCGTATTGCCATACAATAGGAAATTAAATCTAAATAATGAAAATATCTGATTTACATAAGGCATTTAAAGTTCTCATGGATAAGAATTCAGAGGCAGTTGCTTTTGGTGGCTGCCCTGCATTCCTACCCGAAGAAATAGATCTATTTCTTAATTAGGCATACTTAGAAGTAATATGTAATAAGTACACTGGCAATAATACTTTAAAAGTAGGATTTGAAGGTGCAGTTAAACGTATTGCCGATCTATAGAAACTAATTAAGACAGATACGGCATTATCATTAGTATACCCATACTCACATTCTAATGTGCTTACTTTATCTAATTTCTTTAATGACGGAGAATAGCTTAAAAGAATGTTCTATGTAGATTGTGTACTTCACTTTAATGGTGAAGCAACAATATGTTCATTAACAGATCATGAAAAAGCTAAGGGTTTCTTACAAACATATAACAATATACCTTGGATTGAAACTCCTATAGCAGTATTAGAAGATAATACTTTAAAGATCTATATAGATCCTATACGTATGTCTTCTGAACAATATACAGCAGATATTACTTATATTAAATATCCTGAAACTATTAGTTATAAAGACTATAATAAGGATATTACCGAAGTACCTGATTATGTACTTAATGAAGTAATAGATAGGGCTGTAGAAATTGCTCTAGAGACTATAGAGTCTTAGAGAACACAAACTAAAGTACAACTTGATAGCTTAAATGAATAATGAGCCCTAGAGAATTACAAATAGAAGTAGAGAGACGATTACAGTTAATCAATCCTGAATTATCTTTAGCTGGCAAATTACCATCTGATACTATAATATCATTCATTAATGAAGCTATTGATAAATTTTGGAAGACTAGGTATTCTGGTTTGAATTTTAAACAAAGAGGGTTTGAATAGGATCAGAAACGTACTGACGATTTACGTACTCTAGTTACTAAGCACACTTACAAAGATATAGATATTTCTAAAGTAAACCAAGAGGAATATACAGTTACCTTGCCTGATGATTATGTTATATTATTAGGAGATACAGCAGGTATAGCTCCAGCAGATGGAGTAATAAATAATTGCTGGGAGAAGGATGCTTTAGGTAACTACAAAATAAAGTACAGTGATACGATAGAAGGTACTATTGAAACTGTTGATAGAATCAAGGAAAATTCATTATCTGAGTATCGTCTAAAGTATACTAAAGCTAAACCAATCAGACTCATATAGGATAATACAATTACTTTATACACAGATGGTAATTATAAAGTAGCTGAATATACTATTGAGTATTTAAAGAAACCAAGTAAAGTAGACCTTAAAGCTAATCCTACTGATGAGTATACAGACCTTCCTAGTCATACTCATATGGAAATAGTTAAATTAGCAGTATAGTTAATATTAGCTACTTTACCAAATTATAATGTATATTCTAATGAAGTAAATTCAATGGAATAACATTAACAGAAAGCGCTTATTGACGTGGAAATTAAACTTTTAAACAAGTTAGGAAAGTAGAAAGTAAGCGAAAATAGACAGAAGCGCTTAATATGTCTAATCTAAAATAACAATTACATTATATGATAACTTCAGTTCACACCGTTCTTATCGGTAAGAAATGTCCTGCTAGCTATACTACTGTAGATGCTTTGAATGCTGGTGAAGTAGCTTTGTTTGATCAGAATAAAGCTATCCTTAAAACAGCAGCAGAAGCCGCTAAGGCTAGCTCACTCTATGTAGGTGTTGCAGGTGAAAAGATCAATGTTACTATGCCTGATGGTAATGTTGCTTAGAAAGCTAATATTGAATTCTCTAATGAGATTCAGAAGAGTTCTAAACCATCTGCCGTAATCGGTCAGCATGTAGAACCTACTCAAGATAAAGTAGTTATTACTTTGACTAATGCTACTATTGTAGCTGGTCACAGATATGTACTTCGTGTATTGTATAAAGATATTGAAGCTAATAACTTCCAATTTACTCATACTTATGAAGTATATGCTGAATCAAATGAAGCACAGAAATTAGCGGAAGCTTTTGTAAAGAAAATTAATGCTCACAAGAATCGTCGTATTCAGGCTGAGAATGCTGTTGCTGTTCTCACTTTGACTGCTATGGTTAAAGATGATAATGAAGGTGTTTATTCTCTGAATGAATACTCTGTAGTAGATATGGAAGTATCTCTGTATCATACTGTTCCTGGTGCATTGCTTGCTAATCAGCCGGAAGCAGTATCTGGTGCTACTATTGTTAAGACTCCGGGTAATCCTGGTAAAGGTTTCTGGAAGCAAGTTCGTGATGCAGAAGTACGCTACATGGGCTATAAAGGTCATGTATTTACTGGTGCATATCCTGAAGTAGAACAGGCTCGCAAAGTAGTAGAAGGCATTTCTTATGACTATGCAGTAATTGAAAATGATAACCTGTATCTGAGTAATGACAACCAATATATTAAGACTACTCCATTGACTACAGAAGTATACTGTCCTAGTATGGTTAATTCTATCGTTGATAAAGGTATTCAGTCATTTATCAAAGGTGAAACTGTAGTATAATAAAAACAGTGTTTCAGTGTGCTGACAAGGGCTATGGGGCTAAATAGCCCTGTAGCCTTTTTTTATTTAAAAGTATTAATATGAAGATAACTGGTATAACAATAGTAAAACACAACATAGTAGTAGAATTAGATACAAAGATACCTGATTCAGTAGATTCAAATTTGTATTTATACATAGACACACTGAATAACTATTCTAACAGGAGTTCAGTAAATCCTGATAAGCATTCATATAAATTATTAGTATTAGGTACAGACTATAGCTCTGATGTAAAGATTGACGAATAGAGATTATCTATAGTAATAGATTCTAATAAATTAGAAAATATGTGTATGAGTGCGTTTATTGCTACTATAGATAATTCAAGTCAATTCTTTTTCAATCAAGCTGATATATATTATAAAGAAGTAGAATTACTATGTAAGAACTGTAGTACTTGTTTAGATGATCAGCAAATAGATAGAATGATATTGTTTTTATTGAAACAAGATCTGTTAAGTTACGCTATCAATAATAACTTAATAGACGATGCAGTACAGTATTATACAGATATAGCTAGAATGCTAAATATATGTTTAGATACTAAAACTACATTCTACAATAACCACGATTGCTTTGCTTGTAATAAAACTTGTAGAAACGGAGTTTGTTCATTATGCTAATAGATGATATATATAGAATAGGTAAAGAGTATAACTTAAAAGTTAAGTACAACTCTAATCAAGGTATACCTTGTATACGTAAATGGGTTTGTGCTAATCATATCGCTCGTCTATTAGAAAGTGATTTAAAGTTTACAGATGAACAAATAGATTGTCTTAGAGCATTGATAAGCAAGTTAGTACATCCTTTGGATGAAATGTGGAAGGATACTTCAGAAACTGATGATAAAGCAATACTGCTAGAACAAAGTTTAGGAGTAGATTTAGGTATAAAAACATTCTATGACGAACTTTTAATTTGTGAAAAATGACTCCATTAGAAGAACAAGTACAGAAAAATACCACATCTATTAAGACTATATCAGATAGTCTAATATAGTATGCTAAAGATACAGACTTAGATAAGTCTAATGAGAATATATCAGCTAATACATCTGATATAGAAGAATTACGTAATAATATAGGCAGTCTACAAACTCAAATTAATCTATAGAATCGTATTGAGTAGATGAAGGATACTAATATAGTAGATGCTGCTAAATTAGACTTACTTTAGTATGATGGTAAAAGATGGTCAAATATTGCTGCTAATAAGGTAGTAACTGGCTTACTTGGTAAATTAGTTGATTTACAAGATGTATCTATTAATAATTTACGTAATGACAACGCATTAGCATGGGATAGTGAATTATAGAAGTGGACTAATAAGAACCTGAATACAGAGATATATGATGATGTATTCTTAAGTAAGATTAAACCTGATTCTACTGCTTATGAAGTGTGGTTTAAAGAATCAGCAATATTTGGTCAAGAAGGTTTCGCATCAGGTCTTACTGGTTTTGGTGGTAAGATTGATAAGTACGGTCATGCTGAATTTGATAGTCTTACTTTACGTAGATTCCTTGAAGTACCTGAATTGAGATATAATCGTGTAGAGATTCAATTAGGAGATAAGTGGAATGCTCCTGGCGCAGGTGTAATAGAAAGTGTAGAACAAACAGATGAATATTCAGGTGTTATTACACTGAAACTAGAAGAAGGAGAATACGGGGCTGTATCAATGGGTGACTTATGTATGGGTATATATCATTCAGAGAAGACAGATGAAAATGCTGAACACGATGAAGATGATGGTAGAGGTAATAGAAAGTTTGCGGGTTTCTATACTGTTTACTTTGAAGTTACTAACATACTAGATGCACAAAATAAGAAATTTGGTTACAAGCTTAGGCCAGTAGATGATTATTGGAATATGACGTTTCACCCATGTGCTCAAATGAACTTTGTTGCATATGGTAATAAAACTAATGTAGATCGCCAAACATCTTGTTACTCAACTCGTACTTATACACGTTACTTAGTAAACTAGAATACTTGGGATTAGAAGGCTAAGAATATTGCAATGCAATTTGGTAATCTTGATAATCTCAATATGTTTGGTTACGATATGAGAGGATATTCGGCATATCTTAATTCAGTATACTTTACCGGTACTATTACTCAAGTAAAGCCAAATGGAGAAGAGATAAGATATGCTAATGATAGAGGACCTTGGGAACCAGACACTCACTATGATTACTATGATAGAGTAAGTGTATTAGGTTACTTATGGTTATGTGTTAATATAAACGGTACCGATACTAAACCTAGCGATAGTAATCCGGATTGGTTAATGCAGGTATCTAAAGGTGATACAGGAGAAGGTTTAATAGTACGTAGGTCTGAATGGTGGCCTGGTAGACTATATTGCAATGAAAGTGAAGTATCTCCAACAGTACAACCATTGAGGTACTTAGATATTGCTTTAATTAAAGATTTAGGAACTTCTACAGGTTATAAAGCATACAAATGTATATCTACTATAGATAGAGGTCACGGACAAGGCAAACACTTATCTTCTAGTGATAACAAGCCTGGTACTCCTGGTGGAGCTGAATATTGGGAAGAATTAGCTCAGAATGTAGCTAGTATTTATACTGATTTGATTATAGCTAAAAATGCTAAATTAGACTTTATTACTGGTAACTCATTAAGAGTTGGTTATCAAACTGGTAATACTACTAATGATTTTCATGTAGTAGCAGGTATTACTGGTGAAGGTGGTAATGATAACAATTCTGTTCGTATATGGGCCGGTACTACTGAAGAGAATAGGGCTAACGCTCCATTCTTAGTTAGACAAGATGGTAGAATGGTAGCTAATAACGCATCCATAAGGGGAGAAATAGAAGCATTATCTGGTACTATTTAGTCACTTGAAATTACAGGTGTGCTATTTGGTGGTACAGAGACAAACGGAATGAAGCTGTTCTCTAGTTATATAAAGTTTAAGGAAGGTGAAAGAGAAGCACTAATAGGTACTCCTAATTCTTTAGGTTATTCATACTTTGGTTCTTTTAAAAGTAATGCTAATGATTTTAGTACTGCATAGATAAATGATGGTCTGTACTTTGATATTACTGGTAGTTTAATTCGTAATATGGCAATATACGGCTCGGGAAGTTTATCATTATATGGAGATGTGGTAGGTTATAAACTTAGTTATGCTACAGATCCTTCTGAAAATTAGATACTGTATCAGCAATATTCAAGGACTATATTTATAGGTAGTAGTGTTAGACGTATGTGGTATGGATTACCACATCTTGATAGTGTAAAAACAAAGTTAGCCATACAAACTCTTGAATGGGCTGTTCCTGTAACATTTGTTTATAATCCACGTAGTAATCCAAAAGAATGCAATATATGGGGTAGAGGAAATAACGACAGTGATTCTAATAGACCTATATTATATGATAATAATGGTAATAGAATAGAACAGATTACTGTGAATGTAGGAGATGTTATGGATTTTCTATTAGTATATTCACAAAACAAATATTATGCAATACTTAGAAGTAGATCTATTTAATTATGAAAATAAATTTTGCACAACTGGAAGTATACACTGACATCCAAAAAACAAATAAGATTTGTATGGATGCTAGACAACAATTAGGTGAATTAATTTATGAAGTAGGTAGTGGCATTAAAGCTCATTCTTTAGCTTTAAAGATATATAATTCTGAAGGTGAGCTAGAATATACAGATGAAGAAGTACGAGTTATTATGCAATTTGTAAATCAATACTGTAAGCCTGCTATCATAGATGCTATGAATGCATTAAAAACAGAAGACAAGTAATATGATTACAAAAGGAATTAGAATAAGTTAGTTAGTCGAAAGGAAAGATCTCAATGGTAAAGAAATAATTCCTTTTCAAGATGGCATTCACAATGGTAAAATGTCTATTGATTCGTTAATAGACTATATAGGAGATGTATCAGATAGTGATATAGACCTACAATCGTTAGTAAAGATATAGGAGTTTGTAGATACAGTATCAGAAATGAATACTCTACTATATCAAGCTAAAGAGAATGATATTTATTATTGTAAAGAAAATAAGAAACTATACATTAGAAGATTCAATGAATGGGAGATAATAGATCCTCTTAATTCTAAAGTATATGTTCTAGTAGGTTTAGATGAATATAACCGTACTAATATCATACATCTCTGGGATGGTAATGATATGGTAGTTATGTCAGAAAGACTATTTATTGGAGAAGTAACTGGTACTGCGTATGATGGTGGTAAAGGTAAGCATTTAGCTGATATAGCTAATAGTTTACCTGATAACGTCATTAGAGAAGTTGCAGACTTTACTACAGATGGTTCAACTGTTACTTTCAACTATGAGTATGACGTTAAACAGGAATCAGGTTTGTTTGATGGTGATGCTCAAGGTAGTAAAACTATTCCATCAGCTACTACTAGTAATGCGGGCGTTATGTCTGCTACAGATAAAGTAAAAGTAGATAAGATAGTTACTGACGGAGATGGTAATAAGTATTTAACTGATAATGGTAATTATCAGGAATTAATAGAAGATACTACAGAAACTATAAAGACTACTGATGCTATACCGGTTGCAGGTGGTCCGTTAGCTGACTTACTTAACAAAGCTGGTATAAACAGTATTAGTCCTGATACAAGCATGTAGGATTTATTTGTATCTTTATTTACTAAAGAATTATGGCCTACTAATCTTGTGTTCAAAGAAGGTACAGTTAGTGCAGCTATTGCAGCTCCTTCATTTACATTAAGTAGTACAAACTTAGTAGAAGTAGGTGCTACTGTTACTATTGGAAAGACTACTCTATCTGTTGCTACTATGTCTACTACAGCTAGAACATACAGTGGATTTACTTATGGTTATAGTTCTACTAATGATAATACTAAGGATTCTTCTAATACTACTATAACAGTCAATGCTAGTAACGCTGCTCTAAATTCAGTTAATTATACTATGAAGCGTACTACTAATGGTAGTGTAGAGAATGCTACTGCTAATACTAATCCTGCTTAGGTTACTTTAGATAGCAAGACATTTAAAGCTATTGAAGGTACTAATACAGTAAAAGTAGATATAACTGGGCCTACAGCTAATGCTACATTTGCTTCTATGCCTGTATATTATGCATGTAGTAACTTAGGTAAGACTAGTGAAGAACATAAATCAGTAGCTAAAGATACTATTACTAAGACTAGCTCAACTCCTTCTAATTCCAAAACATTGAATGTTACAGGAGTATATCCTTACTATACTAATAAGGATAATATTACTGCATTTTCTAAATTGGCATTGACTACTAATAAAACATTAGATGTTACATTTGTAGCCGAAACAGCAAGCAATAAACACGCATTTAAGATACCAGCTAAGTTCAATGTAACTAAGATTACGCTGTTGAATACACTTAGTGGTAAGTATGAAGACTATAATGTTAGTAGATTCTCTGTTACTACTGAAACTATAAATGTACAAGGTGCTAATGTACAATATAAAGTATATACTCGTAATGATGGAACTAACGGTTCATCTTCATTTAAAATAACATTTGCTTAATTATGAGAGATAGAGGAACGTTTAATTTTAGTGGTAATCTTGAAGTAAAGAAAGATGCCCCTCTCGAAGCTAGATCGTTAGTTAATTCATATGCAGATCTAGTAAAACCAGAGACCTGGACAGATGAATAGGGAGGTATATGGAAATATGACTGTATGTTAGTTTCCTGTAAAGATAGACCTGGAGAAGTATATCAATTATAGCCAGGAGCTGACTACACTAAGCAGAGTAGTTGGATACTTATAGGAGATACGTCTGAACTTAATAGTAAAGTACAATAGTTTATAAACAGCAAAGGTGCTCCAAATGGTTTGGCTTCTTTGAATGAAAGTGGTATTATTCCATCTGCTCAATTACCGTCTTATGTAGATGATGTAATAGAAGTTGATACATTTAGTAATCTACCTGGTACTGGCGAATCTGGTAAGATATATATAGTACAAGATACTAATTTAACTTATAGATGGTCAGGTACAGGCTATGTAGAAATATCTAAATCATTAGCATTAGGTGAAACTAGTTCTACTGCATATCCTGGAGATAAGGGCAAAGCTACTACAGATAAATTGAATAAAACATCTAACAAAGTAGTTGTTGGACCTGTTACTGTAAATCCTTCTACTGATAAGATAGTATTAAAGTATCAAACTCACTTTACATCTACTAATTCAGATAGTGAAGATAGTCATACAATTAATGCTGCTACTACATCTCAAGCAGGTGTGATGTCATCAGCTGATAAGACTAAATTAAATGGTTTAAAAGATCAAGCTGGTATTACTGCTGATATTGATGCTGTATAGACTAATTTAGAAACACATATTAATAATAAGTTTAATCCTCATGAAGTTAATAAAGCTCAAGTAGGATTAAGTGAAGTAGATAATACTTCTGATGCTAATAAACCTATATCTACTGCTACACAGAATGCTTTGAATAGTAAGTTTAATGCTTCTGACGGTAATGCTTTAAAGTAGAGAGTAGATAATATACCAGAATTAATAGCTACTGATATTACAGTTGATAGTGATAATGATAGTGTAAATATATCTTTGGATAAGACGTCTATTGTAGACGGAACATTATCAGGAACAACTATAAACATTAATTCTGCAACAGCTAGTAAAGCTGGTATACTTGTACCTACTGATAAAAGCAAAATAGATAAGATTATTACCAATGGTAATGGTACTAAATACTTATCTGACAACGGTACTTACAAAGAAGTGAGTGGTGAAGGTGAATCTAACATTTATGTATTTTCCCCTACAATTTCTGGAAACGGTATCAGTGAACAAGACTATAATAATTTTAAAGCTGCGGCTAATGAAGGTAAAGTTATTCTTGTTCCAAATACTTTACATAATAGAAAAATTGGGGGGTAGTTTGTTCCAATTAATTATTATGGTACTAGCAATTTTGTGTTAAGTTATATTAGACCATTAGAAGAAGCTGACGGAACATTCGTTTCTGATTTATGTATGGTCTATATATATAATACTTATGAAATTGGTGGTACAGAAGTTAGAATAACTAATGCTAAAAATTTAATAATACCTAACGTAAATACAATATTACGTCCTGTATCACTTCAAGGACAAGATGCTCAATCTAAAATAAATGAATTATTTAGTTCAGCTGGAAATTTTAAAGATGTCATTGAAGACATATTAGTCAACCACACTAGATATTATTTTCATTTTGATAATAAACTTACAAATTGTATTGAGTTAGGATGTGTTAATGCATGGAGAAATGATGAAAAAACATCCTACGAGTTACATTTTATAGTTGTTTACAATACTAATAATACTTATTATACTTCTAAAGTTTCTGTCATATATAATACTGATATAAATAATACAAAATATCATGTAACTAATTTAATTCAATCTGATAATGTTTCTAGTGCTTACGTTTTAGACAAAAATAGAGACAATCGTAAATCAGTATCATTGGTAGGTGAAGGCTTTGATGAAAATCATTGGTATCCTGTATCATTTACAGCAGACCCAAATAGCATTGTTCCTCCTTGTAACTTAATAATTTGGAATAGCCTTAATAACGATTCTAGTGGTACAAGTCCTAAACCATCTTGGGCTACAAATAATGGAGGTTTTACATTGCATGTTGATATGTCAATTATTGGAAGTGGTTGGGGTCAATATGCTAATGCTAAAAATAAATTAAATAATTATGATGGAGAATGGGGAGGAGAAACAGCAGTTGGAGAAATGTTCCAAACTACATAGACTTCCACATTCTATATATATTTAAGAGGTGGAGCTAATTATTTTTATACTAGCGACTATGCAGATTTAAAAATGACCGCTCATTCCTCTGAAGTATCAGATACGTATAATACGTATTCTATAAAAGATACACAAGGAGATATAAAAGATTTCTTTACTTACGTTGAGAATGACTTATTCGGTGAAGTTAAGAATCTACGAATAGTACATGATAACGAATTCAACTTTGCAAACGATAGCATTGGAGAATACGTATGGATTAACCGTAGATCTAGATATGATGCTGTAACTTCAGCTAAAGCAGTATATATAGGTAATGGTCAAGCAGGTGCAGATGGAGCTTATGGCGCAGTACATGCATCTGGCTTCTTTAAAGAATCTGACATTAGATTAAAGTCTGATATAGCTCCTTTAAAGCATACGTTAGATCAAATATGTGAAATACCCACTGTAGAGTTCAATATGCACGATAAACATCAAATAGGTACTATTGCATAGGATTTAGAGAATAACTTTGCAGAAGTAGTTAATACTGATAGCGATGGTATGAAATCTGTAGATTATTGTATGTTAGGAGTAGTAGCTATTGAAGGTATTAAGTTACTTAAGTAGGAAGTAGAAGATTTAAAGAAACAAATAGAGGAGTTGAAGAATGGAAGATAAAACTATTCAAATTGAACCTAAGGCTGCTACAGAAATGTAGAGTTGGACAAATATTTATGATAGAGTACCATCTCGATATAAATAGTATGTAAGTTATCCTACTACAACTATGCAAGAATGTCCTTCTAAGGCAGAGATTAATGATAAACTTACTCACGCTTGTACTACAGATTCTAATGAATTAGCTGACTACAGTTCTATTACGTTAAACTTCTCTGAAAGAGATGAGTTAACGTCAGATTCATTAGCTGAAAATTGGGTACACAATAGTACTACACAAAGAGATATTCAATTGAGATACGGTACTACTATATTACTTAATTAGTTTGCTATTCATTAGAATATTCAAAACTATACTAGTGGATATACTACTAAAGTTACAGGTTAGTCTTAGTACTTTGAAGTATTGCAATTAGATATGGGAATACTACGTGTAAAACCTTTATATGGTAATTAGACAAACATGATGAGAACTTGCACAGTAGCTGTAACTGCTATGGGTAAAACTACATATATATATTTGTCACAAGACGCAAATCCTTTTTAACTTAATAATTAATATGGAACCTACAAACGAATTAATTACAAAATCAGAAGCTTATGCAGAAGGATTCAGTGTTGTACCTAACAATGAATGTATGACAAAAGCTGAGTTTGTTGCTAATCTGCCAACCCCCCCCCATTTCTCATATGACTTTCCGTTGGGAAATAAAAGGAGCATTGTAATAATAAATGGTAGCATTGCATCTAAAACTATACAGATAAATGATGATACAGTAGTACTTAATCCTAAAGATGTATGGACAAAATCTTATTATGACACTACTCCAATAGATGTAATTACACAAACAAATTTAGAATTCAGAATGATTCATTCAGAAGGTAATTCTAAAAACAATAATTCACAATGGATTTTTCCTGATGAAAATTTAAATGCACAAGCTGGAAACTATTTACTAACTGTCTCACAAACACATGAACTTTATCTAGTATCAGTATTTTATATTACACAGTAAACAATAGAAATAATGAAATATTTTACAATTGAGGAAATGACAAAGTCATCTACAGCAAAAGCTAACGGTATAGACAATACTCCTTCAGAGGAAGGGGTATTAAAGCTATAGAAGCTAATAGAGGCTGTTTTAGACCCTTTAAGGGAATGGTATGGTAAACCTATCAAAGTTAACTCAGGGTATCGCTGTGAGGCTTTAAATAAGGCTGTAGGTAGTAAAGCTAAGAAGAGTTAGCACCTATACGGCGAAGCAGCTGATATTACTGTAGGTAGTAAGACAGAGAATGAGAAATTATTCAACTATATTAAAGATAATCTTCCATTTGATCAGTTAATTAATGAATCAAACTTCTCTTGGGTACACGTATCATATAGAGAAGGGAGATTACGTAAACAGGTACTAGCACTATGAAAACGATCCTATATCAGCCTTTATTTATAAATCCTTAGGCATACTTTGTATTTCCTCAACTGTATCATATAGAGAAGGGAGATTCCTATATTGAACCTGCTAATATTACTGGGTAGCTCATTATAAATGATCTAACTCAAAGTCTTACTTCAACTCCTATATTAAATGTAGTATAGGATACTAATTAGGTTGATTTTGGTTTATTCAAAGGTAAACATATACGTATTAGTCAATATACTAATATAGGAGCTGTAGTATTAGGTGAATGGTACATACCTGGTACACCTACACCGCCTGAACCTGAACAACCAGGTTGGTTTAAGGAAAGTATAGTAGCTTGGTATTCTCCATACTGTAAACAGCGTATGACGAATTTCGATGTTATTGAAGCATACATAGAAGATTTTACAAAGTGGGCATATAGAAATAGTAGAGGTATTGCTAAAATCACTAATAATACTATTGTTATAACAAATGTAGTTGAGACTAACAATATTGTAGAAGATGTTAATGAACCTTATTCCGATTTGACTATTCGTGTTACTGGAGTTACTGAAAATAAATATCTTATCGTGAGACAAGGAAGAGGAAAGCCTGAAACCCATATTAAAAAAGATGGTGTTTACACCTTCAAAGATAATAATCTCTATTTTGGTTTTGGTGTTAGTGTTATCGGTGAATGTAATATCACCATCACCCAGCTTCCTACTTCTATTCTAAAAGACTTTAGCGGCAACGGCAACCACGCCTATTTGTATGGTGGTAAGGGTAAGCTGAATAGCGGGATGGGAGTGTATGAGGTTGACTTTACTACATATTATGGAGATGTAATAAATTCATATACTGGTAGATTAACGTCTAATAATAAGAAGAATCTCGGTATTGCATATAATAAACTTACTAAGGATATTGAGCCTTATACTGTAAAAGTTACTGGTATAAGAAAAGAAGTTGTTAGATTTACTTATAGAAATGAAGAAGGAATTGAAAAAGATATTCTTATTAAAAATGATGGATATTATACTGTACCTAAATGCTATAAAGATGGTACACAAGGTTCAAGTACAACTTTTGTGCTTTTTGCTAACTATGATAATGATACAGAAGTTATAATTGAACAAATCCCCGACTACCCCGACCAGCTTTGCTACGACGATAAAATGTACGCTGTTGCTTATAATATGCCTATATTAACAGATTACACGGTGATAGCGGAGAGGACGTGGTTTGAGAAAAAAGGAGCTTTTATTGTTAAAGGTAGTAGTCCTAATAATGGTTTCGTATTTGAAAGAATTGATGGTAGTTTAGAAAGAGTACAATCTTTAGGGGCTTGGAATACGATAACTATTAATACGGACAGTGTTGTTTCGTATTTGACTAAAAATAAATATAACAATAGTAATATCAAAAATGGTATTGGTGTTGATGAGGATGTATTATGTATAGGTGGCAGTTATCAGAAAGAAACTAATAACATAAATATTCCCTTTATCGGTTGTCACGGTAATATTCTTCTATTTAATCGTTCTTTAACAGAATATGAAATATCTTGGGTAAAGAACAATATGATGTGTTCTAAACCGCAAGAACCTGATATAGACCTATAATGTATCTGGTGCAGTTAAATTAGACTTCTTAAATATGGAAGAAGTAGCTAACTTTGCAGGTACTATTAAATTTACAAATGTGGTATAATGAAGAATTCTATAAAGAATAATATATTTGGTGCAGTAGTATATTTCACTACTGCATTATTACTTAATAGTAGTACATCATTGCTAATGCTATTTGTTAAAGAGAATAGTGATAGATGTCATTACTATAATGGTAAATGGAATAAAAAAGACTTAGCAATTGGAATTTCATCTATTGTATTGGGGTCTATTGCTAAATATTTTATAACTTTAATTTAATAAAACTTATGATAAAACAAGAGAACCCTAACTTTCTAGCATCTGTTTATGCTCCTAATCCTATGGAAGTAACTTATTGGATTGACTTATCTACTGATGCTAATGGTAATGTAATTAAAAGTTATACAGACAATGACTGGTTACCGGTTAATTACTTTACTAATACTGATTAGAGTGTAGAAATAAAGAAACTGAAATAGGAAATTGCAGATGAGGTAAATAGAGCTAAACAAGCTGAACAGAAGTTAACCAATGACCTAAACGGTAAAGCAAATAAGTCTACTACATTGGCAGGTTATGATATTAATGATGCTTATACTAAATTAGAAACAGATGCTAAGGCTATCGAAATAGCACAAGCCGAATGTGCCAGATTAGTTGCCTCTGCTCCTGAAACTTTAAATACATTAGATGAAATAGCAGCTGCATTAGGTGACGATCCTAACTTTGCTACTACTATAACTAATCAATTAGGTACTAAAGCAAATAAGTCTGATGTATATACTAAAAGTGAAGCAAATAATAAGATAAATACTGCTGTAGCTAATAAAGTAACTTCTACAGATGTTACTCAGATTAAAATAGTAGATGAAATACCTGAAGTAGGTAGTTAGACTCCTGGTATATTGTATATTAAACTTTCAGCTGCTTAATTATGGGACAAGTTAGTTTAAATAATTTAACATTCCAAGAAGTTGCAGTTAATGGGAAATCCGTTCAAGAGATGTGGCTGAACGGATCCCAAATTTATTCAGCTGGTGACTTATGGTATGGAGTAAGATTTTCAAGTAGCAGTCCTGATGGTACTAGAACTGGTAATATGACTTATCATAAGACATTACCTGTACAATCACAGTTTAGAGGTTGTGGTATGTCTAATGGCACTATTGTTGGTTACTTAAAAGCTGACGATTGGACTAAATATGAAAATAACCAAGCTGTAGACTTTAATGCAGTAGATATAATGGTTGAATTGCCAGATGCTTACTATACTGTAGTAGAACACGGAGATTATGATTGGGAAATTAGAATGTCAACATATGCTATTCCTGGTTATACTAAGTTTGATAAGCAGTATGTTAGTGCTTATGAAGCTTACTCTGATGGTACTACTCTATTTAGTAGAAAAGGTCAAACACCTACAGTAAGTAAGAACGGAGACGCTTTTCTTAAAGAAGCTAGAAAGAATAGAAATAATCACTACGCAATGTATACTTACAATATACATAAGTTTATTACTTGGTGTTTTGTAGTTGAATATGCTACTCTAAATAGTCAGAAGGCAGTCAATGATATACTAACTGCTGAAGGTTGCCATCAAGGTGGTCTTGGTAATGGTGTTACTTCAGGAACTAAAAAAGTAAATGGTAAAAACGTTTGGGGTTTTGTTCCTTGTGGAACTACAGATAATTTATTTAATGGTTCTGGTGAAGTGACTTACAATTATACTAATACCGATGCTGAAGGTGCAGAAACTCAAGCTAGTACTAAGGTAAATAGATACAGAGGTATAGAAAATCCTTTTGGTCATGTATAGAAGGGGTGTTGTGATGTAATATTATATGGTACTGATAATAAAGTTTATATTACTAACAACATCGAAAACTTTGGAAATGACAGATCGTTATTTGTAGATAGCGGTTTAACTTCATACCCAACGAGTGGACAACTGGTCAAAAAGATAAATAACAATGCTGCCGCTGATTTATTCTGTCAAGAAGGAGGAGCTAGTAGTACTACTTATTTCTGTGATCATTACTGGACAAATGCAGTAGATTCTGACAGAGCTTTGCTGGTGGGTGCTCACTCTGACGGTGGTTCTGCTGCGGGCTTATTCTATCTGGCTTCTAACTATGGTACTGGTACTGCCGTTGGTAATGCGGGTACTCGTTTGGTATATATACCGTAATTAATTTGTAATTTTATTTTACAGGTTGCCGTTCTAGCATTAACCAAAAGTTAGATAGGAGCTAACACTAGCAATAGTTCTAATACAGGTTTATTCAATCTGAATTCTAACAATGGTCTTAGTAATGCCAATGGTAATGTGAGTACACTGAAGCATAATTACCAAATATTATCAGTGATTATCGTAGTTTTATTAGAGGAACGAGACCTTACCTCTTGGTAGAAACAGCATTAACTTATTAAAGAAGATAATTAAATATCCGTAGTTGCTACAGTACACAAGGTAGAAGTAAGAAGCGCTATTAGTTAGTAATACAGTTTATTTTAAATCAGTAACCTATACTGAAACTATACGTTTTAATAATAAATCTCAAACAAATTATCAGTCCTAGCAGATTTACCCCCTTTTAATCTCTAGGACTTTTTTGATTACATTATCAGACTTTTTAGCTATGAATTATTATCAGATAGAAGAACAAACAATGTCTATATTTAAGAACATGTTTAGCAGTGCTGAAAAAGTTACAGTAAGTGCTATAGGTGGTTTATTGTCTTTATATTCTCCAGTATATGTTCCAATATTAGCTTTAGCTGGTATTATAATAGTAGATTCATTATACGAATGTAAAGCTAATAAGAAATAGAGTAAGTACCGTAATGTAATAGGACAATCTAGAAGATTATATTCCAAAATATTTTATAAGCTAAGAGATTCTATAGCAGCTATATGCGGAGCATTTACTATTGAAACTTTTATTATAACTTCTGTATCAATACCAGCCGTAGAGTTTGTAGCAGGTGCTATTGCTCTAGTAGAGTTTTTCCAATTACTTGAGAATTTAGGTAAGATTCATCCAAATTGGAAAATATGGGGTATACTCCAGAAAATAATTGAGAAAAAAGGGGAATAGATTTTAGATGTCAGTTTAGATAAAGAATTTTCAGATGATACCAATAATACTAAACATAATTAATTGGTGCAGTAAGAATTTCAAAGTAGTCGCAGTAGGTTTAATCAGTTTACTTATTGCGACTATTTTTATTTAGCACAATTAGTTATAGGAGAAAAACGCAGAGTTAAACAGAGCTACTTCTAATGTTAGAGCTTACTAGGATTTAGTATCTAATAATTAGGAACGCAATAGAACTTTATAGCTTACTATAGAAGAATTAAACCATAGTAATGATAGTTTATTATTATAGTTGAAATAGACTCAGAAAGAACTTAAAATCAAAGACAAGAATCTAACAGACGCTAGTGTAATCAATACTGAGATTAAAGATTCTGTGAAGACAGTAATCAAAAAAGAAGCTATAGACTTTGAAGAAGAACTAAAGCTTAATCCATTAACAACTATCATAGTTAGAAGAAAGGACTCAATCCTTACAGCCAAAATAGATTTAAAAAATCAATAGACTATTCTTATATACAAGAAGAAAGAGTATAAGAATTTCTATAAAAATGGCTGGGTTAGATTCTGGCACTTTGATTGGAAACGCATAGAAACAAAGGAATATCAAATAGTTAATACCAATCCACTTATCAAAGTAACAGGTACACGAATAGTAGAGGTACCTAAGTAATAATATATTCAATAATTATTAATCAATAATAATATGCATAGAATATTTCGTGTAAAAGCTTATGAGATGGAACACGGGCCTCATTTCAATGAGGAACACGCTCGTAAAGCTGTAATGAAGATGGAAAATGAGGATGGTACTCGTGGACAACATTGGTCATTAGAGGAAACTTCTGCTCTAGCTAGTCAGTATGGTATATCACTTAGTGGTAAATTCAACCGTTACGATTGGTATGTAGCATTGAATATGGTATACTCTGATTATTACAAAGTACTGCTCAACATTACCGGATCTAATTAAGTTGTCAAGTTGTGAAGTAATTAATGCTATTACTTCTGGTAATGCAAATCTTGCTTCTCAGTTAGCTAACTGCTGCTGCACAACTCAGCGTTCTATTGACGCTGTAAACAACAATATCACTAAGATGGGTTATGAAAATCAGTTGTCTGTATGTAACCAAACTAATAACTTGGTTAACACTATGAACAGCAATACCCTGTCTCTCCGTGATAACAATACAGCTAATACTCAGTCTATAATCGCTAAGCTTGATGCTATGCAGAACCAAGCTCTGTTAGATAAGATTGATGCTTTACGTGAAAAGAACTCTACGTTGATTGCTTAGTTGAGTAATGAACATCAGACAGCTGCTGTAGGTACAATGATCAACCAAGCTACTGCACCTATCGTAACTAGACTTAACACTCTGCAATCAGATGTAGACGGCATTAAGTGTAAGTTGCCTAATACAGTAAGCGTACCTTATCCTCAATTGTCTGTATATAATCCAGAAATTTTCAGAGCTGCTGCTTACGGAGCATTTGCTGGTGATACTTATGCAAACTATGGTTTGAGTTCACAATGTGGTTGCTAATAGAAAGGAGGTAAATTATGTTTCCTTTCTATAATACGCAAACATCGTTTCCCCCGTTTTGGGGAGCTGGATTCCCGTTCTTCTTTGGAAGACGTCGTCGTAGACTGAATACCATATCTGGTATACCTGTACTTAGAACTACTGGAGTAGTAACTACATCTACAGAAGTAAGATATGATGTTAACTACGCAGATTACAGAAGTTTGCCTAACGAAGGTCTGTTCTTCTTAGATGTAAGATAGGCTTCTCCTACGGCTAGTGCTTCTCTGCCAGTTGGTTTATCAGATAGTGAGTCTGATAACACTACTCAGTCTTTACTTCGTAACGCTTTACAGGAAGATGTACAAGCTGGTGACTTGCAGGTTAACTTTAGATATTTGATTTATTACAACAAATGTAATAATACATATTAGTTAGTAAATGCATACCCTGCTAATATAGCTGCACCTGGTGCTTAACAATAAAGGGCTCTTAATTGAGCCCTTTTAAAAATATTTAATTATGTTATTTAACCAATTGAAAACTGGAGATAGCGTCTATATAATAGAAGTAATTGGTACATTTAAGAAGACCACAGAATATAATGTAGGGTCTGTAGTATCAGTATCAGGCGCATATGATGAACCACTACCGACTAATCAATTTCCTATGCCTAATCAACCTAGGAAGAAGGTAGTAGATGTAACAATACAATGTAATGGAGAATCTAAAAAGTTTACTATACCTGAAAATAAATCAACTATAACAGACAGCTCTTTAGGTTTAACTATATCTACAAATAAATAGGAAATAATAAGTATAGTACGCAGTCAGTATAATACTTATAAATAGAGAAAAGAAGCTATAGCAAAGTGTGATGAAGAAATGTCTAAGTGTCAATAGCTATTAGATAAGTTAGAGGTAACCAATGATACAGACAAAGAAGATTCAAAAATAACAGAGCTTCAAAAAGAAATAAACGAATTAAAGAATATCATAAGGAAAGCAAATCAAATGGTTCCTCAACCTATGAAAGAGATGTTACCATAGGATATGAAAGATGCAATGAATAAGGTTGGTCAATAAGATCAACCTTTTTTTATTTTAAGGCTGTGTAAGAAGAGCTATTAGTTATTTAAAGGGATTGTAAGGGTAAGCATATAAAATGCAGCTATGGGCTTTAAAATGCGTTTTAGTCTGTATTAACGTTAATATTTAATAAAATGAGTCTTAATAATATTATTGATAATATTTTATAGATTGTTCGTAATAATAATATAGCAGAATCAGAACATATTTCAAGACATTAGATTGAATTATGGATTCACTATTATAGAGCAATGCTTATAAAGTAGGCTATTGATAAAGGTTATGATGTTGATGAAGCGTATGTCACTACATTAGAACCTATTCATCTAGACAGAGTACAAATAGTTCCTGGTAAATTTGTATTCGTTGGTGAGAAAGAATTACCTACTTTAATCAATTTCAGATATAAACCAGGAGTAATAGCTGTACGTGATATGTTTGGTAACCTAATATAGTTAGGTAGTTATACTAAAGCTAAATTGTAGAAATATAGGAAAGCTACATGTAAAGACTATATTGCTTGGGTTAAGAACAATAAGATATATGTTGAAGGAGATTCTAATCAGTTAGAGTACATAAGTATAGACGTAATACTTTAGGATCCTACTAAGGATATACCTTGTTATAATCCAGACGATGAATACCCAGTTCCATCAGCTATGGTACCTACTATTGTGTAGATGATATTAGAGAAAGAATTAAGAGTTATGGTAGCTTCACCTAGTGATGTTACTAATGATTCTAAGGATGATAATCAGAATAGATATAGTAATAAATGAGAGAAAGAGTAAAATATAAAAGGAAGAGCTATACTATTGCTGATTTCTATATTAATTATAAGAATCAAATAGATACTAATACTTAGTACGATGTTGACTTAAAAACATATAAGGCAATAGTAACAGATTACTTTAAGTATATTAGAGATGAAATAATGTAGAACTGTAAGGAAGTAAAATTACCTTGCAGATTAGGTACACTACAAATAATAAAACATTAGCCAAAGGAATTCTCAGGTAAGAGTTTGAGATGGGATTGGAAAGCTACTAAAGAAACTGGTAAACCTGTATATTTACTAAACGATCATAGTGGTTATTTCAAGTACAGATTTCATTGGTGTAAGAAGAATTGTCTGTTAACTAACAAGAGTAAATATCAATTTATAGCTTCAAGAGAAAATAAAAGGAATTTGGCAGTTATCATTTTTAATAGGCTTAAAGATTATAGAGAATTATGATAGAATAGTATCTAAATAATATAAACCTGTTACCAAAAGTTAGTGGAGTATACTCCATCGTGAATGTATTAAATGGTAACCGTTATATAGGAAGTTCTATGAACATACACTAGAGATTAGCTAGTCATAGAAGTAAACTAAGAACTGGTAAGCATAATAATATCCATTTACTTAATGCGTATAATAAATATGGAGAAGATAAATTTAAAGTACAAATCTTAGAAACATGTTCCAGCGTAAGAGATACACTTATGTTTCTAGAACAAAAATATCTGGATTTAAAACCTGAATACAATATATCTCCATTCGCTAATAGACCAGACCGTAGTGGAAAGAAATGTACAGAACAAAACAAATAGAGATTAAGACAAAATAGACTAGGAAAGAAATTGTCAGAAGAAACTAAGAGAAAGATAAGTGCAGCGGGTATGTATAAAACTACTAAAAAAATTTATGTTTATAATCTGAATGGTGATTACTTAGCTGAATTTGATGGCGTACGTAAAGCAATGGAATATTTAGGTATAAATGAAAATGGCTCCTCTATATATTGTGCTATAGGTGAACACTCAAAAAATAGCAAAAGTAGATATGCGTACGGGTATCTTTGGTCCAAAGTGAAGTATGATAAAATAGATCCTTATTTTGGAAAAAAAGCTAGTAGAAGTAGAAATGTTGATTAGTTAACATTAGATGGACAGTTTATAAACAAGCACAACTCTTCTGCTGAAGCGGCTGAATCGTTCGGATATAGAAACGGAAGATTTTGGATTAAAGATTGTATATTAGGTAAAAGACAAGAAGCATTTGGTTTTAAATGGAGGTATAGTAATGATAAATAATAGATTAATAACATCAAAGAGTGTAATCGCAAAAATAATATCTGATTTACAATTATAGGAAAATGAAATTAAAATTTCAGACATAAAAGAATGGATTTGTGAAGGGCTACTAAAAATTGGAGCTATACAACAATATGAGCACAAAGTAGCAATATTACCTGTCAAATGCCATCAAGCTTCTTTACCTTGTGATTTATATAAACTCGGTTAGGTAGCATTTTCGTTTTGTAATAGCGGTGGTTGGTTACCTATGAGAAAAGCTACATCTAGTTTTGGAGTATACCACGACAAATGCATTGATAAACCGTGTATGCTTATACCAGATGCTGGTCTAATACCATTAGTAAAGAATATGTTTAATTTAGTATCTGATAGAGAAGCTTTAGATAAGCTTAATTCAGATTCTAATATGCGTAATACTTTAAGTGCATTAGTAAACCAGTATACTGTAGCAAGTCCAGCTAACAGATATGTAAATGGTAAATTTGCTCATACCGATGGTACAATGTACAGCGCAGATTTATAGTATATGACAAAACCAGGTTATATTATGACTAATATACCTACCGGTTTTGTCAAAATAGAATATTATGCTATATTTACTGATGAAGAAGGCATGCCTATGATACCAGATATGGAATCCTATAAAGAAGCATTATTGTGGTACGTTACATTAAAATTAATGTATCCGAGAAAGCTAAAGGGACAAATATCTTAGTAGGATTACTTAGAAATGAAGACTAGCTGGAACTACTATAGAAAGTAGGCTTATGCTGAAGCTATGTTACCTGGAGTAGATGAACTGGAAAGTATTAAAAATACCTATCATAAGCTTTATCCAGAATTTAATGATCATGATACTTTCTTTAGTACTACTGGTGAAGAACAAATACTTTATAATTAGAATAGATTATGATTAGTAATACAGCTCAAATAAATACATTTTATGGTGGAATGAACACTGATAGTGCCGCCAGTATGTTACCAAGTAATCAATATAGATTTGGTTAGGATGTTCGTATCATTACTGATGATTCTAGTACTAGTGGTGTTCTTTAGAGTGTAGAGGGTGCTAAAAAGTATAATTATGGCATCAAGAGTACTGAAGAAATAATAGGTACTGCAACTATTAATGATATTGCTGTAGTAGTTACTAAGTTAGTGGATGGCTATAATAAGATATATCGTATAGAAAATTTTGATTCTCCCAATTTAGTTAGTACAGTTGTATTATAGGGAAAATTAAGGTTATGTGAGGAAGCTAATTCAAATCAATTGAGTATAGTATTAAATTATGAAACACAATCAAATATTAAAGCTTACTTTACAGATGGCAATTCATCTATTAAGGTAATTAATATTATGAGTGATAAGTATGTAAAATATCCTAATGAAGATAATCCATTAGTAGATTCTGATGGTAACATACTTAATCCTGATAGCATTGATATAATACCTAATGCAGTGTTACCTCCATTTGAAATTACAGAAATAGTATCTGGTAACTTTCAAGCTGGCATGGTATAGTATTGTTATAGACTATATAATCCTCATTCTCAACAGACATCTATATCTAGTTTGAGTAATTGTGTGCATCTAGATGCTTCTAGTATTAGTGCTAACTTAGTAGATCATTATGGATCATAGAAAGATTCCTATACTGGTAAAGGATGTACTATATAGGCTCCATTAGATACTAAAGATTTTAATAGGTGTACTATTATTCGTATCTTCTATAAAGATAACAATTCTACTCCTACTTATTCTATAGCAGATGATATAGAAATAGATACAGACAAGAATGTAATAAGTTATACAGATACAGGCAGTAATTAGCTTAGTGTTATGACTCAAGAAGAATTTAACGCCTTTACTAGTTATGCTTTTATTTGTAACAGTATTACTTCTGTATAGAACAGATTATTTGCTTCTAATATTACAGAAACCTCTTGGGTTCCTATGATAGAAGATAATGGTAAGCTAGTAGAGTATGATGCTAGAGCATATAGAGCAAATAAGGATGGTAACGTTAGATTAGAAACTTCAGATCCGAATGATTATATGTACTTTGGAATTGAAGACTATGACACAATGCGTAAAGTTCCAGCGCATCACGATTGTATTAACCCTTATAATGCTAAGAGAGACATTAGTGGGCAGTTAACTATATTACCATACGTTTACGGTAAGGGTGATAAACTAGGAGGTAACGGTCTTAATATAGAGTATAGTTTCGTATATACTGAATTAAAGGAAGACTTTATTTCTATTTTAAATGGCGGGTTAAGAAACAATGTAGGTATTAGCAATAGTTCGGAAACTGTAGAAAGTATGGACTTATATCATGTAGATCCAACAGATATATTTTTTAACAAATAGGAACTAGCTACTACTAAGAAAATAAAGACTGCCACAAGATAGAAGAATTACGCTGATCCAGTAATATCTGCTTTATTTAGAAGTTATCAACGAGACGAGGTATATAGATTTGGTATAGTATTCTACAATAGTAAATCTATAGCATCACCAACATTATGGATAGGGGATATAAGATTTCCTAACATGGATACTTTTCCAGCATTTAATTAGGATATAGGCAATAATGTATTTTAGTCTATGCCTATAGGAGTTAGATTTACAGTAAAAAACTTCCCTATAGACGCTGTATCATATGAAATAGTTAGATGTGATCGTACTGAACAAGATAGAACAATTGTATCACAAGGAGTAATTACTTCACTACATAATTATAAGATAGTAGAAGATAGAGATAACGGTGAAGTTGGTAGAGGTACGTCTAAAGATACGAATGAGTACAGACCAATACCATTTTTGATGAACAAGCGTAGGCAAATGGTAATGGATCTTACCGGTTCTGTATTTAAAAGAACTAGTACTATAGATACTAACGACATAGCATCTGGGTATTGGAGATTTATATCTCCTGAGGTTTGTTTTAATGGAGAGAAAGCGGAAGAAGTATTCAAAGATAATGTGTATATTAAATAGGAAAGTCTTATTCATTCTTACTTTAGTACAGCAGAAGTAGATACAACCACTGGAGTAAATGTATAGAATTGGGTAGGAATGAATAATAGAAGTGTATATCCACCTAATAATACAGTTGTAAATTCATCTGAATATAGAAAATGGACCAAGGTAGTCAATAAAGATGACAGCCAATCTGAAAATGCAGCTCAAGTATTTAAAATTCATAAAGATGATTTCTGTGGGGCTTACATACAAAAATTCTATTCTAAAGGATCTTCTATCTATAATTCAGCAGAATAGACTATTATAGATGCTAAACTTGCAAAAAATATACCTTATAATGTAACTAATAATGGTGGTGTAGCTCCTTATAAGATAAATATAGGTGACATTGCTTATACTAATTGGGCAACTAGTGAATTTTATAAAGCTGGAGATAGTGATAATGTTGTTACCTATGGTCCAGCTGGGCCATGTATGATACTACAATCTTCTGAATAGGATAAGCAAAGTATAGAAGGAGTTTCTGCTTACAGAGACTCTAATATGATGAATAATTGCGTTGTAACTGTAGTTAATGTTAAAAAAGCAATTATACCTTACAGTGGTAATACTTATTCATCTAGAACTAGTAATACTTATATACCTGTTGGAGCTTATGGTAATAAAGCTAATAATACAGTATATGCATTTGGTGGTGATACTTACTTAGGGATACTAGACTATCCGTGCCAGATGATATTTCAAAGGAATGATGTAAATGAATGGAATGAAAACAAGAGATACTTTGGAGCTTACATTCCTTTAGAAAGCACTATAAACCTAAAGTTATCTATGGGTGAAATGACCAATAGAACATACAATGCAGGTACAGGTGCAGTGGATGCTTTTATGCAATTAGAGCCTACTCAAATGTAGCAATATCATTCCCAAAGTAAACCATATTATTTGTATAATGATGTTTATTCAGTAACACCAGATGCTAAATTATTCAGTACTAGAGGTCTATACGATGAAGCTAATGTAAAATCAGCCAATAGAGTGTATGTATCACAGGCTAAAACTATCAATGAAAATATAGACAATTGGTCTGTATTTAAACCAGCTAATTTCATAGATGTAGATTATCAGTATGGAGAAATAACTAACATACGAGGTATATTTAATAGATTATACTTTTGGTAGAATAATGCTTTTGGAGTATTATCTGTAAATGAAAGATCATTGATACAAGATAATAATGTAGGTTAGTTAGTATTAGGTACTGGTGGTGTATTAGATAGATACGATTACTTAAGTACTTTAAATGGTACTAAGGTTATTAATGATAGAAGTATCGTAAACTCTAGTAATAGCATTTATTGGTATGACTAGGATAATAATGAAATATGTAAATCTACAGGAAGAGGAATAAGTATAATAACAAAAGACTGTAACGTACAATCATATATGAACACAATGTATAGTCAGAAAACTAAAGGAGCTAATTCATTGTATGATAAGAAATATGATGAAGTATGGTTTAGATTATATAATAAGTCTTTGATATATAATGAGAAGCTAAATGTATTTACATCTTTATATACGTTTGATCCAGATTTTACGTTACCTCTCAGAGATAAGGTTGTAGCTACTAAGAATAATGAATTTTATATAATAAATTCATTAGATATAGAAGGATTTGGTGATACAAGTAAGGATATAAGACTACGAATCATAGTAAACAAAGATCCTCAATATACTAAAGTATTTGATAATATTGCATTACAAGGAGAGTTTATAGATCCTAATAATAAGATATTAACTAATGACATATTAGATGGAATAAAATTCAATACTAAACATCAAGTAGCGAATAAAGAAGGAGAAGATTTGATATTTGACTATCGTGAAGATACTTATAGAATGCCTGTTCCAAGATAGGATCAATTCGAGGAAGAAGACAATATGTCATTTCCTGCTAGAATGAGAGGTAAATATATGGTTTGTGATTATAAGTTTAAATCAGATAAGGATTATTCTTTTTAGATACCTTAGATAACAACTACTTATAGATATTCTAGAATTTAATATGAAAAAGAATAAAAACAAAAGAAAAATACAGATTCCTGCTGCGTAGTTTGGTTTGCCGGTATCTTTAAGTAATATGCAGGAATTACAATCCTCTATATCTAGAGGCATTGCTCCTAATAATCCCAGCAACCTTATAGTTAAAAGTAACCCTACTAAGGTTGGTATAGGAAATATATCTGATATAATTTAGGCAATACCAGGGGCTATAAATACATTAACTAGCCCTTTCTAGACATCTACAGCTACTACAGGCGGAGAAGCCACTATGCAATCTATTGCAGGTATTGCAGAAGGAGCAGGATCTGGTGCACAACTTGGTATGACTATAGGCGGACCTGTAGGTAGATTAGTAGGCGGTATAGCTGGTGCAGCTGCTGGTCTCATAGGTAAAAAAGGAAAGGCAGCAGAAATGACCTCATTTACTGACTTTGATGAAGGTACTCTGGGTACTGGCTTAAGAGGTGCATTTAGAAATAAGAAACTTAGAAGACGTAGAGCTGCTATAAGATTGAACGCATTTCAAAATAGAGAAGCTGTAGCTGGTACAGAAAGATTAGCTAATGAGTTTAATGAAGATAACACAGAGTTTGATACTGATGTATTTGAATACGGTGGTAAAGTTCCTTCATCATTGGCTTATGTAGATGATGGAGAACTAATACAGACCCCAGATGGTACGGTAAGTAAAGTGCCTGAACAAGGACAACCTACAGATAGTAATTTAGTAAACTTACCAGAAGGAAGTAGAATATTAAGTAATACTTTGAAAGTACCTGGTACAAATAAAACCTTTGCAGAATTAGGTGATAAAGTAATGACTAGAAAGAAAAGTAAAGGAAAAGACATATACGCTTAGAATGCAGATATGCTTAACGAGATGAATAACAAATTAATGCATGACAAATTATTTGCTATGCAGGAAAGTATTAAAGCTAAGAAAGGCATTAAGAATAAAACTAAAGAACTAGAAAGTTTTGCTAGAGGAGGTGATAATACTCCAGCTGGATATAATGCTGCTGGTTTTATGATAGATCCTAGATTTGCTGGTGAAATCAGTATGGGTGTCAGTGCCCCTACACCAAGAGTTAGAGATACTTGGGGCATGAAAGGTGACGTTACTGCTCCTTGGGATAATTACGGTAGAGTATCAGAAATAGATAATGCTACTAGAAAAGCATCTCCTAAAGTAACCACTACTAACTATACTTCTAGAGTAATACCTAAAACTGCTAAAGTTACTGCTCCAGAGATAATACCTAATCTGGATACTATAGATGAAAGTTTTGATATAGATGCTACTCCAGAAGATATTAGAACTAGAACTATAACAGGTGCAACAGTACAACCTGTAATTACTGCTCCACAAGAGGAACCTGTAATATTAGAAGGGCTAAGCAGTTTGATTAGTGGAGCGACTTCTTTAGCTCCTATAATGTCTAATCTGTTTACTAGTAGTCCAGAAGCAGTACCTGCTAATTACAACCCGTATGCTACAGCTATTACTAACACTATGGGTAGACGTAGATACAATATTGATCCACTACTCAGAGACATAGAAACTAATAGAAATGTAGCTAATTATGCAGCTAGTCAACAAAGAACTAATACTGGTCAAGATATGGCGTTTAGATTACAGAATGCAATTGCTACCAATAAGGCTATTGCTGCTGCTAGAGCTGCTGAAAGTAATGCAAATAATCAGTATAAAGCGGAATATGCCAACACAATGAATAACTTAGGACAGCAGTGGGTTCAAGCTACTAACTTAGCATCTGAGCTTAATGCTCGTAACAGAGCTACTGCTAGAAATATTCGCAGAACAGGTTTAGGTCAATTAAGTCAGTGGGCTCAAAATAGAGAATTAATGAGCAATCAAAGAAGTAGAGATAATGCTATGCTTAAATTATACGATCCATTTTTGCAAGCTGGTTTTACTTCTGCTGATATGAGTCAATTTAAAAAATGGTTAAATAAGGGAGGAAATAGATAATGACAGCTAATAGATATGATTAGGCTGCTGAAGCCCCTATATTAAACACATACGTTCCTATTAACTTTGGGGAACTATACAGAATAGGAGCTACATAGAAAGCAGCAGTAGATGAAGCAGCTAAACAATTTAGTACAGCATTACAGAAGTTTGGGGAATTTCGTTCCCCATCTGCTGTAGATACACAGAACTGGTATAATTTAACTATTAATAGAAAGGATGTACAGGATGCCATTAGCTAGATAGCCCAGAATCCTGATGCTATGAAAGACGCCTCCTTTAGAGCTAATCTACAGTCTTTAATTAATAGTACCGATTATTCATCTTTGTCCTTACTTAAGGAAAGTGCTGATAATCTTAGATTAGGGTTATAGACCAGGGCTAAGATGAAAGCAGAAGGGCTGTATAACGAAGATTGGGATGAATCTGATATAGCTAACTATGACACATTAGGAACTAAGAAAGTATTTGAAGATATTAGTCCTGTGAAATTCATGACCGCTAATCAGTTAAGTAATCCTTACTTTGATAATTTAAAACCTGGTAGTTTAGGTGTACAATGGAAAGATGGAGTTAAATACCAAGTAACTGGTAATAACATGGATGACCTATACGCTGTGGCTAACGCTCATTATAATGATCTCATTAATACTCCCCAAGGACAGAAATATTACCAATAGATGCTTAAAAATACTGGTGGAGATGCAGATGCAGCTAGACAACAATTTATAGATATGATTGCTTCTTCCTAGATAGATAGAACTAGAAGACCTCAATTAACAGTTGATCCGTTGTGGCTAGTGTAGGCTAAAGCTGCTGCGAGTAGGACTGGTAGAGATGAGATAATTAGACCTAATCCAACTAGATTAGACTTCTTAAATGAATCTATTACTAGAAGTGTACAATCTAGAATTGGTTCTAGATTTGATCAATATAGAAACTATATAGAAGGATTGATAAGTAAATATCCAAATACTAAAATAGCTCAAGATGCTAAGAAAGGAGTTCAGAATATTGATAATATGATGAGCTCATATATGCAACTTAATCAGGCTGCAATGCAGTATTCTAATGCTTATAGAGCTACAGGTAATGATAATGATTTGATAGTAGCTAGAAGTGCGTCAGATGCAGCTGATAGATTACAAGCTCAAATGATAGGCTTAGCTAACAAGCATATACTTAGAGATGAATTCCAAAAGACATCTGGTTTCTCTCCTATATCAGTAAGCGGTAACAAAGAATATTCTAAACAAGGATATTTAAAAGGAGTAAATTCTGCTCTAGATATGATTAAAGGTAATGTTAGCTTACTTGAGAGTGACGATTTATTAACTGGTATAGGTGGTTCACAACAAGAAATAAAAGATGAAAATGGAACCACAAAGAATGTATATCAGTTTAATGATTCTAGAGGATTCTTATTACCAGAAACAGTATTCCAAATTGCTTCTGAAACTACCCCTAGAAAAGCAGAAAGAGTGGCTGGTTTTGGTAGAGACACAAGCTTCCCATTAAAGGAAGTACTTGAATCAGGTAATTTATCTGATGTACAGTTCTTACCTGAAGGCAAAATGGTTAAAGTAGGACCTGGAACATTTGCATTATCTGGTAAAATAAGAATACCTAAAGAAAGAATAGAACAAGCGTTAGGTACAGGTCTTTGGAGCGATAAAGGTTTAACACAAGGATTTGCAGATAACTTAGTAGCTCCGTTTGGTAGACAGAGTACCAGAACTGCATTAAAAGACTTATATAAAGCTTCAGAAGTTACAGAAGTAGTTGGAGAAGATGGTCATGAATATTTTGAGATGGATATATTCAAAGCATTACCAAGTACTAACAATGCTCCAGAATTCTGGCAAAGAGTAAATCAAAGATGGCAAGGTGGTTCACCTACAGGTATAGGTGGTACATCCCAAGCTAAAGATGAATATGGAACTTCAGCATTACAAACATTAGGAAGTATAAGATAATATGAAAAGAAAAGTATACGATACATCATTAACAGATAGTATAAGATAGAGAACAGCTTTGTACGATGCTTATTAGGCTCCAAAAGCTAACATAGAAGAATATTTCCATACTATGGAGAACCCTCGTTATGAGGGTGCTCCTGATGATTTTGGAGTTACAGATTGGGTATCTAATGCATTTAATGATTGGAACCTTAAAAGAAATGAAGTTATTAGAGATAGTGCATTAGGTGATTATGTAATGGCAGATTAGGATTATAACACAATTCTAAATGCCAAAAACTATATCCAAGCTGTACGTGATATTAACACTATACTTCCTCAATTAAGACAAGATCCTACTAATAAAGATTTAAAACAGTAGGTAAAGTTGCTGTCTGATACTATTCTAAATAATAAAGAAGCTTACAATAACATATTAAATGATAAGTTGAATGACTCTTCTTTAAATACAAAGCTGAAAACCGATTTCATTAACGGAAATTGGAATTCAGCTTTAAGTGAAATAGATCGTCAGACAACAGAACAGATAGATAAAGCTACAGGATCTTATTCAGATCCTAATACTTTATATGCTAGGAAGAGTCAAGCTTTAGTTTAGGCAGATATTGCACAGAATAATGCTGATGAGTACAACAGTAAGTTAACTTCTGATTATTATCGTAGAAAATCACAACAACCTGGTATGGATCTTACTGATATAGATACATATTTGTTTAAGATACCAGGATTAATGGGCTCATCTGCCGCTACTATTACTAATGATATACTTACTACTGGTACTACTTATGCAGCAACATCTATAGGTTCTAGTTTTGGTCCTATAGGTACAGCTGTAGGTATGACCGTTGGAGCAGGAGCAGCAATAGTAGGCAATCTATTCAGTAGAGAAAGGGAATCCAAAGGAGAAGTATATAGTAATTATAAGACATCAGTACTTAATCAAATTGATAAAAGTGGTATTTCTAAATAGTTATTAAAGGATGCCAAAGCAGAAATGCAAAGAATGGGTTCTTATACTCAAGAATAGATAGATAATGATGATTACGTATACGATCAATTACTTACTAATCAAGTAAAAGTAAACAACGTTAAGTTCGATAAAATTCGGCTTAACAATTTTGAAGGTATGAAGTCTCTTTATACTGATAATATGGCTTTGTCTGCTTGGGATGCTACACAGACTATGCTGGAAGTTGTACCATTGGGTAAAATGGCTAAAAGTGTACGCGGTTTAAAAACTATAGCTGAAAAGTATGATAAAGGTAAAGGCTTCTTAAAAGGAGAATTTGCAAAGCGTATAGATGATGTAGCTAGCTTTGGTATAGATAGTGTAGATAAACTTCCTAAAATAACTAAACGTAAAGCCGTATTGGATTTAGGAGGTAGAATTCTTATATCTTCTGCTATGGAAGGTGCAGAAGAAGGCACTCAATATATGAAAGGTCAGGACTACATTGACAGACACTTTGAAGAAAATCCTAATTTGGCAAAGAGTTTTATTAAGAACATAGGATCTGGAGCAAGATCTATATTTGCAGCAATTACCCCTTGGGATTCTGTATATTCAGACGATGCAGAATTTATGGAAAACTTTAAAGGTGGGGCATTGCTTGGTGGTCTAATGACTGGTGGGATAGGTGCTGCTACTTCTTACTTACAAACTAGAGACCAATTACAAGCAGATAAACTATTATCAGCTTTATATGCTGAAAAACTAGATCAAAAGGATAGAGTAAGAAAAGACATAGTATATGCAGAAATGGCTGCAAATAATAAGTGGAATAACTTAATGCAATCATTTGATAATCTTCAATCTGCCAACATTGACGGTCTTACTCAAGAAGATATAGAGACTGAAAGAAATAATGCTAACAGAGTAAGAAACATAGCTACATCTGAATCTGCATTAAAACAAGCTGAAGCATTGGGTATAGAATCAAATACTGATGATTATAATATACTTATTGCACTAAAGGATCATTATGACAAACTAGTTGAAGAATCTGATAAAAATTTTGCAACAGCAAATAACAAACTGTAGAGTATATTAAACGGAGAAGAGGTAAATAAGCAAATTGAAAGAGTAATAGCTAAACTATCTGATGAACAACGCTCACAGATAAGTGTAGAAGATATAAGAAATGCTATATCTCTGTACTCTGAATTATCAGTTTATGATCAACTAATAAGCGACTATAAGCAAAATAGTACTAAACTTAACGAACTTGAAAAAAATACCAATTTACGTACATCTAAAGCCGATGTTATACACTTTAGAAACCTATTGAATACAGATAGAGAGTCTTTATTCAATAGCTATACTGAACTCAAAAAGGTATTAAATCAGTTTGATTTAACTGAAACTGACTTTCAAGTTCCCTCTATACATCAGGATTTAGCTGATGCTCAAGAACAAGTTATATTGACTTCTTTGGATCAAGCTAGAGCTCGTGAAGAGAACAATCTAATGTCTTCAGATGATAAGAAATCTATAATGGCTAAGATTAATAAATGGAAAGACTCTGAAGCCAAAGAAGATGATTTTGTACAAGATATAGAAGACTTATACTCTGGTAGAACACAAGAGAAGGTGGTTGAAGAAGGAGAAGAAGTTACTCCAGAACCTATTACTACTTCTGTTCCTGTTTCTGATGAAACAAAAACAGTAGAAGAACCTATAGCAGAAGTATCTACTCCTACTAGCACTCCTATTTAGGAAACAGAAACAGAACAGATAGATGAAAAATTGCTTAAAACAGCATATTCTGACTTTATAAGTTCTGGTGAATGGAAAATATCGCAGAACTTACAAGGTAAAGAAAAAGCTAGAGCTGAAGAGTTGAAACTTCTAGCCCAAGAAGCAAGAGAAGGAATAGCTTAGAGAGAACAACAGAACATATAGAATAAAGAGAAAGAAGTTCAAAAGCCTATTACTGTTCCTAGCGAAACTCCCACTCCTGTATCTCCTGTTGAAGAAGCTCCTAAGACAGAACCATTAACTATAGAGGACGTACCAACTCTTAGCGACATACTTGGCGGATGGCTTGGTGATGAAGCTAAGCAAGCTTTAGAAACTCCTAATTAGGTTATTAAGGAGCAACAAGTTACAGAGGATACAGAAACTGAACCCAGACAATTAGAAGAGTTAACTTATGACTCTAGATTAGATCCATATTCTCACGAATTGAACTACAGACTTACTGATTCTAAGCAGAATGAGCAAGGACAATGGATTAGAGTACCTAAGAAATTCCAAGGTATGGAGCAGTATCTGAATAATGAAGAATTCTCTGAGGTATCTGGACAACCTGACTTTATCAAAGAAGTAACTAAGAACGGAGTACGTATAGTAGTAAGACCTTATACTAAAGATGACGGTACTACTACAGACGCTATATATGCTTTATTTAACTATAAAGGTAAAGAATATATAGCTAGCATTAAAACTGTAGAAGGACTGTATGCTAGAGGAAATAGAGCTTTCAATAGATTACCATTTAATGATCAATAGTTAATTGTAAATAATCTCAGTGCTTTACGTAATAAAGTACTAGAGTTGAATAAACAAGTATAGTCTAATCCTAACTTAGAAATAGTACCTACTACCATAAGAAAAACCAATGGTAGAATTGTAAATCTTAAGAATGAAGATAGTAGTCCTAAGAATAGAAATCTTACCGAATCTTCTTGGTTAACTGTTAAAGATCCGTATGAAATTAATTCTGAAAATACTTAGATAGGTATTACTACAGGTGGTTTAGGTGGCAATGTAATTCGCTTTAAGAACCAAGTAATATCAGCTAAAGGCTTCCCTATGGGTAAACCAGTATGGATGATTAAGACTTCTAGAGATGACGGAAGTTCATCTCAAATAGGTGTAGTACTAAATTATGGTAACTTTAAAGATAAACCAGAAGTAGCTGATCTTATAATCAATTTAGTTACTTCTAAAGATCAATTCTATACGGATGCAAATGGTGCAGTTACTAATATTACACCACAGAATGTACTACAGTTCTTAGTAAACTTTGGCCCTCAAACAGCTACTAATCCTAATGATACTAGACTGTCTCCAGAACAAGTAAGAGCTAAAATGGCTAAGCAGTTCTATCTTACTGAAGATAATCAATTAGTAGTAGGTCAACAAGTATATAACTTAAATGATATAACTACTGTACCAGAAATTAGAGAAAGACTGAAGAATTATATAATGGATAATTTCCATTGGAATATTGATGAATCGGGTTTAAGTTCTAATTATCTAGGTGGTGATTTACAGTCCCAAGTAAAGGATCCTAAACTATATCCTTTGGCTTTATTCTTAAAGAACAATAATGTAGATAAGATCACATTAATACCGAATGTTTTAGAGTTTACTAATAAAGATTTTGGTATTACTAAAGATAGTAATGGTAATAAGTAGGTAGACTCTAGTCATCCTAATGGTATTAGTGTACTTGGTTGGTATATAAAACAAGGTATATTACTTACAGATGTAGCTGATACTTTACAAGATGCTAACATTTACATTGACGATGTAATGTTAGTAGATAAGACAGCAGAGCGTAAAATAGAGCAGTCTCAGCAAAAAGTTCAGGAAGAAACTAAAAGAGGTAGTATTACTCTACCAGATGAAACAGGTAAGCAAACTACTATAGATTTGGATGAAATATTTTCTATATTAGACGGTAAAGGTAGAAAAGGTCCTAATATGGAAGTAACCGAAAAGGAAGTATCTGAATTGGCTATCAATAGCTAGAATAGAATGAATTCTGAATAGGCTGAAGAGTGGATACAATCTACTTTAGGTATTACTCCAGAAATAGTTTCTTCTGTCATAGATGTTACAGAGGCTGGTAATATTGTAGTAGGTAGAGTAACCGAAGATTCTATAAAGATCTCAGAGTAGGCTCCAGAAGGTGTTCAATATCACGAGGCATGGCATAGAGTATCTCAATTGTTAATTGATCCTAAACATAGAAACAGAATTTACAAAAAGTATAGAGATCAAGGATTAACTGATAAGCAAATTGATGAAAAATTAGCTGATCAGTTTAAAGACTTCATGCTAAACGAATCAGGCAATTACAGATTTGATACTAAAAACTGGTTCAGAAGAATATACGACTTTATTAAGTTATGGATTAGAACTGGTCAATATGGATTAGCTAAGATATATTCAGCTATTAACAGAGGTAAGTATTATGGATTGAAGCCAAGTACTGAAAATGTAGCTAGATTCAGAGAAATATACAAAGGTGAAGGAGCTAACATGGAAGTATCTGGATATAAATTTAAACATATTCAGACAGTTAAACAATTGAATGACATTATAAACAGTTTGACATATGCTTTCTTCCAAGTATCATTTACTGATGGTAAGACAATAAACTACTCTGATTTATCTAAGGAAGCTCCTAAGTTTGATAGACTTAAACTTATACTTCAGGCACAAGCTTATAAGTATCCTTCTGATGTTATCAATGAAGTAGTAGAGAAATTTGATTCTGTTATCCTACCAATGCTTACGGTTAAGCTAAAATAGTTAGGAATTAGAGCCGTAGATAGAAATGAAAATGATACTATTTCTAATATAGAAGAAGGTACAGAAGGAGTGAATATAGGGCAGCATACTGTAGAAGGTATGAATATATCTATTAGAGATAATGCTCCTGCTGAAGTTAAATTCTTCTTCCAAACTATTCCAGCATATGAAATAGGTAAAGATGGCACTCCTCAAACTAAATTCGATGAATATACTCATTTCCCTAGTTTCGTAGATCCTAATATAGCTTGGACAAACATATTAAAAGATCTATCTGGCTGTAGAACTATATCCAACATTATAGATAAAGTACAATTCTTTGCCAAGAATGGTGACACTTTCTATCAAGCTTTATTACTTAGATTAACTACTTTAGTAAAGAACTCATTAAGTGCTGACACTAATGTAGCTACTCAAGCTGAAGCAATGCTTACTAGAATAGAGACTGTTATTACATCTGATATTAATAACTACATTACAGTAAAGATTAGTGAAGATGCTGAAACAGGATTTACTAGAATGGAACTAAAGGATAATACTATAGATGTAAAAGCAGCTAATTATCCTAGAGTATGGTCACAATACCTATTTAATAATTCTGGTATATTTAAGTATAATGAAAGTGGAGCAATTGTAGCAACAGATAATGCTAAGCAAACCTTACGTGTTATAATAGATAATTTCAACAGAATTAGAAATGCGTTTACTAACAATAAAGGTTTGTTAAGAATAGGAGATAACAACATAGATTTACACGAAGCATCTAATCAAGAGTATCTGAAAGATATTATTATTCGTATGATGAATTCTGTTGGTATAGGAATAGATAAACCTACTCTTAACAGAATGTTGCTATCTGGAGATTACGGTAATCCTAGATTAGACCAATATACTCTATTAAATTCATTCTTAGTAAACAGAATTAAATTTGGTGGTGTTCCTAGATTAGTAGAAACATTAGAGAACATTAAGAATTCTATTAATAAAGATAATACTATTAGTCCTATAAAGGTAGCAGAAGAGTCGTTACAACCTACTCAAATATGGAATACATCTGGATTTATCAAAGAAATTGCTAATTACTATGCCTATCAACACGCTACTGATAAAAGCTTAAGTAGTTATGGTCCAGATGGTAATAGTTATTATATGGTATCTCAAAATAACTTTGCTAAAGATAGACTTAATGAAATAGTAAATGATAAAGATACATTTGATAACTTAAATTCTGTAGTATATAATGGCAATTCAATAATACTTAATTCTGTAAAGAATGGCAATAAAGATCTGTCTGTCGAAACTCTTATAAACTTCAAAGATACTACTTCACAAGATACTGGTAGAGATTACTTTGGAATTACTGATAGAGAAGACTATTTAGCTAAAATGGTAGCTGTATTTAATGATAGAATCATATTCCCTACTGTAGCCGATAAAAAGACTTATCACTTCATTAAAGGTATAAGATTGCCCCATGAAAGAATAAATTTTAATGTTACTCCACAAGGCGCTTATATCAGGTATGGAGAACAAAGTATGGACACTTTGCTTGGGTATTGCTATGATGAATTAAATCAAATAGAGCTTTGTTTAAGACAAATAGATGACGATCCAACTCATTATGATGAAAAGACTGGGTTGCATTACAATGATGATGGTACTATCAATAATGATTGGCTAGAACCTTCTAGAAGAATAAAGAACTTCCATACTCCTAACAAAGTAAGTTGGAAAGATAAGAATGGTAAAAAACACTCTAAGAAGTTAGAAGGTAATGGTGCTAGATTCTTATTATTAACTGGTATTAATACATCTAAAGGATTCATTAGTTTTAATGATCCTATGAAGTCAGCTAAAGAAAATCTTTAGACAGCTAAAGACTATTTCTTTAACTTATCTAAAGACACGTAGAAGGCATTTTTAAGCTCTCTAATCAATCAGCGTGTTAAACAGGAAATAGCTACAGCTAAAGAATTAGGATTGATTGAAGGTAACGAAAACAACGATATATGGAGTCTACGTAACAAACTACTTGACGATATTGAATTAAATAATAGAAAGGCTTTTTATAGCCAACTTGATCCTACCAATGCTGAAGGTTATGCCATATTTGATATGTTAGCTGACTATACTATTAATAGTATAATATCAATTAATGAAGTTGAAAAACTATTTAGTGGTGCCCCTGCATACTATAAAGTAAAATATGATGAACACGGTCCTGTAGATGTATCTATTGATAAAATCAAACGTCTTGGTTCTCTTACTTCTACTGGTTTGAATAACAGACTAGATTTCTTTAATGATCCAATTAGAGACGAATATGTAGTTGCTGAATTAAAAGACCATGAAATAATGGACAAGCAATATTACATATACGAAGGTCTATTTACTAGAGGTAACATTAAAGAAACTATTCAAGAACTAGAAGGTGAAGATGCTTGGAATGAAGTAAAAGACTTAAGTATTCAGGAAATTGAAAAAATCTATCCTGAATCAGTTAAGATAGCTAAACAAGCCGCTAAAGCAGAAGTAGAAGGTTATAAAGGAGGAATAAATGTAGCAGATGCTGCTGTATATATTAGTCCTAATATGACTAGAGATCTACTTAGAATGCGTGGTGTATGGTCTCCTGAAATAAAGAAAGCATTTGATATACTTACCAATGAAGATACAGCTGATTTATGGGACTCTGACCCTAAATTGTATGCTGAAGCTAATAAAGTTATATTAAATGCTATGAAGTACATGGCATTTGGTACCAGATTCAATGAAATACCTGGATTGGGTATACCCTACTTCAATAAGATGGCATTGTTCCCATTATTCAAGAGTATAGCTACTGGTGATATAAAGGCACTGTATGATAGAATGACAGATCCTAGTAAACCAGTAGATATGGTTCTATTTGATTCTGCTGTTAAAGCTGGTTCTAGATCTCCTATGAAGTTCTATAGAGTAGCTAAAGACAGTGAAATAGAACTAAGAGATGGGCAAACTGTTCTCAGTGCTAAAGTTACTGATGAGTTAATTAATGAAGAAGGAAATACTCTGAATGATTTCAATAACTTGGTTACTTATACTTAGAAGTTTAAATACTTAAGACAACAGTTAGAAACTAATCCTCATACACACGAAGAACAGATGGCTGGTACTCAGTTTATGAAAGTAAACTTGTCTAACCTACGTATGGATGATTTATATGGCATTGAAGGCAAGTAGGTAACTGGTAGAGAAATCAAGGATACTATTATGAATGCATTGAATAAATTGTCTGATATGGGTGTTCAAGATCTGAAAGATGAATTATTCAATAAGGACGGTAGTGTTAATGTAACTAAGTTAGCTAAGATGCTAGAAGATGATGCAAGAGAATCTGATGCTAACGATAATGTATTATCTGGTCTTAAAACAGCTAATAATCAATTTATTATTCCGTTATCTTCTTTATCTGATAATAAGTGGTTGGAAAGTAGATTTATTTCTATGATCAACAAACAAGTTATTGATGTTCATATACCAGGTGGAGCCTTTATTCAAAGATCTACTTTAGGTCTAGAAGCTACTTCTACTAAAGTAATAACACCAAATATGATAAATGACGGTAGAGTGCTCAAGTCTATTAACGAAGAAGGGTCAATGGATTCAGTAGTAAGTATAAACTTGTTTAAGTACTTTATACCTAATTACGATAAACTTACATTTAGAGAAGCTAGACAATGGCTTATTGACCATGAAATTATTGGTGATAAAGCTACAGCTAACGCTATTGGTTATCGTATTCCTACTCAGTCTATTGCATCTATATCTCCATTACGTTTTGTAGATGTATTCCCTGAAATAATGGGTGATACTATTATGCTTCCTGAAGACTTTACTAAGCTTACTGGTTCTGACTTCGATATTGATAAACTGTATGTAGCTAGATTTAGTTATAACAATAAAGGAGTTAAAATTACCAAAGGTAATGCTCTTAAATATGAAGACGTACGTAGCTCTATAAAGAATGAAATGCTAGATGCTTATATGAAAGTGTTACTTACTAAAGATAATACTAACTCACTTAAGTTATCTATTGATAATGCTACAGAGAATGTTAAGGAAGTACTTAGAGATATTGAAGGACCTAGTAGCTATCATCCTACTCCGTTTGAAGTATATTCGCCTACATATCAAGAAGCTAGAAAAGCTGAATATACTGGTGGTAAAGCAGGTATTGGGCCTTTTGCATTGAATAATGCTCATCATATTCTTACTCAACTTACTAAACTTAGTATGGTTAGAAATGAGTTCGCTAGTACTCTAGATATATGGGATATAGGTGGTATATACGATACTCCTGTAAATGGTATGAAAAAAGGTGGTAGAATACTCGACTGGCTGTCTGCTATGATTAACGGTTTCGTAGATATTGCTAAAGACCCTTATATTGTAAGATTGAATGTTAATTCATGGACATATAATATGGTTTCTTTCTTGTTACGTACTGGTAAAGGTAAGTAGACATTCTACTTTGTTGCTCAGCCTATTCTTAAAGAGATGGCAGAAGCTGTAATAAAGACTAAAGGTAAGTATGGTATAGATAGAACTAAGACTCCTACTCAGTTGGAAAATGAAGCAATTGAATCAGTACTTGATAAATATGATCCTACTAAGAAATATAGGAAAAAATATGAATTTATAAATGGTAATGAAAATTCAAGAGCTAACGAATATCGAGACTTGTTTAGTACATATCAGAAAGAAAATGGTGAATATACATCTAGAACAAGAGAGTTACTCAAGCTAAATAAAGAAGAGATAAGTAACTTTAATGAAGAATAGGTTCGTATATATTATGCTTGGAAAGCATTAAAACCATACGCTGATTCATTAGCTAATTTGGTTAAGTATTCTAAAGTAGATACTAAGAAAACTGGTAAAACCTTTGCAGAATAGCAGACATATTACAATGGTATGTGGGCAATGACAGAAGATTCTAACTTTGCAGATGGTGAAATTGAAAGATTCTATAAGGACACTTTTATTGCTAAGAAAACTGAAAACAGTATTCCATTTGGTACTTCTATCTTTAAAAATCTGTTACTTAGAAATACTGACACTTTCTTAAGTAAGAAAGACATAATGCTATCATTACTTGGTAGAAAGAATAATGCTGATTCTAAACTGTTAAATGCTCTTATTTCAGGAATGGAAGCTCAGATTAAGAGTGGATTTTTCAATCAGTTCATATATCAGAATGGTATAGACATTAATGGTATGTTTACTGGGAAAATGTCAATGGCTAAACGTATTAATAATTTTAAACATGAAATATTGAAAGGTAATCCTAAATTGAGTAGATTCTTAAACAATGACGGTACTATTAACAATGATTTCATAAATTATTTGATACCCAATATAGATTATAATGGATTAGATTTCATTGATACTTCATCATTATTGGATTCTGATCAGTCACAAGCTAACAATCTGATAAATTACTGGAGAGAGTTATTAGAAGATCCAGAGCCTAAAGTAAGTCAATTATTTAAGGATTTAGTAGTATATGCATTTATTACATCTGGAGATAATCCTACTATGAATTCATTCTTCCAATATGTTCCTAATAGTTATAAAACGTCAATAGGTTATACAGATTATATTCAAACTAAATTAGATGAACTATCTAATGGAGTTGATCAATCTATAGTAAGAGATGATTTATTCTTAAATAATTGGTAGAATGACAAACTAGTAAGACCAGTAGACTTATATAACAAGAAAGGAGCTAAATTATATTCTATATCGTTAAATGATTAGTCTGTGGTTCCTAATATTATAATGGGAGAAAGACAGGATAAAACAGATAAACCTGCGATTAGACCTAGCAATTGGTTATCAATGACTTATGTTAATGCTGAGGGCAAACTAATAGAAGGCAAATTCCCTATATTCTATCCTTATATTAAAATAAATGATGGTTTAGGTCATACTCCAGCTAATTATCACGTGTATTCTCTCATAGGTTATAAACAAGCTGTTGATCCAGATACTAAACGTTTGAACTATATACCTATTTATGGGTTGGTATCTAAGAAAGGATACAAATATAGAGGCCACACTGTAGTAGAATACGGTAAGGAATCTCAATTTGACTTTAATAGAGAAAACGTATGGGATTATACAGAAGCTTTACAGAATCAAGAAGCATTAGCTGACATGTCTGATGAGTATAGTAAGCCTAACTGGTAGAACTCTGATATTCATTTGATTACTGATCTTCCGCCCTATTAGAATATGAATTATGCTAAAGAGCAATAGGATATGGTGTTTGAATGGGAGCAAGACGATAAAGATGAAAGTGAACAAGGAGTAGTACTTAGTGAAGCTGACGAAAGTAAAGACAGCGATTCTAAAAACATTCTTTAGTTAGAGGCTGATCTTTTGTATAAAATGAAGGAATACTTAACTGAATTAAGCAAGGATAACGCAGATTTAGCATCTAAAATAGATGATAAAATAGAAGAATTTACTCAATTATTACGTAAAGAAAATCCAACTACTCCAGAAGAAGTGGAAGGTTTGATTAACAAATTTATATGTAATTTATAATATGAATAAATATTGTCCAAATAAAAATCTTCCTGAATGGAAGGAGTTAGTAGAGGTAGTAGGTGAAAATAAAGCCTACTACCTTTGGGATTAGAATAAAGGTAATGGGTTAGATAAGGCTTCTAATGGAGAGGATTCTAAGCTATTTTCAGACCTTTTAAACAAGTTTGATGGAGATCGTAAACAAGCTATCTTAGCAAAGGCTGAAACCTTTACAAATACATTTAAAACACAATTATCAGAAGAATTATCTAAACAAGTAGATGAAAATGGTGAATTACTAATAGAAGCTTACAATAAAAGAAATGAAGTTAAACAGGATACTTCTAATACTTTATTGGAATAGTTAGGAGAATTTGCGGATACTGTAGATGTAGTAAACTTCTTTATTAATCACGATGAAGTAAAGCCTCAAACTAAAGAACTTCTTAAGAAATTAAACAAAGCCAATAGACCATTTATTATCCGTGAAGGTCGTAAAGAAGGAGGAGTAAGAGCGTCATCTGGAGCTGCGTTATATTTGTATACAGATATTATTAAATCATCAACTACGCAACAGAGTGCTGAAGACGTTGCACACGAGATGCTACATATATACTTAATGAAAGAATATGAAAATAACCCTGAATTCAAAACTACATTAGATACTTTACAAAAAAAATATAAGCAAAAATTAGGTAGTGAATGGTATGGATTAGGGGATGACGATAGGAGTGATGAATTTCTAAATGAATTTCTATCCAATTCATCTTTTAGAAGTGAATTAGAGAAACACGACAAAAACTTATTTCAACGTATATGGGAAGCGATATCTGGTGTAATTAAAGAGTTCTTTGGTAAAAATAATAACAGATTACCAAAAGATTTATTAGAATTGTAGACGTATACTATAAATTTGTTAAATAAAGTAAACTAGGGTGAAATAAGTATATACAGTATTAATGAATTTAAAGAAACGTACACAGGAAAAGAATTTAACAAGTTAGATAACAATCAATAGAAGTAGATAGACAAATTATATGATAAAATACAAAAAGGATTAAAAGATAGATTAAACGCCATTAAACATTATAATGTAAAAAATCCTAAAGTATGGAACCAAATATCTACAGTAATATCTCAATTATCTAGATCTGAAACAGAACAAGGAATACTACAATTTGTTCAACATGTCAATGATACTATAGGAGATAGTATAAAGTTCTTATCTAAGCCAATAGAATAGATTAATGCTAAACAAATTAGATAGTTGTCTAACGACTATTTAGGATTCTACAAACCTCTTATTGATCAAATTCAATATGCAGTAGATACTACTGATATATTTAAAGAATTACCTGACTATGCTACTATAAAGTAGAATATAGCGGATATAGTATAGCAATTAACAGTAATTAATAATAGATTTACTAATATTCTTAAAGAGAAAGGTTATCAATTCTTACAAGAATATTTACAATCTAGAGCTGTACCACAAGATTATATAGATAAGACTATAGCTTGGCTTGATGATCCAAAACATGATACTAGTATATTTATGAATTGGTTTGGAATGGCTACCAATAGTGATAATATGGTGTTACAGACTATAGCTAACATGCTCTAGAATACTGTAAATAAAACAGATAGAGATACTTTAGAAGTAGGTACTGAGCTAGTAAAATAGCTAAACGTAGCTAAAGAAAAATACGGTAACGATGTACAGAAATTATTATATGAAAAATATGATGACGGTACTTATACTGGTTTAAGAGTATCTCCTATTAATAAAGGTCAATTTAAAAGAGATCAGAAAGAATACTTGAGTAATCTAGCCAGTAAGCTTAATATACAGAAAGATGAGCATGATTAGTATGTAATGCCTGATGATGAAGATACTCAAAGAAAATGGTTTGAAGGAGTTAACAAATTTTATTCTGAAAAAGCCAATAGAAAGTATAAATCTGAATATTATACTACTAGAAATAGAATGCTTTCTATGAAAACTAGAGATGCTATAAATGAAATCAACAATTACATTAATACTATAGTAGATCCAATTACAGTAGATGGAGTAGAATATGTTAATCTTTTAACTGAATCAGAATATAACGCTTTACTTAGTCTACGTAAATAGAAACAGTTATTATCTAATAGATATAATCTTGACGGCAGTATAAAAACAGGAGATGATTTAATTATAGCTAACGAGTTATCAGCTTTCAATGAAGTAGTACAGCAACATGTAAAATATAAGACTGATAAAGAAAGCTATAACAGAGATAGAGCAAAAATAGTAGCTAAATATGGCGAAGGATCAGCTCAATTAGCTTTGTGGGAATCAAGAAATCTAAGAAAGCAATATAATCAATAGTTCTATGATGATCTAGATAGTTTGGGCAAAGTAGAACAAACTGAGGAATATAAAGAAGCTATTAAAAAGCGTAGAGAATTTCAATAGTTATTTAAAGATCCTCGTACTGGTAAAATTGATTCAAATTTGATGTCTGATTCTGAAAAAGAATCGCTATTAAAGCTTGATAATGATATAGCCAGATTATATACTTGGGCTGAAACAAATATGACTGATAAAAAATTCAGTGATATAGCAGAAGTAGTTCCAACTGAATAGTATTATAAAGATAGTGAAAATGCTAGATAGTCTGGTACAGAAGCATATAATGACTGGTTTAATAAGAATCATTATGAAGACGGTAGAGGTAAGATGCATCCTGCTTCTTATTATACAGAATTAAAGCCTAAAGATGAGTTATTAGAAAAGTATACAGAATACGTTCCTATGAGTAAATACTCTACTTTAGATCAACAGTCAGATTGGTTTAATAAAGATTGGGATCCAGCTGGCCCTGCTATATAGCCTAATAAGAAGTATTATGACAATAGTAAAGCCTATAAAGAAGTAATGGATAAACCTGAATTAAAGAAGCTTTATGATAGCCTGTCTGATACTATGAAAAAGGCTAATGAGTATATATCTTTCTTAACATTTAGTGATGAAGATAAAATGCCTTAGATACCAGCTAGATTTATGTAGGTACTAGGTAGAAAGGATAATGTACTTAATGCTTTAAAGTATGTATTTGATGATATAGCTGTAACTAGAGTAGATGATACTGATTATGTAGAAGACTTTACTACAATGCCTAATGGAGATCCTATTAAAGTAATACCTACAAGATTTATAAATATGCTAGATGATACCAATGAGATATCTACTGATGCTGTTGCTTCAGTAATAGCTTACTATAATATGGCTACTAACTATAATAATATGGTAGAACAATAGGATGACGTTGAGCTTTTACTTAATCTTCTAAAGAACATACAGATTAGAACTAAAAAGGAATTAAAAACAGCAGGTTCAGCTAATGTATATAAACAAGCTTAGCTATTAGTTGATAGAATAATGTATGGTAGAAATAAAACTCCAATTACTATAAATGTATTAGACAAAGAAATCAATTTAGGTAAGACATTAGATATAATAAGAGGCTTTGTTACTAAAGTAAACCTATCAGGTAACTTGTGGTCTATTGGAACTTCCTTCTTTACTGACGCTACTTATACTACACTAGAAGCTAAAATGGGTAGATTCTTTGATACTAATGACCTTAAATTTGCTTCTAGTGAATTTGCTAGACAATTACCTGATATAATGGCTAATATAGGTAATCCTGTTCCTAAAGGTAAATTAGCTTACTTATTACAGTTAAATCAAGTAGTAAAAGACAATAGAGAAATATTTGATAGATTAGATTAGAGTTAGGTATTAAGAGCTATAAATCAGAACTTCTGGTTTGCTGGTTACAATCAATCAGATTATACTGTTAAGAGTCACACAGTAATAAGTATATATCATAGTTATAGATTTGTAGAAGGGGAAGGATTTATGACTAAGCAACAATATATCAATAAGTATAACTCAGATAGTACTAAATTTGAACAATTATCTACAACTCTATATGATGTATTTACTGAAGATAAAGACGGTAATATAAAAGTATAGAGTAAATATAAATAGTTTGTTACAGATAAATTACAGAATGAAGTAAGGAATAGAATTAATATACTTACTTAGAGAATTGATGGTACTTTAAGAGAAATAGATAAAGCAGCAGTACATGCTAATTCTATAGCTTCTTATATTGTTCTACATCGTAACTTTATGATATCTGCGCTACATGATAGATTTAAAAGAAAACAATTTAATCTTGATTTAGGAGTAGAAGAAGAGGGTTATTATCGTTCTACTAGTAAGTTCTTGAAGAATGTTATAGGTCAAAGACATTTTGCTATGGCTTAGCTATTAGCTGACTATAATAATTTAAAAGATTACGAACAGTATGCAGTTAGGAGAGTATTAAATGAATTAGTACTAATTGCCGCTTCTACTACTGTTGCTCTTGCTATAGCTACTATTGTAGATGGAGATGATGAATATGATACTTGGTTGAACTAGTCTATTACTTATCTTGCAATGCGTTCTGCATTTGAATTTAGAACTATGTATAATCCATTTGAATTTATTTCATTAATTAAGTCTCCTACAGCAGCTTTCAATTGGTTTGATAATGCATCTAGCTTTATTAATCTAATTAATCCTGCGTCATATGTAGGTGATAGAACTCCATTTACTATTATAGATAGAGGGCCATATGAAGGATTACCTGTTATACTTAAGAATATAATTAAAGTTACGCCATTTAAGAGTATAATGGAAGCAACAGATCCAAAAGCAAAAAGAAATTATCTATAGAATCAGTTAATGAACTTCTAAAAGTTTCTATCTAAATTATCAATTCGTTAGATACAATGTAAAAAAAGAAGGCTGAGTAAATTAATACTCAGCCTATTTTGTTATGAGAGTTCATCACACTCTTCATAACTATAATAATCTTCTTCAGGTAATTCAGCACTTATAGTATCACCAAACCTATAAGTACTTAGAAATAATCGTTGTGCTAATTCTGGAACAGGCACGTTTGTCCAAAATCTGTTTATTTCTAATGCAGCTTCTACATTATATGTTTTACCTGTAGATTGAAGATTATTAATATCTTTTTTATACTTAGGATTACTTAAACAATAAATGGTATAATGCTTATTATTTATAGTAATATATCTAGTATTATATAAAGAATCTAATTTCTTAAACTTTCTAAACCGTTCTATAGATTCTTTAGTATTTATGCTACTATCGTATACAAGAAAGACCTTTTCTTCTAAAAAAGGTCTGTTCTTATCTGTAGTATATGCATTTATATAACCGCTCTCTACAGTTAAATCATTCCATGTAAGATTATCATCTAATAATGGAACTATATATATACTAACATCATTCAAGTTCTTCAGTACCATTTCCTTCGTAATAACTGCGAGTATGCTCCCAATTATTAGTCTGGTAATGATATGAAAGTTCTGATAATGCACTGATAATAGTATCTTTACGAGAGTCTAACTCTGTTTCATTAAACATGTTAAATACTCTTACTTCATAATTACCATTTGTCTGTATAGCTATAATGTATGCTTCACAATCATAATCTGAAATATCAATATCTTGATCTTTCATATACCATGTAATAGCTAACAAATAGTAAGCAATCTGTCTATAATAATCAAATTCTTCTACAGAATGTTTAAAGTTATAGACATCTGATGTTGTTTTTAAGTCAATTAGAATAATTTTCTTATTGACATGATCAAATATACATCTATCAAGTAATGACTTACAAGGTGCATACCAGGTCTTATTTTCATCCATTTTAAGACTATCTGTCTTAATGGGAAATGTCCAGTTAATATGAAACTCATTATGAGATTCTACTCCTGGAGTGTCTGTTAGTAATTCATTTGCTTTCTTATGTTTTTCAATGTTAGACTTAATTGTCTTTAACATATTAAGATCTGCAAACGAAATTGCTTTTTTATTATTTTTCAAAGACTTTGACTTAATATATTCATCATATCTTAATGCAAAATCTTTAGCAATAGATAACTTAGCATCTTCAGATAATTTATTACTATAAGCCTTGTTATAAGAATCTAATAATAATTTATCATTATCTTCTAATGGATTAGTGTCTTTAAATATAGAATACCAATCACAGAAATCTTTTTGCTGTTTTACTTTAGGTACTTCATATTCGAGTATTGCATAATCATTCCAGAATTCATCTGGTTGGAGTATATACTCATGTATCATAGTACCTTTTTCTAACTGCGGTAACTTTAATCCTTCTTCCTTACCATCGAGCATATTACGGAAGTATAAAGGACCTTTTTTTAGAAACCAACCTATAGAAGAATTTGATATTCTCGTGTTATCTTCATAATACGGTTTATCAATTATCATTGTTCTTCTTCGTTTTCTTCTTCTGTTTTATGTTTAATTGTTTCAACTAAGAGATTAAAAAGTAAATCTTCTCTAGATTTATCTGATTTTTTCTCTAAATCAAAATCAATAGTTACTATCTTAAGCCTCTCTCTTATGTTATAACTATCGGTTAAAATACTACAGTTATATTGATTAAGATGGCCGTATGATATACCATTATGCCAATGCCCAAAGAAATGATGCTTATATTTACCAAAACAGTAATGTTCAAGCTTTTCATTATAGTTTGGATTTTCGTGAGTAATAAGTATATCACAATCAGGTATATTTTCATATGGACATACATACTCATCATATTCATGCTGAGTATCTTCAAATGCCCATGTTTGCCAGTGTATAGGAGCTATCCATGGAGTTCCATAAAATTTTACTCCTTCATATTCATATAACTCATCAATAAGAAATACCACCTTATCATTAGTAAGTAAAGATATTTTATCCTTAAACTCCTGTAAAGTAGTATCTTTTATTAATCCGTCATATAATTGTTCAATATAAATGTCATGATTTCCTGGTACTACAAATATCTTTTTACACGATAGCTTATCAGCCCATGTAATAAAAGCAGTACTCCACCATGCATCTGATTCATCAGAACTACGTTGAACGAGTAAATCTACTACATCACCAGCAATACATAATACGTCACATTCTGGTACAGAAGGTAATATACCATGTAAATCACTAATTGCACATATTTTCATAATGCAAACTTATTGTTAATTTGTATATTAATACTGCACAAAAAATTAACATTCTTTTAAATGTTTTATTAACTCGTCTACTTGTTTCTGATTATGTACTACATAGAACTTTATATTAGGTTCAAATCTATACAAGTAGTAGTTAAATAGTTTTTCACGTAAAGGCCATGCTTCATTGGGATAGCCTTTACATTCAATAATAAACTTATTTCCTACAAAATCAGGTAGATAAGTCATTGGACGATATTTCTTTTCTCCAAAAGTAAAAGCTGGAAGAAGTTCAAATCTGTGCTTTTCATAATCAGCCTTGATTTTTGCTTCTTTCAGCTTCTTATATGTATAGGTTTCAAGTTTACTTCTAAACTTTATACCGTCATATTCATTTGGAGTAGCGTTTTTTACTTTTCCTTGCTTCTTTGTACTTTTTCTTCTTACAAATAACATCATGATAAGACTACACTCTTACAATAAGTTATAGAATTATTCTTAGTAGAAGCTCCAAATGTACTTTTCAATGTAACAGGTTCGCCTTTCATAGCTTTATCCATTACAAATTTGATAATACTCCATACAGCCTTCCATTTTGCATGACAAGCTTTTGCTTCTCCAGCAAGTACTTGAGCAATATAGTCAACTAAGAATGCAGGAATACAGTACATAATGAAAAGTATTTTGACAGAGTAAGACAATATCTTACCTATATTTTTAATAAATTTCTTCATAAAGCCAATTTTTTATAGTTTCGAAATCATTTGCTTTAATAGCATCTGATATATCTTTAGCCTTAAACTTTTTATGAACTAATAGGCCTTCTAAGCCTGTTTTAAGGCTCATTTTGCGAAGATATTTTACACCAGCTTCATCTCTATCAAACATTATAATAATGCGTTTAAAACGCTTCTTAAGTTGTTCTAATGCCTTATCAGGTATAAAAGTTGATTCTGATGATGGGCTTATCGCAGGAATACCCATTTCGTATAAACACATGACGTCTTTCATACTCTTTGTTATAATGAGTATATCACCAGTTTTAGGTAACTGTTTAAATCCCTGAATATCGTTTTCAGTCAGGTTATTACGCCACTTTGTATATTTATCTGCTAAAGGTCTATATATCTTAAAATGATTATATACCTTATAAGCATACATAGGATTCGTATCCTTGTAAATACCCTTTACAATACCATTACACAAATAATATTTAATACTGCTTACTCCAAATTTCTTTAAAGTATTAATACTAATATTAAACTGAGACCAGTAATTGATGTCTGTTAAAGTAAAGTCTTGCCTTACTACACCAATTACTGTCTCTGTTGACGGTATGTATTGCTTAGAGCTAACGAGTTGTGTATTATTAGTAATTTTAAGCTTATTAACTATATTATTAAGTATATCTGAATAATTAGTTAAACCGGTAAGTAATGAAACAAATTTAATTACATTACCACAATCGCCTGTACCATGATCTTTAAACATTAATTGTTTAGTAGTTCTACTATAGAAACATCCAAATGATGGATTTTTATCTTTTCTAAATGGGCTATTATAGATCATTCCTACTTTAAAATTACCAATATACGCTGCATATATATCATATTCTGTTACTTTAGATAATATATAATCTAGAGTAATATTCACTTCATCTTTTATATTTGTAGTGTCGTATAGCATATGATATAGATTTTAATTTGTGGAGTATTGCAGAGTCGAACTGCATCAATAGTCAACTATTTCTAGCTACCTTGTTTTACCATTAAAATAATACTCCTTTAAAACGTGAGTGCATGCTATCCCTATTCTATGAATTTTGATGCCTCCGTCACACCTCACATTCGGCGTATTACCGTCGATTGCTTCTTATCTCACATAGCGGCATGCTACTCACGTATCGCTATATTATGCCTAGCGTAGGCTGACTGGTTTAAAGACTATTAGAAAGGTAGATCACTACCAGTATTAGAATCTTCTGTAGAAATTGATTCTAACGGGTTCTCTTCTTTACTTTCCTTATCTGCAATTACAGGTCGAACGAACAAGTCAATATTCAACTCTGTAATCTTACTCTTCTGACCTTCAGGTAAATTCATAGGTTCGATAAAAGTAAACTTGCAATAAGTAGGCAAAGTAGTATAGCCTTTATTATTATAAACTATTTTTACTCTAAGTAAAATATCTTTATTTGCTGCATTAAGCAAATTAACAACCCAGTTTGCAAATTCATTAAATGATGCACCTGCAAAAACAAGTACCTCTTTAGGATAGAAACATCCTAAAATCTGTAGAATACGCTTTACTTGTCTAGTAGCTCTAGCCTGATATTCTTCTTCAGACTCATTAGGTTTCTTAGTAGATTCCCATTCAGTATGAGTCATAGTCTGGTCATCTTTCTCGAATTTAAATTCAATAAAGATATTTCCATTAATAGACTTATCAACTCTAGCACTAACAAATTTCACATTTTCGTGAATACCTGCTTCTAAATACTTATTCTTACTCTCTTGTATCTGGTTTGCTAATTCTGTACTATAAATCATAATCTTAATTCTTTAAACTGATATAAAATACGGTTAAAGTTATTCAGGCAAATATATTTTGTCCCAATATACCTTGATATTATTATTATCATCACTTTCAGCAATGACAATGTTTTTACCTCTTAGATGCGGTGCTCTTGCTTCTCTTACGGAATTATCTCCTCCTTCAAAAGAAATATGAGTTTCATTTTTCTTTCTATATACATAGCCTACTGCATCAGCTTCGCCACATATAATATTAGCAAGTTTACCAACTAAATCTAGAGACATCTCAGATAATTCTTCACCTTCCTTATTAATCATCTTATCCTTAAGATGACCAATTAAGATAAAGTTATCACAAAGATCTCTGAACATATCTATGACTTTTCTTACAGCTTGCTGTAAATACATATATCCAGAACCATTAGGTAATGTTCTAACATCATTACCCTGGTAGTTCTTACCCATTGGAGTTTGACGATATAATGTAGCTGCATAACTTAGACATATTTCTTCGAGTCGAGATGCATTATCAAGAGTAATATACTTATACGGTTTCTTTCCTGTTGACTTAATTTCTTCTCTAATTGCATTTGCAATCTCTCCTAAATCTTTTACAGACCTAGCTTGTACTGCTAATGCTTCAAGGAATTCAGAGCCTCCTTCTAAGTCAATAATTAGGTTATTATCTAGCTTAGAAGCTAAAGTAGTCTTACCAGCCTTGGGCTTGCCAAAAATTATTAAAAATCTTGGATTTTCTACTTTAGCTTTTACTTTCTCTTTTGGTAATACAATCATAAAAAAGCTTTATTTTTGTATCCTTACTGAGAATCTTTGGTAATCACTGATAATATGGACAAATATTTTTTTAATATTTTTTAGAACAAACCACGATTTTTAATCTTAATCGTGATGTCAATAATAGTTTTCTTAGTTTTCGGTTTCAAATGATTCAATGAACCAGTTGCAATCGGGATAATTTCATAACCAATCTGTACGAAATTATCAAAAATCTTAATCGGTGTACCGAATTCATCTTCAAAGTCATAATCCTTCTTAAACGGATAATTCTTCTTTGCATAGATATCAAGTGCATTCATTGCACTGAAGAACTCTTTCTCCAAATCAAAGTTAATGCTACCATTAGTAAAGCACTTGAACGGACAATTTGCACATTCTTCAGACATCCATCCAATATTATGAGTCTTACTCATTCCTAAAGTAATGTAATCACCTGCACCTGCGTGTTCAATGCCAAAGTTACACTTAGGATAATCATAGTTGCTTTCTACTGTCAACCAGGGATAAGCATTAGCAACTCGACTCATCAACTTTTCTTTATAGATATCTGCACTATTGTTGTTTTTCGGTAACTTAAATGTATATGTTTTCATAATTTTCAGCCTTTTTTTAATTGTTATTACTAAACGAAATCTTCTTTGCTGGTTCTTCTTCTCGTATAGTCTCAATTAAATTATTGTATTTCAAATCATTATCAAACTCTAATATTGCACATTCTCCTGCATCCCTATTTTTAAGGATATGTAGATAGACTTTGTTTTTTACTAGTAAACGATTTGGCCCATACTGTTGTATATTGAGTAATTCTGGTCTGTGAATACATATAACGTAATCAGACGCATGAAATATAGTATCAGCAGAGGAGATATCACTACGCATTGGATAATGCATAGATGGATTGTTAATTCTTTCAGGATTTTCTATATTCCGATTCATCTGTGATAACTGAATTATAGTAGTATTAGGTAATTTCTTTACCTTAATAAACAGTTTCTGTAATTCGGAAATAACTTGCAAGGCACTTTCACGATTTTGACCTTCAACAAGAAGAGTATGATCAAGTATAATCACAAATTTCTTATCTTTAGCCTTAGTTTCATAAAAGTAATTAATGGTAGAAGCTATATCTTCAACAGTACCGGGAGTATCTACATAATATATAGGATACGACTTTATCTGTTGAGAAGTTTGTTCAACTCTATCTAATAAATCATCTGTTAATTCATTATTAGCGCTATATAGCTCAGCAGTAGTTTGCCTTAACTTACTACTTATTTTTCTACCTACTTGCCTAGAACTTAACATTTCAAATGAAAAGTTAAGTACTATAACATCCTGATTAGAATTTAAATCTATTAAATCAGTTTCAAGCGTATTCACAAATGAAGATTTACCACTACCAGATATACCTACTATAGTATATATCGTATTTGGCTCAATTCCTCCCATACAGGATTTATTGAACTTTTTCCATCTTGTTGCTAAAGATTGAATTTCATGATTCTTTCTTTTGCGAATGTATTCTACTGCTTCACTCGTTGCAGTAGAAATATGACGAAATGATAGTGTTTTAGATGATGTCTGTTCCATAATTATCTGCATTAGGTTGATAATCATCTAATTTCATTTGTTCCTCAAAGGTTTCCCACTCGTGTTGAGTGAGCCATTTCCACATAGTTTTCATATAACCTATTTTGCCTGTACGCATTTTATCATCTATTTCATATCTTAAACAAGCTATGATATGTTCATGCATTGCTTTAGATTTGCCTATGATACGGTTATATTCTTTTCTACATTTGTTTACATTAGCTCTTAAAAAGCCTTTAGTCCCATCAGGACGTATAACATAAACTGGAAATTGGTCATAGAAAGCATCAAACATAGTTTTATCTTCTTTAAGAAGTTCTTCTAGTTTTGATGTTTTACTTATAACTTGGTTATTTGTATTATCTACATTAATACAAATTAAACCTTGATTAGCTAACTCTTGTATTTCTTCTTCATTAACTAGGCTGAGAAGTTTCTGAATGTCTTGATTGATTACTTTGATATCACTCAATACAAGTGTTAGGAATACTAATTGATTAATAGATATGTTTGGTATTCTATCTAAGATAGAAGTGTCTATTTCTAAAATCATATTCTCATATATTATATGAGCATATAGTTCTTTGAAATTTATTTGGTAGCCTTTGTTAATCCCATAGGCTCAATTGTAATGGTTTTAATTCTCTGATTATCTTATAGGCTTCGTATATATAATACCTATAATTAATCTTCCGTTCCTCAATCGGTTTGTCATCAAATTTATTTAAAAGAGTAACACCAGATGCAGTAAGCATATTCTGATACTGCCTTGCAGAAGCCTTATATTTACGTTCTCCTACATATGGCTCAGTATATGTTATAATTTCACCTTCTTTATGACCAGTATCTTTCCATTTCCACAAGTATCCACCATTAGTAGATGCGTAGAAACGATTAGTTCTTTGTTGCTCTTTGTTCATGTATTCAACATGCCATTGTTTACCAGTCTTCTCAGACATTAAGAATTTACGTATATCCTTACATCCTCTTATAGTATCTTCAACTGGTACTTTATCTACAAAGTATCTTATTATAGCTTCAGGAATTATCTTTGCAGATAAACCTTTACCTAATAATACTTCAGTAATGAACATTCCTTTTGTTTTAATTAAATTAGGATTTTTAGTTTTGCTGTATCCTTCTTTAACTGCAATATAGTCATTAATTGCATATTGATACATAGCTTCAAAACGATCTTCTTCTAGAGTAAGTCTAGTAAGCTGTTCCCATTCTCGACAAATATTGTTTGCTTTAGAATATATCTCTTTCTTTAGTAAAACAAAGAGGCCATCAGTATTTGCCTGGATGATTCGGCATCCTATTTGAGTAAGCTTTTCGGCTAGCATCAATAATAATAATTGTCCATTTATTCTAATTTGCATTACAGCAAACGGACTATAACAAAAATTGTGTTCATTTTGCAGATTCCCTGACAAACCATTTAATGCTAATTTTAATGTCTCATTCTTTACTTTATCTCCATTATGTTTGGCTTCTATTCTTTCATCTTTAATTTTAGAATATACTTCTAAGAATTCTGGACCTAAGTGTTTAGGATAAAACCCATATTCTATTAACATACTTGGATATAGTGACGCGACATCAATGTCAATTAACATTTCATCTTCTTTAGGAATAATGATTTCAGGATCATTTTTAGAATGAATTCCTCCTACTCCTACAGTGTAGCGTAAACCATCAAATATAAAGTTATTTTCGTATCCTTTTCTACCTGGAGAAACTATCTGACTTTTCATATCATCTAGTACTCTCTGTAAAATAGGACTATCATACTTAATAAATGGTAATATTACATCCTTTAAAGGAATATAATCCATCGGAGACCTTAATCCTTCAATATCCCACCAGGTTAATCCTGTTTTCTCAAGATACTTTTGAGTTAAGATTTTCATCCCAATGTTTACACCATCTTTACTAAGTACTCTTACTCCATATTCGTCTTCAATAGCTATACGTAAATTAATACTTTCCTTACATCTATTTAAAAGCTCTGTAGTAGACTCAATATCGTTTATATTGTAGTCTATCATTTCGTCAAAATCTTCTAATGGAAGAGGTTTACTCCAATCACATACAAATTCTTGTACATTTGGATATTGCATAGTTACCTGAATTTCTTTCAAACCTACTCTAAGTTTATTAGAGTAAAGCATAGTAAGAATATCAAAAGTATCAAACCATATTTGATACTTCCAATGTTTCCAGGCATCTATATTGTCCTCAGTAGAAGTAGTAATAGTCTTACTTAGATTAAAGATAGAATTACATATAGTAGCTACATTGTAGCTCATAAGTCTATCTTCATACTCTATAATATAATTTATTATAGGATTATCATAATGCAGATTATTATATCCACAAAAGATAATATCTGAATCTATTACTAATTCTGTTCCATAGAAGTCTCCCCATTTTATATAGGAATTGACTTGTTTAAAGAATTTAACTAATTCTCTTAGTTGGTTCTTTCTTTCAGAGATTTCAAATTTATATATTTCTTCTGTTTCTGTATTTTTAACAGAACAATGGAAAATATTCTGAAATACCTCAATATCATATACATAGACTTTTTTGTTACGTATAATCATATTTAGAATATTTGGTTAGATTCCATAGTCAGGCTCGAACTGACACAAATCACACAGACTTACATTTTGCTGCGGCTCTACCCATTTTTGAGCTATATGGAATTCCATAGATATTACGCTGCTATTTTATTAATAGCAGGTTTTATAGATTTTCTAAAGTAGGCTCTACAGTCACTTACTTTATTTTTTCCTTTGCAACCTCCTACGTGTTGCTTTCTGTTCTTATCTCTTCCTACATAGAATTGTAAGAATTTCAAGGGACGTTTAGGTTTCTCTAAACGAAGCCTTGCTTCTTTTTGTTTCGCTAATTTCTTAGCTTTTAATTCTTTGATTCGTGCTTTTCTTTTTGCACGTAACTCTTTTAATCTTGGACTTAACCAATCTTCAGGTTTTTTATCCTTATTAGACTCTTTGTCTAACTTACTTTGAGCTAAACGTAAATCACGTTCAGTTTGTTTACCTTTATGTCTTATTCTTTTAGCTTCAGCTAATTTCCACTCTGTATAATTCTGTTTTTCCATAATTTTGATAATTTAGAAAGTTAATTATTTAAAACCAATTTTGCTTCTATTTATGTCGATTTCTTTTTTTAAAGTACGAACTATAACTACACTGTTAGGATAAACTCTAATTTCTGTGTAATAATCGTTATCTCCCCAAAATAAAGCTTTTTGCACTCTATATTCAAATTTTGAATTACTTTCAAAGAAACCTTTTCTTAAATAGATAATAAATTGTTCTTCTTTTGGATGTTCTACTGTTGTATTCATTATGCTGCTAATAATGATTTACCATCATAGTAAATTATGTTATTATCTCCTTCAATATCTTGTACGGTTATACCGGCAAATGAAGAATCATTACGATATTGTTTAGCTTCTTTAGCTACTTTCTTTTTCGCCTCATCTCTAGTAGAAGCTATAAGATAGTCGGTTTTGAAGTCATATGTACGTTTATCGTCATCACTTCTTCTTCGATTTATTGTATACTTAAACTTTCGTTCTTTAGGCTTCTCTTTAACAGCTAATTCAGCTGCCGTAAAGCCTTTTTGTTTACCTGCTTTAATAGGTAAAGGCTTATACTTTAAAGCTTCCATACGAGCTTCTTTTGCTGCTTTCTGTTGAGTAAATAGTTCTTTCCATTCAGCTTTAGTACGCTCTTTTGGTTTAGGAAATTTATCAAAAAGAGAGTTCTTTACTATTCTAGTAAATTTCTTCTTTTCTTTACGTGTGTAGTGGATAGTTGGATCATAGCCTGCTTTCATAAGAATATTTTTTATTCGTTCTTTCTTAGACTGTTTGATAGCCTTATTCTCTTCCATAGCTTCTTTTGCTATTTTAGTAGGCTGTTGTTTATTCTTAGAACTCCAGGAGTTCCAATTTACTGTTTTCCCATCTTTTACTTCTGTAACTAAAGACGGACCGATCTCAAAATCTCTAGTAGTTTCTACTGGACAATATTTCTTTATATATTTTCCATTTATTACTATTCTAGGATAATTACGCTTTTTAGCTTTAGCTGATCGTTTAGCGTTTCTTACTGTCTGTTTCTTTACTCTATATTGTTTATTCTTTTTCATAATTTTGATAATTTTAAAGGGTTAATACTAAGAAAGGGAAGGGGAGTAAACTCCCCTAAGCCTTTTGATAATTTGATTAAAAATGGTAAATATCTTTTTTTTTCTTTTTTAAGCTGCAATAGATAGAGGAGCTTCTTCAAGGCTTAGTTCAGCCTTATTATTAAACTCTTCAATTTCTTTGTTAAGTTTGTTAATCTCTAACTGAAGTTTATTCTTCAAGCTATTAATATAGTCCGAAGTCAATTCTTCAGTAGTGTTAAGATTTTTCTTTCCTTTTGAACGCTTAAGCTTAGGATCTAAGGTCTTAATTTTGCTCAAATGGAACAACTGTTCCTGCTTTTCACTCAAAGTAAATATAGCAAGATAGTTATTTGTTGTAGGTAATTCTGAGAACTTCTTATATCCCATATTGATACACTGTAAATACAGTTTCAATAGGATTCGTTCATCAGCCTTAGCTTGGATTTCATTAAGTAACTGTTTTAAGTCAAAATTACGAGTATCACCTTTAGGGATGATATTCTCGTTCTTAATGATATTCCAATATTTAGTAATTTCATTACTAAGTTCTTTACGATGTGTAATAATATATTTAGATGTAATTGATTTCATGTTCAAGTTGATTTTTTAAAAGTTAATACTTGACCAAATTACGTCTACTAGTAGTAGTACTGGTGGGACTCGAACCCACAACTCTCAACTTAGAAGGTTGATGTTCTATCCAGTTGAACTACAGCACTGTATATTTAAACAGGGCCAATTCACCCTGTGAAAATATGTTGTTTTACAATAATATTCCAATTCAAATATTATATCTCTTTAACCTTGCCTAGTCGTACTGGTACGACTACGCCTGGTCTTATTTCAATACCGGCAAATCCAAATATGTTGTCAGAGACAACAAGTTTGCCAGTTAGACCTTTCTCTTTTGCGAATTTTTCAATAGCTTCTTTATTGATATACTTTGAGTGCAGCTCTCCGCTCGAAGCATTCCTCATACTATCAAATAAAATATCTACAACACAATCGAGATCCTTATTTTTAATTGCTTCTTTCAGTAATGCTTGCGTAATACCGTCAAAAGCTACATCATTTCTAGTTCCTCCGGAACCAGTTATTGCATCTGCAATACGTATTGCTACATCTAAAAGACTTACCGATTCATAAGTATTTAAAAGTCGTTGCCACCATAAAGGCCCTTTGCCATAGTAAAAGAAGACCTGACCATCCTCTCTTACAGAAACAGCATTAGGAGTTACTTTAGTGCTTCCGTCCCAACTCTGAACTTTAGCTAATATAGTAGGCTCGACGCAAATAAGTAGTCGCAGAAGCTCTATTCTTACTTTAGAAATTCTGCTCATAGTATTGCTTATTCAGTAGTTTCTTCAAGGTTTACCTGAAGTGTTACTTCTGTTTCATCAGTAACTACACCACACTGCCGTTGATACTCCAACTGCATACGGTCAGACTGATCCATCATATCTCGTACAGTTTCGCTAAGTCGAATGAACTTACGAGACAGTTCCTCATAGAAGTTGAGGATACCCTTGTTATGTATCTTCAACATATCGTTCAGCATAGGTAATTCCTCTGCTGCAAAGAACATCGGTTTGCTGTTCTTCTTACCAATACGTTCGATACATTCGGCCACGCTCTTCCGGTCTGCCTTACTGAAATCAGGCTTGACTAACGGGAATACAAGATTCGGATCGTTGTCATCCGGATTCAACATGATTTTCGGTTCACCGTCTAAGTCTTTAGCAATGAACTTGACATCCAAAATGTCAATTGCCTTAACAATGAATACATTTACTTCCTTCCGTAAAGTATTCTTGTCATTGAGCACATCTTCCTTCCACTTAAGGTCAGGATTTGTTGCTACTACAGTATAGATCTGTTCACCAAAGAACCGTCCATACTCTTTTGCAGTTGCCCGATAACGAGCCATAACTTGAGCAGCAGTGCTCTGAGTTCCTACTAATGCACCAATAGTCGGTGCTACGCTACTTTTATCCATAAGAATGTTTCCTTTCTGAGTCCGTGCTTGATTTCACCAATACGAAACTCTCTTAATTTTTAATTAATACTTTGTTAATGCTCTCCACCTTTCGATTATTTGTAATACTAAAGTATGCGTCTTATATCATACCGCTTTACTAAGCTTTGAAAATTTTAGTAGTGAATTCAATCACATAATCTACTTGGCTTACTTTGAAAATAAATTGAAAAATAATTTATGAGAAATACTCTGAGAGTTACTTCTGATAATACTTTGGTAATTTAAGTTTATCGTACTTCAACGGATAAGATTCAATTTATACGATGCTTACCGCACCCATCACCCTACTTTATATTATGTTCTCTTGCATAAGTATTGTACAAGCATAATATATCGAACTCTTTCATCAGCAACTGGTATGCCTAGGAGTAATTAAGGATTACAACATTCTAAGCGAATGAGGGTCGTTTCTGTCGAGAAACGTTACTAAAACACTACAAGCTGTCTAATTTTTCAAGACACCCACTTGACCTCTCGGATTTCTTATTTATACTACACGAATACGAGGATTTCCACCTCTCATCAGCATCATAAATACCGGTACTATCTCTGCTATTGCATGAGAAACCTGAACATATAGACAGTATGCTCTTATATTTACTACTTTAAATCTGAATCAGCGTTCTTCATACATACTAGGTTGCAATTAGTACTTTACGAAGTGTCAATGTCAGCGATAACGGTTGGTAGTCGGGGTGGTGATCTGTCTACTTACACTATCCTTACAACAGTAGTCTTAGCGTTTACAGTTCCATTGAACTTCCCATTTTATTAAAGATTAAACAATTAAAGCTCATTTATTCATAGCTGGCTTTATTCAGCGTAAATACATAAGTAAATATAGTATAACATCTTATACTCATAACCTAATGACATAGTCTTCTGTATTTCCTTAGTTTATGTACGACTATTAATAACAATAATTCTGGCGTGAACTACGTTACATCAAGAAGAAGTTTACATGTCTTGAAACTTATAAGCTCTGCCGTTTTTTAGTAGGTGTTTTCCCTGCATCACCTTAGTTTTATTTTTACCACATAATATGACTTGCTAAAGGTCACTGTATCTAGAATCAGGGTTATAGCGCCCTCAAACCGCTCGACGAGTCTGTTGCTCCGTAATCATTCCTCATTCAATTATACTCACACGAACGACCAAGCACGTGAGTCACTTTAGACTTGAAAGACTGTATCAATCTCATATACATCACTCCTATTTCATCCTTGGAACATTGCGTATCCACCTTCACGAGGACCCTATTTACCATAAGGCACAGAATTGGCTTCTGCTCCACGATAATCAGTCAAGTTTACATAGTGTGTACCATAACACGGTTATCCTTACATTAGTATCAGTAATTTACTACCTTCATAAGTACAAGTTCCAATATCCACAATTGCATATTGCATCACAGCTGATGTGTACTGAACACTATAGTTAGCAATACTATTTTTCCTTTCTGGGTGCATAGTTGCACTTTTGTTAACCGATTTTGGAGACCGGTGATCGCGTTATATGCTATCTCTTTTTTTCCATGAGTTGGCTGCTTTCTTTAGGTGAAACTAACCTTGCCTCTCGGCTTCACTTATTCTTTCCAAAGGAATAAGTCAGGAACCGTATTGTCCCTGTTTCAGCGTCGTGTTTATACTCCTTATTGATTCTGATTTTGATAATCTAAAACGAGTAATTGTAGAAGATTTCGTTCTCCTTGCTTTAATTTATAATTCTGCATTAGCGGTACTGTTTGCAGTAATTAAGAGTATTTAGTATTCACCAGACGGTTCTCAATACCTAATGAGGATTAAGCACTCTGATCCCCTGCTATCCGTTTTTCAGACGTTTTAGCCTAATATCCTACCTTTTGAGTGATCTCACTGTTTTAGCAGCTAACATATTCTCGGATTCTGTACTTTTTCGGGCCAGCAGAAATGACTACAGCTCCCTAACACGGCGCGACTTGTACTATTATGTACCTCGCATGACTTCCGCTGGAGTGATTCACGCTACAGTTTTACTCCTCTCGAACTATGACATAATTATAGGTTTTTTAAGTGGTTATTGTCATTAACTATTTTCCACTGAGCTTTTCTATTCAGCTACATTTTCATTATGTTCTGGTTCTAACATAGTAATTTTACCTGTACTCAGGCAGATTGTTGCAACAATCTTCTTACCTTTACAAATATCTACGAATTTGTTTTTTACATCACTACTACTGATATAATCAACTGGTTCCATGATACTTGCGTTAAATCCATCCAAACATTTACAAGCATTACTTACAGACAAACGTAAGTACTTTTCAGTATATAAGCAATTAGCTATACTATCTTTAGTCTGATTATTAATAATATCAGACTGGTCTCCTTCTACTATAAAGTAAGAGGACTGAGATAAGATAGAACTAAGTTTACACCTTGCTTCTTTCATATCTTTAATGATACGAGATAATCGTATCATTTGTTTTAGTATAACTAGATTACTTACCATATGATTTTACTTTAGATAATGGAGAAATAGCTTTAATGCTATCTGGCATAATCCCTACAGATTTAATATAGGGATATCCAGAAGCTACTTCTTTCTCTATTACTTTAGTTCTCCACTTAACTACTGGTTTTGGTTCACCAATAGTCTTTACATTCACAATTGCGTCTGTTGTTCCTTTCACGGATACTTCTAATGTAGATAGGTCTACTTCGACATCTATCTTATCGACAGACTTATTCTCTTCACTATTAACTATAGGAAATTTTGGCATTTCTATAGGTGAAGGAATTACAGGTGCTGCCTGTACTACTGTGACTGTCTGTCGCAGTCCAAAGCCAATTATGCAACTGGCGATGAACATGCCGACAGCCGTAATAAATCTAAAATTCATATTTGATTATGCTATTTTAGAGAATGGTTAGTCTTTATACCCTATGAATTGTAAAAATCTACGCCATGCGTTTAATTTTTTTTTTCATTTGCGGGTTTGTCATCCTTTTTCTCCGGGCTTTTTTCCGGGTACTCCTTCTCTACTGGAGAAGTTATAGATGACTGGCAGTACGCAGCAAGACGAGAAGCTGGGTCACGATACAGATTGATAATCTGACCAACTTTCAAGCGAAGTTCATCAGGTGTCGGACTTTCATCTTTACTGAAGAAGTTAGTCTTAACAGAACCTAACACCATTCGAGCAATCTTTCGATCGTTCTCTAACTGATTTTTCTTAGATTCTTCTACTCCTTCGAGATTGAGTCCCCAATCTGTAAACAACTTATCAATGTACTCTTCACCTAAGTTCGAGATAA
>ERZ506979.55-NODE-55-length-101499-cov-13.216809_pt1 | contig 101499 bp, 104 predicted proteins | sample MGYA00512887_ERZ506979 | MGnify/ENA metagenome assembly ERZ506979 | reverse complement strand
TTTCCGGAAGGAAGTGAGATGAACGAAGAGATGCGTACCATCGGTTATCTCTGTCCTGCGTGCCGCAAGCGCGTCATTCAGAGCAGAAGCGTTTTTGCCCTGTCCGCTTCGGGCGCGGTCGTGAGCTGCGAGTGCGGCGAGTCGAGCCTGACCATCGACGCGGAGGAGAATAAGTTCCGCCTGTGTGTGCCGTGCGGCGTGTGCGGTGAGGAGCATCTGGCGGAGTGCAGCGCCGACAAGCTCCTGCACGGGCGCGGCATCGGCCTTGCCTGCCCGGAGACAAAGATGCTCTGCTGCTTCATCGGCGAGGAGTACGCCGTGGAGCATGAGATGGAGCAGCTTTCCCTCGCGGCAGCCAAGGAGCGCGAGCAGGGCAGCGATCCCGCCGCCTTTGCCGACAGTGTTATCATGTATGAGATCTTATCCGAGCTCAAGGAGATCGCCGCGCGCGAAAACGGCATTACCTGCTCCTGCGGCAGCAAGGACTACGGCATGGAGATCCACAGCACCTATGTGGATCTTGTGTGCAGGAGCTGCGGGGCAAGGCTGCGGATCCCGGCAGCGACGGACGAGGATCTCGACCGTCTCTGCTGCCGCATGAAGCTGCAGATTAAGAGTGAGTGAGTGAGGGGAGTATATGATCGGTTTTCTTGCACGCCGGTTCATTCAGAACTACCAGAATACCGCCGACGCTACGGTGCGCCGCGCTTACGGCGTGCTTTGCGGCGCGGTGGGCATTGCCATCAACCTGCTGCTCTTTGCGCTCAAGCTGCTGGCAGGAACGCTTGCAGGCTCGGTCGCCATTACGGCGGACGCGTTCAACAACCTCTCCGATGCGGGCGCGTCCATCGTGACGCTGCTGGGCTTTCGCCTTGCCGGGCAGAAGCCGGATACCGAGCATCCCTTCGGACATGGCCGCATCGAGTATATTTCGGGACTGATCGTTTCGCTCGTCATTCTTCTGATGGGCTTTGAGCTGCTGCGCGATGCGGTGGGCGCGATCCTCCACCCCGAGGCGGTGGAGTGCAGCGCGCTGACGGTCACGATCCTGCTTGTTTCCATCTGCGCCAAGTTTTATATGTACTGCTACAACCGCGGCGTAGGGAAGAAGCTCAACGCCGCCGCCATGCAGGCGACCGCGGCGGACAGCCTGTCCGACTGCGCGGCCACCGCGGCGGTGCTGCTCTCGACGCTTGCGGGGCATTTCCTGCACTGGCAGATCGACGGCTGGTGCGGCCTTGTTGTGTCGCTGCTCATTCTGTGGGCGGGCTTCCAGGCGGCAAAGGACACGCTCTCTCCGCTGCTTGGCCAGCCGCCGACAGAGGAATTCGTGCAGGAGATCCGCGATATTGTGATGGCGAATAAGGCCGTGTGTGGCATCCACGACCTTGTGGTGCACGATTATGGCCCCGGCCGCGTGATGATCTCGCTGCATGCCGAGGTGCCCGCGCACGGTGATATTCTCACCCTGCATGACGAGATCGACAATGTGGAAAAGCAGCTGCACGACAAGCTTGGCTGCGAGGCGGTCATTCACATGGATCCCGTGGTGACGAACGATGAAGCGGTGAATGTCACGCACCAGAGGATCGCAGCACTGGTGCGCGGCATCGACGAGAACATCTCCATCCACGATTTCCGCATGGTCACGGGGCCGACGCACACGAATGTGATCTTCGACGCCGTTGTTCCCTACGGCTGCAAAATGAGCGACAGGGAAGCGGAGGAGAAGATCAAAAAGGCGGTACACGAGCTGGATCCGAGCTATTTTGCCATCGTACAGATCGACAAGAGTTATGTGAGATAAGCGCACGCGCGCAAAGGAGAAGCTATGACGGACGAAGTCAAGAAATTAAAAGAGCTCATCGACGGAACGGACAGCATCGTGTTTTTCGGCGGGGCAGGTGTTTCGACCGAGAGCGGTATCCCGGATTTTCGCAGCGTGGATGGGCTGTACCACCAGAAATACGCCTACCCGCCGGAGGAGATCCTGTCCGTGCGGGACTATACCTTGAAAACCACCTATGCCCCCGGCAGGGACTGGAGCGTGTCCGACGGGCAAATCTGCCGCGTCCCCGGCTCCCCCCTCCCCTGCTTCCCCTATGAGGAGTTCTACTGCCTGAACAATCCGCCGGCCGATTCGGTGATGAACTACGCCTTCGGCCGGCATATCCTGGTGGGCCCCGGCCATGTGTTCCAGCCCCGCGTCGTCAACGTGACTTATACCCACAAAGGCGCCTGGCGCTGGCAGAAACCGGCCTTTAAAGGCGACCGCCTGCCCCGCACCCTGGAAAAACTCCGCCGCGGCCAGCCGCTGACCTTCGTCTTTTACGGTGACAGCGTCGTTAGCGGCGACGAGGTGACCAGCTTTCTGAATCTGGAGCCTCATACGCCTATTTGGTCGGAGATGTTCTGCCGCCGCCTGGAGGAGGCCTACGGCTCGCCGATCCGCCTGGTGGACACCGCCGTGGGCGGCACCCGCATGGAATGGGGCCTGGAGCATTTGCAGACCGAGGTGGCCGATTACCATCCCGACCTGGCCGTCATCGGCTTCGGCAACAACGACCGGTTCTCCCCGGCGGAATACAAAGAGAAGCTGGCCGCCATGGTGGCCGACCTGCGCCGTACCTGTCCGGACACGGAAGTCATCCTGATGGATCCCCTGACCCCCAACCGCTTTATCGCCCGGGGAGATGACGGCTACATGTGGAACGTGTTCCAGCCCTATTACGCGCAGAAAAACCGGGAGCTGGAACAGGAGATTTCCGGCGCCGCGGCCCTGGAAATCAACCGTCCCCACCTGCAGCTGCAGGAAATCAAGCGTTTCCACGACATGACGGCCAACAACATCAACCATCCCAATGACTGGTTTTACCGCGTGGTGGCCCAAATCGCTTCTCGTCTGCTGATCCCCGGATAACCGAACGGCACAGCCTGTATCACAAACAGGCTGTGCCGTTTTTATTTTTGAATTAATTATATTAATATAAATATTAATATAATTAATTATTATATTGACATTTCTAATTTTCATGGTATAATAACCTCACGGCGTTCTCCAAAGCCTTGCAACACAAGCCTTTGGACGCCTGGGAGAACATTGAACCACTCCGAAACGGTCAAAGCCGTTTCGGACTAAGGTAGGCGATGCGCAAGGCGCAGCGCTTTGTGGTGTAATAACCTCACGCCGTAAGCGGAAATCCAAGATTTCCGACGGCTGGGAGAACATGGAACCACCCCGGAACGGACAAGGCCGTTCCGAACTAAGGAGGGCGGCGCTCCGCGCCGCCTTGTGGTATAATGAATATCCATTCAATTTTGACACAAGGAAGGATTTGGCCTGCATGAGATATACGTTCCGCAAGAGCTTGTCCTTAGGGCTGGCGGTCTGCCTGCTGGCCGGCATGACCGGCTGCGGCGCCGCGGCGCGCCCCACGGACGAGTGGCATCTGGGCCCGCCGGAAAGCGCGGAAAGCTCCGGTGTGGCGACCGCGCCGGACAGCGGCGATTCCACCACAGCGACCGACACCACCGGCCCCGAGACCGGTACGTCGGATTCCACCACCGTGGGTGAGACCACAGGCTCCAAGAAAAGCACGACGCGGACCACCCGCACCACCAAAGCCGTCGCGCCGCCGGATGACCCGCAGCGGCCTAAGGAGGAGGAAAAAGAGGAAGAGCCGGAAACGCCGGTTTCCACCCTGCCGGACGTCACGCTGCCGCCCTCCACCACCGCCGGCACCACCACAACCACCACCAAGGGAACCGTCACGACGGTGACCGGCTCCGCCGGCACCACAGCGTCCACGGCCCCGCCCACCACGTCGCCGCCCCCCAGCACCGGCTGGCATACGGCGGGCGGCCAGACATATTATTATCTGAACGGTAAAAAGTTGACCGGCTATCAGGACATCGGCAAAGCCAAGTATTACTTTGACAAGGACGGGGCCCTATCGTCGAAGGTCGGCATCGACGTGTCCACGTATCAGGGGGACATCAACTGGAACCAGGTGAAGGCGGACGGCGTGGATTTTGCCTTTATCCGCCTGGGCGCCCGGGGCTGGGGAACGGCCGGCACCATGTTCACCGACGCCAAATATGAAGCCAACATGAAGGGCTCTATCGCCGCCGGCGTGGATCGCGGCGTGTATTTCTTTTCCCAGGCAATCAACGTGGCGGAAGCCAAGGAAGAAGCCCAATATGTCCTCGACCGGATCAAGGGATACGCCGTCACTTATCCGGTGGTCATCGACATGGAAAACCCGCCCGACAAGGAGGCGCGCACCCAGGCGCTGGTAGGTAAGAAGACACTGTGCACCGATATCGCCATCGCGTTCTGCGACGCCATCAAGGCGGCGGGATATTATCCCATGGTGTATACGGGGGCCAGCTGGGCCACCAGCAACATGGAACCCGCGCGGCTGAAGGAGAAATACGACATCTGGCTGGCGCAGTATAACACCACTGTCACCTATCCGGTACCGTATACGATATGGCAGTATACCAGCAAAGGCGCCGTTGCTGGCATCGCCGGGAACATAGACCGCAACATCGGACTGAAGGACTACGCCAAGATCATCCGGGACGGCGGCTGGAACCACCTGAAATAGCGCAAAAGCCTGCGGTTCAGACGCCGCAGGCTTTTCTTTGTTTGCGTTTTCGCCCTTTACGGCGGCCGGGTTTTGGGGTATACTGAAAAGATACGGTATCGCGGGGAGGCGGTGAGGGTTATGCCTCTGTTTTCACTGAAAAAAATCGGCGAGCTGGCGGACGGCCGGCAGGCCTACTTGAAGGGGACGTCCCTGAACAGCAGCGGGAAGGTATTGGACATTGCCCGGTTGGCAAACCCGCTGTTTGACGAGTATCTGAGCGCCAATGTGGAGGAAAACGCCGGCAGGCGCTGCCACGTGGAGGTGGGATTATCCGCCGAGGGAACCATGGCGTATATGACCTGCGACTGCCCGGGTTTTCGCCCGGACAGCGGGGCCTGCCGGCACATTGTGGCCCTGCTGGTGCATAAATATTACGAGGATATGGGCGGGCGGACCTATTCCGCCGCCCCGGCCGGCAAGGGGCCAGCCCGCTCGGACGACGCGGCCCGCCGGATGGTGGAGACCTATCTGGCCCGGGAGGCCGCTGAGCTGGTGGCGCAGACCTCCGATGACGCGGACAAGGTAGCGCTGACCCCGGTGCTCGAGCTGCTGTACCGGCGGCCGCGGCTGAGCTTTTCCCTGGGAACCCGGCGGCCCTACGTCCTCAAGGACATCGCCCGCTTCTGCTCGGATATGGCCTCCGGCGCCACGGCGGAATACGGCAAGCTGCTCCGGTTCGTGCACCATCCCTCCAGCTTCACGGAGGAATCCCGCCCCCTGCTGCGGTTTCTGCTGCGGGAGTTCGAAGATTTGCAGGCCCAGCAGGAGATCCTCAAGGTCTATGGGAACACCCGCCTGGGCAAGGAGCTGCCTTTGTCGCCGGGCGGGTTTGACCGCTTTTTTGAGCTGTACGCTGGATCCTGTGTGGATTTCCGGGAAAACGGCCGGGTGCGCTCCATCCGGCTGATGGATGAAAACCCGCCGCTGACCATCCAGGTGCACGCGCCGGAGGAGGGCGGCGGGCTGCTGCTGCGCACCGAGGACGCGGGCAGCATCCAGGGCGCGGCCCACTTCTACGTCCTGCACGGCACCCGGCTCTACCGCTGCGCGGAGGATTACGCCAGCCACATGACCGAGTGGATTTCCACCATCCAGACCGCGCAGAACGGCCTGTTTATCGCTGGGGACGATTTGCCCGCCTTCTGCGCATCGGTGCTGCCGGTCATCCGCCCCTATATCCGGCTGGAGGGTGACACCGACGGTCTGGAGCCCTACCAGCCCCGTGCGCTGGAATGCGCCGTTTATCTGGACGCGCCGGACGCGGAAACCATCACCGCCCGGCTGGAATGCCGGTACGGAGACGATGTGTTCAATCCGTACGCGGAAGGGCCGACGGCCCCCTTTCGTGATCGGCTGGGCGAGCTGAAGGCTCGGCTGATCCTGCAAAAATATTTCACCTCCTTCCGGCCGGAGGACGGGCGTCTGCTCTTTCACGGGGACGAGGAGCAGATTTACCGCTTTGTGGCCGGGGGCGTGGAGGATATCGAGCGGATTGCGGTGGTGTACGCCACCGATGGATTTAAAAAAATCGGCCTCATGCCGCCTCCCAAGGTCTCGGTCGGCGTGAGCCTGGACAGCGATCTGCTGCTGGATTTTGACGTGGGCGGCCTGGATATCGACGAGCTCAGCCGGGTGCTGGACAGCTACCGGCAGAACAAGAAATACCACCGGCTGCGCACCGGCTCCTTCATCCAGCTGGATGACAACGCGCTGGCGGGGCTGGCGGAAATGGCCGATGGGCTCGCCCTGACCGACGCGGAGCTGCGCACCGGGCGGATCCGGGTGCCCAAATACCGGGCCATGTATCTGGACAAGGTGCTCCGGGAGCAGGAGACCATCCATTACCAGCGGGACTCCGGCTTTAAGAGCCTTATCAAAAACATGAAAGCGGTGGCGGACAGCGATTACCCCGTGCCGGCCGCGCTGTCCCCCGTTCTGCGGAACTATCAGAAAACCGGCTACCGCTGGCTGAAAACCATGGAAACCGCGGGATTCGGCGGGATATTGGCCGACGACATGGGACTGGGCAAGACCCTGCAGGTTATCGCCCTGCTGCTGAACGCCCGGGAGGAGGGCAACGATCTGCCCTCTTTGGTGGTATGCCCCGCTTCCCTGGTGCTCAACTGGGAAAGCGAAATCCGCCGCTTCGCCCCTCAGCTGACCGTTCTGCCCATTCTCGGGGATGCGGAACAGCGGGCGGCCTCCCTGCGCCGGACGGCCGGATACGACGTAGTCGTCACCTCCTACGATTTGCTCAAGCGGGACATCGAACGGTACGCCGCCAAGGAATTCCGTTATCACATTCTGGACGAGGCACAGGTCATCAAAAACCACAACACCCAGAACGCCAAGGCGGTTAAGGCGATCCGCAGCCGGCAGCGGTTCGCCCTGACCGGCACCCCCATCGAAAACCGCCTGAGCGAGCTGTGGAGCATATTCGATTTTCTCATGCCCGGCTTCCTCTATCCGTACAGCCGGTTCCGCGAGCGGCTGGAAAGCCCCATTGTGAAAAACGGCTCCCGCCAGGCGCTGGATAGGCTGTCCAAAATGACCGGCCCCTTCATCCTGCGGCGGCTCAAGCGGGACGTTCTCAAGGAGCTGCCGCCCAAGACGGAAAGCGTTCTGGCCACCACCATGGAGACCGAGCAGCGACAGCTCTATCTGGCCAACGCCGCGCAGATCAAGCGGGATTTGGCCCGGCAGATGGAGGAGGGCGGCTTTCAGGCCAGCCGGATGACCATCCTGGCCATGCTGACCCGTCTGCGGCAGTTATGCTGTCATCCCGCCCTCTGCTACGACGACTATACCGGCGGCAGCTGCAAGCTGGACACCTGCATGGAGCTGCTGCGGGAAGCGTCGGAAACCGGCCACAAGGTGTTGCTGTTCTCCCAGTTCACCTCCATGCTGGCCATCCTGGCCGACGCTCTGGACAGGGAGGGGCTGTCCTATTTCCTGCTGCAGGGCTCCACCTCCAAGGAAAAGCGCGCCGCCATGGTGGACAGCTTCAACCGGGACGGCACCCAGGTTTTCCTTATCTCCCTGAAAGCGGGAGGGACGGGGCTGAACCTGACCGGCGCGGACATCGTTATCCATTACGACCCCTGGTGGAACGTAGCCGCCCAGAACCAGGCCACCGATCGCGCCTATCGCATCGGCCAAGTCAATCCGGTGCAGGTGTACCGCCTGATCGCCAAGGATACCCTGGAGGAAAAAATCCTGCTGCTGCAGGAAAACAAGCGGGAACTGGCGGAATCGGTCATCCGGGAGGAGACCGGCCAGCCAGCCCTCCTGACGCCCGAACTGCTGTTGGATATCCTGGACTAGACCGGTTCCTACTGTGAAATTCCACCACGTATGTTTTACAATGTTGTCTTTCCCGGTAACAGTTTTGTAGGAATCCTTGTAATCGACCCCGCCCGCACCTATACTGTGGTGGTCAGGACGTGCGAGAGCCCACACGGCAAGGAGGAAGAGTATGAAACGAACCGGTATTCTCTTTATAATGGCGGCCCTTTGCTGCCTGCTTCTGGCCGGCTGTGAACCCTCTGTGCAAACCGATTATCCGCGGGATAAAATTTACGAGGCGGGCGAAACCATCCACGTATACGACATGGACACCGGCGACCTCCTGCTGTCCTTAACGCCGGTAGGCGCCGCCGTGTACTCCGATGAAGAACAGATTTGGGAGCTGGATGACGGCGTGAATTCCGACGGGGAGGCCAAAACGAAGCCGATCACCATCCGTCAACAGATCGCTATCACGTTTACCTACGAGCTCCATAAGGATGCTACCGAACCGTCCTTCAATCGCTTCCATTTCTATAGCGCGGCGGGGGAGAGCGGCCGGGAGGCTCCGGAAGACAGCGAAATCGAGGTCAGCCGGGAGGGGGATACCGTCACCCTCGTACTGCGGGTTGGTTTTGAATCCCCCACGGATACCTTGCGCATCGATTATTATTATGGTGTTTTCACGTTCAGCAAAACCGCCTCCATATCCCTGCCGGTAGAGGGCGTTTTCTCTGTCACAGCGCCGCCCTCCGGCGCCACCACCAAGAGGACGACTGCCAAAAAGACGGAAAAGCCCACCACGAAAGCGACAAAGCCGGCCACCACATCAAGCGCCGCAAAGCCCCCCACACGGCAGACAAAAAAGCCGACCACCACGACGCAGGAAACACCGCCGACAGGCACGCGGGCCACAGATCCCACAGTCGGCACCTCCCCCAGCGCGGCCGCGGATCCGTCTGTCGCAGAAGCGGAGAGCCGTTCGGCCTTTGAACGGATCTGGCCGCTGGTGTTCCTGTTGGTGGGCGTTGTCACCCTGACGGCCGGGATTACCCTGCTGATTTATCAAAAGACTGCGCGTCCATAAAGAAAGGGCGGTGAGGCGCCTTGCCATCTCTTATCAAACCTCCGCGGCTTCGACCGGGGGACATTGTCGCCACGGTCAGCCTGTCTTGGGGCGGGGCGGGGGACGAAAATATCCTGTGGCGTTACCAGCAGGGGAAGGCCCGGCTGGAAGCACGGTTCGGCCTCCGTGTAGTGGAAATGCCGCACACCCTCGCCGGAACCGCCTATGCCTACGAGCACCCGCAGGAGCGGGCAGCCGATCTGATGCAGGCCTTCACCGATCCGTGTATCCAGGCGATTTTCTGCTGCATCGGCGGGGAGGAGACCATCCGGCTGCTGCCGTATATCGACTTCGCTGTCATCCGCCGCCATCCCAAAATTTTTATGGGGTATTCCGACACCACCGTCAACCATTTGATGTGCTGGAAGGCCGGTCTTTCCAGCTTCTACGGCCCAGCAGTTCTCTCGGATTTCGCTGAAAACCTCCGACTGCCCGCTTATACGGAAAAGTGGGTGAAAAAGGCCTTGTTTTCCCCGGAACCCCTCGGCCAGGTGGAACCGGCCGGAGAGTGGACGGCGGAATTCCTTCGCTGGGATATCGAGAACCAGAAAACAGCCCGGCGGTTTCAGCCCAACGGCGGCTACCGGCTGCTGCAGGGAAGCGGAACGGTCACAGGACGGCTGCTAGGCGGCTGTCTGGAGGTTTTCGACTGGCTGCGGGGAACACCGCTGTTTCCAGATCCGGAGGATTTCAACGGCGCCATCCTGTTCTTGGAGACCAGCGAGGAAAAGCCGGTGCCGAAGGCCGTGCGTTATATGCTTCGCTCCTTGGGGGCGATGGGCCTCCTTGATCGAATTCACGGCATGGTCTGGGGCAAGCCCTATGAGGAGGCCTACAGAGAGGAATACGCCGTGGAAATCCGAACCGTACTGAAAGAATATGGCCGGGAAGCCTTGCCGGTACTGACCAATCTCAGCTTTGGGCACTGCGAGCCGAAGTGCGTCATCCCTTACGGGGCCCTGGCACAAATCGACTGCGAAAGCCGAACGTTTTCTATCCTGGAAAACGCCGTCGTATGACACCGGCGCGGCCGGCATATACAAAAAGGGTGGTATCGATTTCCCGATACCACCCTTTTCTATTTGCGCAAACCTTATTTGACTTCGACTTTCGCGCCGACTTCTTCCAGCTTCGCTTTGATGGAATCGGCATCGTCCTTGGACACGCCTTCCTTGATGGGCTTCGGAGCGCCGTCAACCAGATCCTTGGCTTCCTTCAGGCCCAGGCCGGTGATCTCGCGGACAACCTTGATGACCTTGATCTTCTCAGCGCCGGCTTCCGCCAGGATCACGTCGAACTCGGTCTTCTCTTCCGCAGCGGCAGCAGCGGGAGCGGCAGCGGCAGCGGCCACGGCCACGGGGGCGGCGGCGGACACGCCGAATTCCTCTTCCAGGGCTTTCACCAGTTCGGACAGCTCCAGAACGGTCAGGGCTTTGACGTCTTCGATCAATTTCAAAACTTTATCAGACATGTGTAAATCCTCCATTTACTTTATTTTTTCTTGATGATTGGGGCGCAGACCCCTTGTTTAGGCGCTCTGCTTCTCGGCGATAGCGTTCAGGGCGCACACCAGACCGCGCAGGTTGGCATGAAGAACGCCGACAAAACCGGTAATGGGCGCGTTCAAGCCGCCCAGCACCTTGGCAACCAACACCTCTTTGGGAGGCATTTTCGCCAGCTCCTCAACCTCCGCCTTGTTGATGACCTTGCCCTCAACAAAACCGGCCTTGATTTCGAAGCTCTTGTTCTTTTCAGCATACTCGCACAAGATTTTCGCAGCGGCCACATGATCGCCGGCGCTGACCGCCAGGGCGGTGGAGCCTTCCAGCACGCTGTCCAGCTCGTTGAGGCCGACCTTTTCCGCGGCGCGGCGCAGCATGGTGTTCTTCACGACGGAATATTCCACGCCGGCTTCCCGCATCTTGCGGCGCAGCATGGTGTCGTCCGCCACGGAAATGCCTTTGTAGCTTACCACCACACCGGCCACCGAGCTGTTCAGCTTCTCCGCCAGCTGTTCGACGTATGCCTGTTTCTGTTGCAGAATCTTCTCGCTTGCCAAATTCCATTCACCTCCATTTTCCGATGCCCTTGCGGGGCTTGCCGCCGTTCTTTGAAGGCAAATAAAAAGCCCTTCCCGCTTCATCCACGGGAAGGGCGCGATAACACGTTCAACACGGCCGCAGCCGTCTGATGGTTAAAGCTCTCTGCCTCGGCAGGCGGATGATTCCATCCGTTAGGCGGTCGCCCGCACCTGCTGTCTGTGGAAGAACAGCATGAATTATATTAGCACAAAGCGTCCCGCTTTGCAAGTGCTTTTTTGCATTTTCGGCAAAAAGAGGGATTAGCCAACCTTCACCGGGTTGATTTTCACGCCAGGGCCCATGGTGGAGGCCACCACGCAGGAGCGGATATACTGGCCCTTGGCCGCCGCCGGCTTGGCGCGGACGATGGCGCTCAGCAGGGTCTCGAAGTTCTCCTGCAGCTTCTCCACGCCGAAGGACACCTTGCCGATGGGACAGTGGATAATGTTGGTTTTATCCAGACGGTACTCGATCTTACCGGCCTTGGCGTCGGTAACGGCCTTGGCCACATCGGGGGTAACGGTACCGGCCTTGGGGTTGGGCATCAGACCGCGGGGGCCAAGCACCTTACCGAGGCGGCCCACCACGCCCATCATATCCGGGCTGGCGATGACCACGTCGAAATCCATCCAGCCGCCCTGGATCTTGGCGACCAGCTCTTCGGCGCCGACAAACTCAGCGCCGGCGTCGGTGGCGGCCTGCGCTTTGTCCGCCTTGGCGAACACCAGCACCCGCACCGATTTGCCGGTACCGTGCGGCAGCACGACCGCGCCACGGACTTGCTGGTCGGCGTGACGGCTGTCCACGCCCAGCTTGACGTGTACTTCGACGGTTTCATCGAATTTGGCTTTGCCGGTCTTGACGGTCAGGTCAAGGGCCTCGGCAACATCGTAGAGGTTATTGCGGTCGATCAGCTTGGCGCTGTCGACATACTTCTTACCGTGTTTCATTGGTTTTTCCTCCCTGTTGATACCGGAAAATACCGCCCTCTCAAAAAGCGGCGGCCGGTATGAGTGGTCAAATCGGAATGCCTAAGTTGTTCCTCCCACCCGGAACGGATATGGAGTTTCCATCCGTTCAGCGGAAACGCAGTTAGTCCACAACCTCGATGCCCATGCTGCGGGCGGTGCCGGCGATCATGCTCATGGCACTTTCCACGTTGGCGGCATTCAGGTCGGGCATTTTGGTCTCGGCGATCTTGCGCACCTGTTCCTTGGTGATCTTGGCCACCTTGTTCTTGTTCGGCACGCCGGAGGCCTTATCGAGACCGCAGGCTTTCTTGATCAGAACCGCCGCAGGGGGGGTCTTGGTAATAAAGGTAAACGAACGGTCGGCATACACCGTGATGACGACGGGGATCACAAGACCTACGTCGTTTTTCGTGCGTTCGTTGAATTCCTTGGTGAACGCCATGATGTTGACGCCGTGCTGGCCGAGGGCCGGCCCAACAGGGGGCGCCGGGGTTGCCTTTCCGGCCGGAATCTGCAATTTGATATAACCGGTTACTTTCTGAGCCATTTTTTCTTGCACCTCCAAAATTTGTGGTAAACGGCGGAGCAATAGCCGCGGTGCGCCGCAGGCACGCCGGGCCGCCCCTCCCACAGCCGGACAAAACCGTCCGGCGCACAGGAAAAACGCCTAACCGACAGCCAGGGGGTTCCCAGCCGTCATCAGTCCATGGGTTCCGCTTGATCCAGTTCCAATTCCACGGGGGTTTCCCGCCCGAACATGGAAATGGTCACGCGGACTTTGTTTTTCTCGAGATCGATTTCGTCCACAATGCCGGAGAAATTCTCCAGCGGGCCGTCGATGATACGCACGGTATCGCCCACGGCATAGGTGATCTCGATCTCCCGCTTCTCGACGCCCAGCGCCGCCACTTCCTCCTCCGTGAGGGGGATGGGCTTGCCATTAGGCCCGACAAAGCCGGTGCAGCCCCGGGTGTTGCGCACGACATACCAGGAATCGTCCGTCATCACCATCTTGACCAGCACGTAGCCGGGGAAAATTTTCCGCTCGACTTCGCGCTTTTTGTTGTCTTTGATTTCGACAACGGTTTCGGTGGGGACGCGGATTTCATGAATCCAGTCGTGCAGCTTCCGGTTCTCCACGATTTTTTCCAGGTTGGTGGCTACCTTATTCTCATAGCCGGAATAGGTATGCACCACATACCATCTCGCCAGATCGCTCATCGCCAATCCTCCATACGCATTTTATCCAACAGCCGCATAGGGATTAGCCGGCGTTCACCAAGAGATTGACCAGAGCGCCCAGTCCAAAGTCGATGACGCAGATGACCAGGCCCAAAACGGCGCACATCGCCAGGGTCACGCCCGTGTTGCGCACCACCGTGGGCAGCGTCGGCCAGATGATTTTTTTGAACTCGCCTTTCACATCCCGGAAGTACTTGGCGATCCGCTTGCCCAGGCCGGGCCCTTTTTTCTTGGCGGCATCGGCCTTGGCGTCCTTGTCCGACTTGGCGGTCTTGGCGCCCTTTTCCGGGGCCACGGTTTCCGACTCTTGTGTAACTTCCTCCGTGTCCTTGGACAGGTCTTTTTCGTCAGCCATTGCAAACCCTCCCGTTTGAAACGAGCTTTGTCAGCCGCATTTCTTATTTGGTTTCCCGATGCGTGGTGTGTTTGCGGCAGAAGCGGCAATACTTGCTCATTTCCAGCCGGTCCGGATCGTTCTTCTTGTTCTTCATGGTGTTGTAGTTGCGCTGTTTGCACTCCGTGCAGGCCAGGGTAATTTTGACTCTCATAACGGCACCTCCCGATTTTCGGAAATTTGTGAACCTCCCTCGACAAGGGGAGACTGCGCCTAAAAATGGGCACAAAAAAATAAACCCCTTTTGAGGTAAGTGTTATTGTATCACAAAAGCCGCGAAGGGTCAAGCTTTTTTCACGATTTCCTGCGGCTTTTCAACTTTACGGTGCAGAGTTCTATATATAGCCGGTTTCCCTCTTTTATCCACTATATCTATACCCATATAAAAACCGGCCCGTCCGCGACAGCCCATCGCAAACAGCGCCGGTCTATTCCTCACTGAAATTTTTCATGGTTGCTTTTATGATGCTCCGCTGCTCCTCGCTGAGGGATCCCCAGAGAAGCATCCATTCTTTTTGTTCCTCGGTTAGAACCACCGCTTCACCCTCGTCGGCAAAAAACTGAGAAAGAGTCAGGCCAAAAACATGGCATATCGCCTCGGTGGTTGGAATGGTCGGCGCATTATTTCTCTTGAACATATGAGAAATCGTTGACTGGGGCAGATGCGCCTCTTTGGCTAGTCGGTATTCTGACCACCCTTTAACCTCCATGAGTTTACGAATGCGCTCCTGTACCGTCATGTGTATACCGCCTTTCATAAAAGTATTATACTGCCCTGAAAGACGGGAAAATAGTTTAATAAAGTCTTTACAATATAGTCTTATAATACTATAATGAGGTTACTGAGAACTAGGAAGAAGTGAATTGCGCATGGTTGTAGATGAGATGGGCCGGGTCATCCTGCCGGCGGATATTCGCCATTTTTTAAATATTCAGGCGGGAGATCGGTTGGATATCGTCGTCAAGCAGGGGGAAATCCGGCTGAGTCCATCCGTCGACCACTGTTTGCTGTGTCATCGCGCGGATGCTCTCATTCATATCGGTAAATTCGCGGTCTGCGCGCCTTGCGTTCGGCGTTTGGCAACCGCAGAGGTCGGTGACTATTTATATCCGGAGGAACCTTAAAAAACGCCCCGCTGCCGTGAAGCAGCGGGGCATTTTCACACTTATTTGAACTTTTTCCGCCCGACATAGCTGGTGTGCAGCACTTCGTGGGCCTTGTGGCTGCCGTAGCTACCGAAGAATTCCTCGTAAATCGCCTTGACCATCGGGTTGTCGTGGGATTTGCGCAGCGTCATGCCGGCGTCCTGGTCATACAGCGCTTTGGCGCGCATGGCCTTGAGGTCGAACACATTGCGCACCGAGGCGGGCTGAATGGGCTGGCCGCCGCCGTTGACGCAGCCGCCGGGGCAGCACATGACCTCCACAAAGGTCCAGGGGGCGGTGCCGTCCTGGATACAGCTCATGACATAGTTGGCGCCCGCGATGCCGCTGACCACCGCCACCTTGACCTCCAGGCCGCCGATGTTGTAGGTGGCCTCCTTCAGGCCGGCGGTGCCGCGCACTTCCTTAAACTCCACGGCCCCGTTATCCTTGCCGGTGAGCCAGTCGTTGGCGGTGCGGAGCGCCGCCTCCATGACGCCGCCGGTGGCGCCGAAGATGACCGCCGCGCCGGTGTCCTCGCCCATGGGGCTGTCGAATTCCTCATCGGGCAGATAGGGGAACTTGATGCCCGCCCGATCGATCATCCGGGCCAGTTCCCGGGTGGTGAGAGCGATGTCCACGTCCGCGAGACCGGCCGCGTCCTGATCGTCCCGGCCGATTTCAAACTTCTTGGCGGTGCAGGGCATGATGGAAACGGACACGATGTCTTTAGGATCGATGCCGTTTTTCTCAGCATAGTAGGTTTTCAGAATGCCGCCGAACATCTGCTGCGGGGATTTGCAGGAGGACAGATGCGGGAGCAGATCCGGATAATAATACTCGGCAAACTTGACCCAGCCGGGGGAGCAGGAGGTGATCATGGGCAGCACGCCGCCGTTTTTCACCCGCTCGACCAGCTCGTTGGCCTCTTCGACAATGGTCACGTCGGCGCCGAAGTTGGTGTCGAACACCTTGTCAAAGCCCAGGCGGCGGAGAGCCGCCACCATTTTGCCTTCCACGTTGGTGCCGATGGGCATACCGAAGGCCTCGCCCAAGGTGGCCCGGATGGACGGGGCGGTCTGCACTACCACGTGCTTGGTGGGATCGGCCAGGGCCGCCCACACCTTGTCGGTGTCGTCCTTTTCGGTCAGCGCGCCGGTGGGGCAAACCACGATGCACTGGCCGCAGGACACGCAGGGCACGTCGTTGAGAGGCTTCTCAAACGCGCAGGCGATGTGGGTGTCGATGCCGCGATCGTTGGCCCCGATGACCGAAACGAACTGCTGCTTGCAGGCCGCGACGCAGCGGCGGCAGAGAATGCACTTGTTGTTGTCCCGCACCAGGTGGGCGGCGGAGGTGTCCAGCTCGTACTGGGGCCGGAAGCCCGCGTACTTATCCGCGTCCTCCACGCCGTAGTCGCGGCACATTTTCTGCAGCTCGCAGTCGCCGGAACGCACGCAGGACAGGCACTTCTTCTCATGGGTGGAAAGAATCAGCTCCAGGGTGGTTTTCCGCGCCTTCTGTACCTTTTCGGTGTTGGTCTGGATTTCCATCCCCTCCGAAACGGGGTAGACGCAGGCGGTCACCAGTCCGCGGGCGCCGGTGGCCTCCACCACGCAGATGCGGCAGGCGCCGATTTCATTGATATCCTTCAAAAAGCAGAGGGTGGGGATTTCCACGCCGGCATACCGGGCGGCTTCCAGAATGGTGGAGCCTTTCGGTACGCTGACGGCAATCCCGTTCACTTTTACATTCACCATATCCATTGCAGCAAACACTCCTTCCTCAAACCTTCACGACCGCGCCGAACCGGCACTTCTCGATACAGGCACCGCACTTGATGCACGCGTTCACGTCGATGACGTGCGGGTTTTTCACGGTGCCGGAGATGGCGCCGACCGGGCAGACGCGGGCGCAGGCGGTGCAGCCCTTGCACTTGTCCGCCACAATTTCATAATGCAGCAGGGATTTGCAGACCCCCGCCGGGCACTTTTTGTCCACCACGTGCGCCACATACTCGTCGCGGAAGAACTTCAGGGTGGACAGCACCGGGTTGGGCGCCGTCTGGCCCAGGCCGCACAGGGAGTTCTGCTTGATGTAGTGACAGAGCGCCTCCATCTCGTCCAGATCCTCCAGGGTGCCGTTGCCCTTGGTGATCTTATCCAGCATTTCCAGCAGGCGCTTGGTGCCCACGCGGCAGGGGGTGCACTTGCCGCAGGACTCGTCCACCGTAAACTCCAGGAAGAACTTCGCGATGTCCACCATGCAGTTGTCCTCGTCCATGACGATAAGACCGCCGGAGCCCATCATACAGCCCATGGCAATGAGGTTGTCGTAGTCGATCTCGGTATCGATGAGGGACGCCGGGATGCAGCCGCCGGAGGGGCCGCCGGTCTGAGCCGCCTTGAACTTCTTGCCGTTCGGCACGCCGCCGCCGATTTCCTCCACGATTTCCCTGAGAGTGGTGCCCATGGGGATTTCCACCAGGCCGGTATGCTTGATTTTACCGCCCAGGGCGAACACCTTGGTGCCCTTGGATTTCTCCGTGCCCATGGAAGCGAACCAGTCCGCGCCCCGCAGGATGATCTGCGGCACGTTGGCGAAGGTTTCCACGTTGTTCTCCACCGTCGGGCAGCCGAACAGGCCCTTGACGGCCGGATAGGGGGGACGGGGACGGGGCTCTCCGCGGTTGCCCTCGATGGAGGTCATCAGCGCGGTTTCCTCGCCGCAGACGAAGGCGCCGGCACCCAGCCGGATTTCCATGTCAAAATCAAAACCGGAACCGAAAATATCCTTGCCCAGCAGGCCGGCCTCCCGGGCCTGATCGATGGCAATCTGCAGGCGGCGCACCGCAATGGGGTACTCCGCGCGGACATAAACGAAGCCCTTCGTCGCCCCGATGGCATAGCCGGCGATGGCCATGGCCTCGACGATGCAGTGGGGATCGCCCTCCAGCACCGAACGGTCCATGAACGCGCCGGGATCGCCCTCGTCGGCGTTGCAAACCACGTACTTCTGGGGCGCCTTGTTGGGGGCGCAGAGCGCCCACTTGCGGCCGGTGGGGAACCCGCCGCCGCCGCGGCCCCGCAGGCCGGAATCGGTAATCACCTGAATGACCTGATCCGGGGTGTACTCGGTCAGGCACTTGGCCAGCGCCTGGTAGCCGTCGAAGGCAATGTATTCGTCAATGGATTCGGGGTTGATAACGCCGCAGTTGCGCAGCGCCACCCGCACTTGTTTCTTATAGAAATCGGTCTCGTTCAGAGACTTGACCTCGTCCTTCTCCACTGTCTCATCGTAGAGCAGGCGGGTGACGATACGGCCCTTGAGCAGATGCTCGCTGACGATTTCCGGAATATCCTCCACGTTGACGCGGGAATAGAAGCAACCCTCGGGATACACGATCATAATCGGGCCAAGAGCGCACAGGCCGAAGCAGCCGGTACGCACGACCTTGACTTCATCGGTCAGGCCCTGGACGGCAATCTCCTTTTCGAGCGTCTCGATGATCTGCTGACTGCCGGAGGAGGTGCATCCTGTGCCGCCGCAAACCAGTACATGGGAACGATACATGGCTTTTCTTCCTCCTCTTTATTTCATCTGCGCGCCGACGGTGTACTCGGCGACGGGGTTCCCGTTGACCAGGTGATCCGCGACGATGCGCGCCACCTTTTCCGGGGTGACCTTGCAGTAGGTGACCTTTTCTTTGCCGGGCGCCAGAACCTCCACGATGGGCTCGAGCTGGCACATGCCGATGCAGCCGGTCTGGGTGACCGTTATGTTCTGGAGGTGCCGTTTGGCCACCTCGTCCACAAACGCGTTCAAAACCGGGCGGGCGCCGGCAGCGATGCCGCAGGTGGCCATGCCCACGATGACACGCGTGGCGTCCTGCTGGTTGTCCCGCACCGCCATTTTTTCGCGGGCTTTATCCCGGATGGCCTGCAATTCTGCCAGGGTTTTCATATGATCCTCCATTTCTTGCCGGGCGGGCGGCCCGGCAGACGTAAATTCGGCGCGAAAAGCTTCCCTCGCGCTGGATGTCAAACGGTTCAGATTGTCAAGCGGTGCCGCCGACGGCCCCGTCCTGCTCCCGGAGGTACTCGTTCAGCCACAAGGCCACGTCCGGATCGTCCAGGGGCACGTCCCCCAGGATATCGCGGATTTCCCGGGTGTCGAACACGAACTCCCGTCCGTCCACCCGGTGAATATAACAAAAATCCAGTCCCGGATTCATCCGCACCAGGGTGGACACCGTCCCGTCCATGTCGCCCAGCGGCAGCCGGTCGATATGGGACAGCCCGAACACCGCCGTCACGGTGGTGCCGGCCCCCGGCTTAGACGTGATGGAAAGCGAGCCGCCGGTGGCCTCCGCCGCCATGCGGAACAGGGGGATCCCCATGCCCACCGGGCGGGTGGTGCGGGTGGTGTAAAACGGATCCCGCACCCGCTCCAGCTGCTCGGACGTCATGCCGCAGCCGTTATCCTCCACCGACAGCGTCAGCCGGTCCGCCCCGGCGTCCTCTTCCACCGTCATGGTGATGACGGACGCGCCGGCGGCGATGGAGTTCTGCGCGATGTCCAAGACGTTTAACGACAATTCCCGCATAACTCAAGCGGTATACTTGGCCAGTATACCGTCAATGTCGTCCACGGTCAGACGGCCGTACACATCCTCGTTCACCGTCAGGACGGGGGCCAGGCCGCAGGCGCCGATGCAGCGGCAGGCGGTCAGGGAGAACTGGCCGTCCTCGGTGCATTCGTCCGCGCCGATACCCAGCTTTTCGCTAAGCTTATTGAACAAATCGCCCGCGCCCTTGACATAGCAGGCCGTGCCCAGGCAGACGGATACATTGTAGACACCCTTGGGGGACAGGGCGAACTGGGCGTAGAAGGTCGCCACCCCGTACACCTTTTCGAGCGGGACATTCATCCCGTCCGCGATCATCTGCTGCACCTCCATGGGGAGATACCCATAAATCCCCTGGGCTTCCTGCATGACGAACATCAGGCGACTGGGATCCTGCTTGTTGGCGTCGATAACTTCCTTCAGTTGGGCCGCCTGCTCAGCCGTCCCTTTAAACGGGAGTTTGCTGATCTTTTTTTGCATGTTGCCGTTTCCTCCTTGCCAATCATAGGTTCTATTCAGATCTGCACCTCGACAAATATTGTGAAGAAAATATCAATCTTTTGTGCAGCATCGACTACCCCTCAGTATAACAGAGTTCTCCGCAAAAAGCTAGATAAAAAACGCTTTTTTTTGGCCTTTTACGCGCTTTCTGACGCTTTTTCGCGAATCGGCGCGAGCCGGCTGCCGGCTTGTCCGTATGAGGAAATATATGTGGTAGGCACCTCAAACATACCACGTTTTTTTGCCTAGCGCCGCCTCGCCTAAAAAATATAGAAGAAACGGAAAATTCATCGGCAAAACTCCTTACGATCCTATTAAGATTGTTAAACGTGGTTTACTTTGCCTAACCGATTTGATAAAATATAGTGGTAGTAAAGGGGTTCGCTCCCGTGAATCGATCGATTGCGATGGGCATTAGCCGATCTGAATAAATTTCCCAACACCACACAGAGGACGGTGAGCGTCAATGAAACTGAAAATATGGGCGGCGGCGGCCACAGCCGTTATTTGTATCACCTCCATCGGCTCGCTCCCAGCGGCGGACGCCTCGGAGCTGCAGCCTGGCGATATTTCCAACTCCTGTTCCTTCTCGGCCTCCCAGAATGGATCCATCGTGCGGTTTCTGACGGATGGATCCGCCGGCACCTCCTGGAAGGGCGGAAAAGAGGCCTATATCCAGTTACATAGTAAACAGCCGATCGGCGGCGTTTATCTTCTGTGGAACAGCAAGCCCGTCCCCTGGGTGCTGTCCCGGGTGACGGACGGCGGCACTGAGTTGTTGGCGGAGGGCGGGGCAGATTCGTTCCTCCACGAGTTCAAAAAGCTGGACGCGGGCAGCGGCACCTATCGCCTGACCTTCAGCGGCCAGGCCGTGCTCGGCGAGCTGTATGTCCTCGGGGCGGGGGAGACCCCTTCCTGGGTGCAGCAGTGGAACCCGCCGCTGGAAAAAGCGGATATGCTTCTCGCCTCCACCCACGCGGACGACGAGCTTCTCTGGTTCGGCGGCGCCATGCCGGTGTATGCCGGCCAGTTTGGGAAAAAGGTGCAGGTGTCTTATCTCATCCGTCACGGCTACGGCCGCACGCACGAGCTGCTCGACGGCTTGTGGACGGTGGGGATTACCAACTATCCCATCCTGTCAGATTTCGGGGACAAATACTGCTCCACCCTCAAGCAGGCGTATCAACTGTATAATAAAAACGATATCATGGCCTGGCAGGTGGCCCTGATCCGCCGGGTCAAGCCCGATGTGGTGCTGACCCAGGATCTCAACGGCGAATACGGCCACGGGGCTCACCGGATGAACAGCAACACCCTTGTCAAAGCCATCACCCTGAGCGGCGATCCCCAGCAGTATCCGGACAGCGCCGGGAAGTACGGCACCTGGCAAATCAAAAAGCTGTACCTGCATAAATACGACAAGGACGATTTGCTGATGAACTGGAACGTGCCCCTATCCCGTTTCGGCGGCAAAACCGGGCTGGACATGGCGCGCGCCGGGTTCGCCTGTCATATCTCCCAAGCCAAACGAGGCCGGTACCACGTGGACGAGGCGGGCAAGAATGACAACCGCTGGTTCGGCCTATATTATTCGTCGGTGGGCCCCGATGTCAAGAAAAACGACTTTTTCGAGAATCTGGCGCCGGTGATCCCCTGGGACGGCCTGCCTCTTTCGGAAAAGCAAAAAGGCGCCGCCTCTGTTCCCACAACGTCGATGGGCACACCACCCGCCACGACGGCCCCGACCACACAAGCCTCCACCACCTTCACCGTCCCCACTTCGACCGCCGCGTCGGAACCGCCCTCCGCCACGGAAGCGGTGACCGCGCCGACAACCGGCACGACGATTACCGCCGCTCCGCCGGATTCCTCCGTCCCCGGGGAGGAGCCGTCCGCCTCCAAAACCGTTCTTATTGCGGTGATCTGCCTGGCAGCAGGCGCCACCGCTGCGCTGGTCATCCTCGTGCTGCGCGCCAAGAAAAAGGCATAACAAAGGCGCCGGACTGTTCGTCCGGCGCCTTTTTACTGCTTCACTATTTCCACTCAGGCGTTTCGTTCTTTGAGGGCGCGATCGGCCTCCCGTTTCATATCCCGCCGGGCGGCGTCCTCCCTCTTGTCGTACAGCTTTTTGCCCCGGCAAAGGCCTATCTGCACCTTTACCCGAGAGCCTTTAAAATACAGGGACAAGGGGATGAGGGTATAGCCCTGCTGCTTCATCACGCCGTACAGACGGAGGATTTCCTTCTTGTGCAGCAGCAACCGGCGGACCCGCATGGGATCCCGGTTAAAGATATTTCCCTTTTCGTAGGGGCTGATATGCATGCCGTTAACAAAAATCTCGCCCTCCACAATGGAGCACCAGGCGTCCTTGAGGTTGACGGTGCCGGCCCGCAGAGCCTTGACCTCCGTTCCGGCCAGCTCAATGCCCGCCTCCATGGATTCCTCCACGAAATAGTCGTGAAAGGCTTTTTTGTTCGTGGTTATCGTTTTGGTGCTGACGTTTGGCAAGGCCGTTCACCTCCTTACATCGCTTGACGGATGGGTTTCCCATCTCGCGCGAGCTCTTGCCTGCTCAAAGGCCGTTTCCACACGGCGGAAATCCCCCCGCAGCCTACAGCTCGTTGCGTCCCTCCAGCGACCGGCGCAGGGTGACCTCGTCGGCGTACTCCAGATCGCCGCCCACCGGAATGCCGTAGGCCAGCCGGGTCACCTTGACCTGGAAGGGCTTGAGCAGCTTGGAGATATACATGGCCGTCGCTTCTCCCTCCACCGTGGGATTGGTGGCCATGATCACCTCCTGTACCTCTTCGTCTGCCACCCGGACCAGTAGTTCCTTGACCCGGATTTGATCCGGGCCCACGCCGTCCATAGGGGAGATGGTGCCGTGCAGCACGTGATACAGGCCCGCGTATTCCCGCGTGCGCTCAAAGGCCATGACATCCCGGGGATCCTCCACCACGCAGATGACAGAGGCATCTCGGTTGCCCGCCCGGCAGATGGGGCATAAATCCTGATCCGTCAGGTTCCGGCAGACCGCGCATTCGTGGATCTTTTCCCGCGCCTCGGTGATGGCGGAGACAAAATCCGCCGCGTTCTTCTCCGGCTGGTTCAGCAGGAAAAAAGCCAGCCGCTGGGCCGACTTGTGCCCGATGCCCGGCAGACGCTCAAGCTGTTCGATCAGCCGCTCCAGCGGCGCCACGCTGTAGGACATCGGCTCCCCCCTTCCTTCTGGCCGCCCGGTTTAAAACAATCCCGGCATGTTGATACCGCCGGTGATTTTCGACATTTCCGCCTCGGAGGTATCCACCGCCTGGCGGATGGCCTCGTTGACCGCGGCCATCACCAAATCCGCGAGCATGTCCACATCCTCGGGATCCACGACCTCCGGTTTGATCTCCAGCTTCTTGACGATGTGCTTGCCGTCCACCACGGCGGTCACCGCGCCGCCTCCGGCGGTGGCGGTGTACTCCCTTACGTCCAGCTCTTCCTGCAGCTTGCCCATTTCCTCCTGCATCTGCTGGGCCTGCTTAATCATGCTTTGCATGTTGCCGGGGCCGCCGCCCACGCCCTTGGGAAGTCTCGCTTTCATTGTCATAACCTGCCTTTTCTTTAATCCTTAAATTCCACGTCCAGGCCCTGGGCCCGGCTGTTTTGCAGAAAAGCCGCCAGCGGATCCTCCGGCGGCGGCGCCTGCCCGGCGGAGGATCCCGCCGCCGGCGCGCCGCTGCTCCGCTTGACGCCGATGCGGTGGTTCCGGCCGGTCACCGACCGGATGGCCCCCAGCAGGACGTTCTTGTTCCCGTCCCGGGTGACCAGCGCCTTGAACATATCGTTATCGGTGCAGATCAGCACGTAATCCCCCCGCAGCAGGGCGGTGGAATCCACCAGCACGCCGTACAGCGGCGGGCAGGTGCCGGACAGCGTGTCCAGTACGTCGTTCCATCTCTCGAAGGGCACCTCCTGATCAGTACCCAGGCTATCGCCGGCCGCCGGCCCTTCGTTACTGGGGAGCGGCGGGGCCTCGGGCTCGCCGCCTTCCGCCCGGGCCGCCGGACGAGACGGAGCCGCCGGCGCCTGCGGCGCCAGCGTCATACCCGATTTGATCGTATCCTCCAGCATCTTGACCCGACGCAGCAGGCTGTCCGCGCTGGCGTCCAAATCGGGGGAGCATAGGCGGAGCACCGCCATCTCCATCTCCACCCGGCGGGACACCCCGCCCCGCAGCCGCTCCAGCGCCTGCTGCAGCACGTTCATGCAGTGCAGGATGGCGGGCAGTTCGAACTGCTCCGCCTCCGCCGCCATCCGATGCAGCTCGGCGGGCGGTGCGACAATGAGGTCAGCGGCGTCTTTGACGCTTTTGAGAATCATCAGGTTGCGGAAATACTCCGTCCACTCGGCGCACAGCCGCTCCATGTCCTTGGACGCGTTGTACAGCCGGTCGATAAGGGCCAGGGCCGCGCCGCTGTCTCCGGCCCGCACGGCCGCCGACAGCTCGAACAAATACTCCCGGCCCGCCAGCCCGGTGGTCTCGGCCACCACGTCGGCAGTAATTTCCCGGGAACGGGAAACGCATTGATCCAGCAGGGACAGCGCATCCCGCAGCGCCCCGTCGGCCAGGCGGGCCAGCAGGGTGGCCGCCTCATCGGTGACGGTGAACTGCTCCTGACCCGCCACATACTGGATGCGCGCCGCGATGTCGGCCGGCTGAATGCGATGGAAATCGAACCGCTGGCAGCGGGACAGAATGGTGGCCGGCAGCTTATGCACCTCGGTGGTGGCCAGGATAAACACGACATGGGGCGGAGGCTCCTCCAGCGTCTTGAGCAGGGCGTTGAAGGCCCCAGTGGACAGCATGTGTACCTCGTCGATGATATACACCCGGTATTTGGCCACCGCAGGGGTGAAGTTGACCTCCTCGCGCAGATCCCGGATGTTGTCCACCCCGTTGTTGGACGCGGCGTCGATTTCCACCACATCCATGATGGCGCCGCTGTCGATGCCCTTGCAGATGTCGCACTCGTTGCAGGGGTCGCCATCCACGGGATGGAGGCAGTTGACCGCCTTGGCCATAATCTTGGCGCAGGTGGTCTTGCCCGTCCCGCGGGACCCGGTGAACAGATACGCGTGGGCCAGACGGCCGGTCTGCAGTTCGTTTTTGAGGGCCGCCGTGATGTGGTTCTGCCCATACACGTCGGCGAACGCCTGGGGCCGCCATTTGCGGTACAGCACCTGATACATAAAGCCGCCTCCCTTCGATCAAATAAAACCGCATGCTCTCGGGTCATACGGACGGACAGGTTACCTGCGGCGCCCGGAAGCTACCGCTTAATGCTGCTCGGTTCCCCGCCTGACATGGTTCACGGCGCACCGTCGCACAGGACCCGCCCATCCGTATGCCCCAAAGCATGCGGTCTTTACATTTCGCTCTAAGAGTATACACCAATCGCCGCAAAAAATCAACTGTTGCCGGCCGGTTTCCGTCTCCTGCCAAAAAGCCCTCATCCCTAGGGATGAGGGCTTGCTTTGGAAAACCATTTATGCATTGGCTTTTTTCGCGAGGGCGGACTTTCTCCGTGCAGCGGTATTCTTGTGCAGGAGTCCCTTCGCGGCGGCCTGGTCAATCTTCTTCATGGCGATCCGGAGGATCTCCTCTTTGTTCTCGACGCCGGTCTCAAGAGCCGCGTTCGCCTTCTTCACTTCGGTTCTCAGGGCGGAACGGTTGGCCTTGTTGCGGGCGGTCTTCACAGCGATGACCTTCACACGCTTCTTGGCGGATTTAATGTTGGGCATGGTCACACCTCCTCTGCAAAAAAGATTATACTTCTAAATCACGCACGGATTATAATACCACGTCCAATTCGAAAAAGCAACTGTTTTTTTCGGAAAATTTCCAAAGGTGTATAGCCCCGCGGTTTTCGCAAATACTGAAACAAATCGATTTATCCGAAAACAAGGGGGACACCACCATGCAATTCCGCACCGACCTGGCCATTGAGGTGGCCGACGAAGCGCAGCATCTCACCGACGAGGACGTGGGAAAAGACACGTTTCGCGAAGGGGACACCTGCGTCACCCGCCTGCACATCCGCACCGATCGGGCCGCCCGGGCGCTGGGCAAGCCCCAGGGCGCTTATATCACCGTCGAGGTGCCTCCTCTGACAGACAACGAGGAAACCCTGGGAAAAGCCGCCGGCCTTGTGGCCAATGAGCTGACCGCCCTGCTGCCCGCCGAGGGCTCCGTGCTTGTGGTGGGGCTGGGCAACCGGGCCATCACCCCCGACGCCCTGGGCCCCGAGTCCGCCGACATGGTGCTGGCCACCCGCCACATCGGCGGCGAGTTCGCCCGCAGCGTGGGGCTGGACGACCTGCGCCCCACCGCCGTGCTCACCCCCGGCGTCCTGGGACAGACCGGCACCGAAAGCGGGGAAATCGTCCGGGGCGTCTGCACGGTGGTGCATCCCGTGGCCGTGGTGGTGGTGGACGCCCTGGCCGCGCGCAGCGTGGCCCGCCTGGGCTGCACCGTCCAGCTGTGCGACACCGGCATTGCCCCCGGCTCCGGTGTGGGCAATAACCGCCAGCCCCTGAATGCCGAAACCCTGGGCGTGCCGGTCATCGGCATGGGGGTGCCCACGGTGGTGGACGCCGCCACCATTGCCCGGGAATTCAGCGACCGGGGAGAGGAGGCGCCCGACCTCACCCCCCGCGGCGCTCAGATGATGGTCACCCCCCGGGAGGTGGATGTGATGATCCACCGGGCGGCCCGTCTGGTGGCCATGGCCATCAACGGCGCGCTGCAGCCCGATTATAACCCCCTGGAGCTCATCGCCGTGGCGAAGGGATAACCCGGCCGGCGGCCCGTGACGGGCCGCCGCTTTTTATGCCTCTCCGGTCCGCCCCCCTCCGGCAGTTTTCAAAACAGCCGCCGTATGACTACTGTGGCCCCACTTGTATCCGCTTGCCCGTTGTGCTATAGTGGATGTACCGATTTTGAGGAAGGATGACCGATATGAAGCGCAAAACTCTCTGGCTGACAGCGGCGGCCTGCCTGCTGGCTCTGCTGATCGGCCTGACCGGCTGTTCCCCCAAAAAAGCTGCCCCCGGTTCCTCCGCGCCGGAGCAGAAAACCGTGACCATCGAGGTGATACATAAGGACAAAACCCAAAAGGAGTTTCAGATTCTCTCCGCGGCGGAGTACCTGGGCGACGCCCTGGTGGCCGAGGGGCTCGTCAAGGGCACCACAGGCGACTACGGCCTCTACATAGACACGGTGGACAATGAAACCGCCGACAAAAGTAAGGAAGAATGGTGGTGCATCACCAAAGGCGGACAAGCCGTCATGACCGGCATCAGCACCACCCCCTTTGCGGACGGGGACACCTTCGAGCTGACCCTGACCGTCGACTATTGACGCCATATCAGACAGGAAGCGGCGGAAACACAGTTGTGTTCCCGCCGCTTTTGTTTATGTATAAGGCACGTATGCGTTTCTGCGTCACTTTCCCACGCAGAAACGGGCGAACACCTCGTCCACCACTGCCTCGGTAGCCCGCTCCCCCGTCAGCTCGAGCACCGCTGCAATCGCTTCGTCCACGCTCACCGACACGGCGTCCAGGGTCATCCCTCCCGCCAGGGCGGCCCGCGCCTCCCGCACGCCTTCCAGGCAGCGCTGCGCGCATTGCCGCTGCCGTTCGGTGGCCAGCAGGGGCTCCGCCCCGTCCAGACGTTCCACCCCGGTGACGGCCGCCACTTCGCGGATCAAATCCTCCAGCCCCGTGCCCTCCCGGGCCGACAGGGTGACCAGCCGGGGAAACCGCTCGGCCAGGAAGCCCCTGTCCACCAGCGTCTCCTCGTCCGCCTTGCTGACGATGGCAATGGCCGCAGCCCCCTGCGCCGCCTCCGCCAGCGCCCGGTCGTCCTCGCTCAACGGACGGGAGCCGTCGAACACCGCCAGCACCAGGGCCGCCTGCTCCATCCGCTGCCTGGCCCGCTGCACGCCGATGCTTTCCACCGCATCGTTCGTTTCCCGGATGCCCGCCGTGTCCGACAGCCGGAGCACCACGTCCCCCAGGCGGACGGTTTCCTCCACCACGTCCCGGGTCGTGCCCGCCACCGGGGTGACGATACTTCTCTCGCACCCGGCCAGCCAGTTCATCAGGGTGGATTTCCCCACGTTGGGGCTTCCCACAATGACGGTGTCCACTCCTTCCCGCAGCACCCGCCCCGCGTCATAGGTGGCCAACAGGGAAGAGAGGCTCTCCTCCGCCCGGGCCAGCACGCCGTCCAACGCGGCTTCATCCAGCGCGGGGATATCCTCGTCCGGATAATCCACATAGGCGGAGAAATGGGCCGACAGCCCCACCAGCTCGTTTTTGACCGTTTCCATCCGTCGGTACAGGTTTCCCTCCCGGGCCGCCAGGGCCGTCCGGGCCGACAGCCGCCCGTCGGCCGCGATCAGTTCCATCACCGCCTCCGCCCGGGTCAGATCCAGCTTGCCGTTCAGGAAAGCTCGCCGGGTGAATTCGCCCGCGCCCGCTGGCCGCGCCCCCGCGGCCAGCACCGCCCGCAGCACCCGCCGGAGCAAATACAGCCCCCCGTGGCAGGACAGCTCCACCACGTCCTCCCCGGTATAGCTGTGCGGCGCGCGAAACACCAGGGCCACGCAGTCGTCGATGTCCCCCTCCTCGTCGAACACATGCCCATAGGCGGCGGTGTATCCCTTCAGCCCCGCCAGATCCCGTCCCGCTCGGCCGGGCCGGAACACCCGGGACGCCACCGCGACGGCCTCGTCCCCCGACAGACGGATAACGCCCAGCCCGGCGGGGGCGGGCGGGGTGGAAATGGCGGCAATGGTCTGGCTCATGAATCGCGGCTCCTTTATATACAATATAAAGCCAGTATACCCGCCCGGCCCGTCCTTGTCCAGTGGCCGCCCCCACTGTCTTAAGAAATTCTTTCGATCTCCACCGGTTGACAAATGCTATGCATGTAGATATACTATGTATTGCATACTATACAAAGCATAGTATCTGACTGCAAAGGAGGTGCCTGTTTGGATACACAGCGGAAAAAAGGTCTGCTGGAAATCTGTGTCCTGGCGGTTTTGCAGAGGGAACCCTCCTATGGATACAAAATCATCGGCGACATCACCCCCTGCATCGATATTTCCGAATCTACCCTGTACCCCATTCTCAAACGGCTGGAAACCGCCGGCTGCCTCATCACCTTTACCCAGGAGCACAACGGCCGCCTGCGGAAATACTACGCCATCACCGACGAGGGCCGGCGGCGTATCACCGCGTTTCTCGAGGAGTGGGACGAACTGCGCAGCGTCTACGCCTTTATTCAAAACGGTGGCGTGGCCCCGCAGCCCCTGCCGGGGGCCGGCCTCCCTCAAACGCCCGCCCCTTCCAAATCAACCGGAAAGGACTTGGAATCCTCATGACAAAAAATGAATTCCTTCAGCAGCTGCTGCCCCGGATCACGGGCCTTCCCGCCACCGAGCAGCAGCGGATCCTGGATTACTACAACGAACTTGTCCTGGATGGCGTGGAAAACGGCCGGGACGAGGAGGCCATCGTCGCCGGTTTCGGCAGCGTGGAGGATGCCGCCTGTAAAATCTGGGAGGACTACGCCGCTCCGCCGATCAAAACCCGGAGCAGCGGGATGCGCATCCTCATCGGCGTCGCCTGGTTTTTCGGCGGCATCATCGGGTTTCCCCTGGTCCTGGCGGCCGGCGTGCTCTATCTGTGCGGCTGGATTGTGCTGCTGTCCCTGGCCATCACGGCCGTGTCCCTGCTCCTCGGCGGGGTCGCCTCCTGCGCCATGATGCTGGCCATCCTCGGTCAGGCACCCCAGGCCGCCCTGTTCCAGTTCGGCGCCGGCGTGCTGATCATCGGGCTGGGTATCCTGTCAAGCGTGGGCGTCTTCCATCTGTTCCGGCTCTATTGGGTGTTCAGCCGCAGGCTGTCCGCCTCCATCTCCAGGGCTTTTGCCCGGAAAGGGGTGCGCTATGCGTCTTAAAAGTAAAACCTTTCTGGTCATCGGCGGCGCCCTGTGCGCCTTTGGCGCCATATTCTGTGCCATCATTCTCGCCATTGGCCAATTTGATTTTATGAAGGTGATATCTGTGGAAAAATACGAGGACAAGGTGTATACCCTCCCGGCCGGCGCCCTGACCGCCCTGAACCTGGACGCGCAGAACCAGCGGGTCGTCTTCCAGCCCGCCGCCGGCTCCGACATCGTCATCCGCTACCGCGAGTTTGCCAGCGATACCTATACCTTCGAGCAGCAGGGCGCCTCCCTGAACGTGACCTACCGCTGCGATCAGAAATGGTACCAGAGCCTGGTGCAGGGCATGTTCGGCGGCATCGCCCGGGCGAGCCAGTCCATCACCGTGGAGGTGCCGCCCCAGTACGCCGGCCTCCTGAACGCCCGCACCACCAACGCCTCCCTCACCGCCGACAGCCTGCCGAAGCTTACCGAATGCCGCCTGGCCACCACCAACGGCACCCTGCGGGTCTCGGATATTACCGCCGACACCTTCATTCTCTCCACCACCAACGCCGGCGTGCATCTGGATCGCCTGCAGGGCGCGGCCCTCTTTGTCACCTCCACCAACGGCAGCATCCACCTGGCCGATTTGGCCATGACCGGCGAGCTGACCGCCCGCACCACCAACGCCAGCCTCCAGGCCGACCGGGTGGAGGCGGCCGCCGGCCAGTTCAACACCACCAACGGCTCCCTGGCGCTGCGCAACGGCAGCTTTAGCGGCACGGTGTCCGCCGGCACCACCAACGCCTCTCTCAAAACCGACGCGGTGGAAGCCCCGGAAGCGGATTTCACCACCCAGAGCGGCAGCGTCCGCCTGGAGAATTCCCGCTTTGCCGCGCGCGTGTCGGTGCGCACCACCAACGCCGGCATCCGGGTGGACCAGCTCGCCTCCCCGGATATCCGGCTGTCCAGCACCAACGGTTCCATCAAAGGCACCATCGCCGGCAGCCAGCAGGATTATTCCATCGTGACCAACACCACCAACGGCTCCGCGTCCCCCTCCTCGGTCATCAACAAGCAGGCCCCGGGGCAGCTCAACGCCACCACCTCCAACTCCAGCATAACGCTCACCTTTACCGGTGCCTAATCCGCCGCGCTTCTAAAACGCCTCCGGTCGTCTAACGGCCGGAGGCGTTTCGTGTTTATTTTGAACGGGCATGGGCGTTCTGCCGCCGGTACACGCTTGGCGAAACCGAAAAGACGTCCTTGAAGCACTTGGAAAAATACGCGATGTCGTCATAGCCAGACGCAACGGCGATGGCTGTGACGGATTCCGCGCTGGTTTCCAGCAGCATGGCCGCGTTTTGCAGGCGGACGCGGTTGATATAGTTGGCGGGGGACAGGGAGAAGTAGCGCCGGAACAGGCGGTAAACCTGCGCGGGAGAGCAGCACAGATATCCGGCCAAATCGTCGGCGCGGATCGGCTCCCGGAAATGCGCCGCAACGTATTCCTGGATCCGGATCATCGTCCTGTCGGGATCCGCCCGCCTTTTGGATACGCGCAGCAGCCGCTCGAGGATCTGGTAGGCGGCGGCGTATCCCGCGCAGATATTGTCCGCGTACCGAATGGCGGCGATGTGCGCCGCCAGAGCCTCGTTTTCCTCCGGCGGAAACAGCCGGGGGAACTCATAGAGATCCTCCAACCGGTAGAAGGTGTTCACCCGCACGTGCATCGACACCCAATGCGCGCGCATGACGTGCTCGCTTCCATTGTGGTGGATAATCCGCTGAAAGCAATTGGCCGGAGCGATAAACGCGCCGCCCTGTCCGGTGGATACCAGCGCCTTGTGATCGAGGCCGATTTCGTAATACCCATGCAGGGCCTGCACAACGGACAGGCAGGGCAGGGTCTTGCGATGCTCCACACCTTCCAGGTCGCAGGCGAAGCCCGCGGAAAACAGCTGGCTGATTTCCACCGATTGCATATCGACGCTCATACCACAACTCCTTGTTTGATAGTATATTACAAAACTATGATACTATATTTATACGCAAAATGCAATCTATGCGATAAAATGCTACAAGGAAGGAGCGTGGATGTTATGCGATTTCAAACGGCCAGCGCCACCCCGCGTCCGGTACGGCTTGCCCCGGCCACAAGGCAATGGGCCTGGAACTCCCTGCACGGGCTCTATGGGGACGACGCCGCGCGCACTCCCTGCGTTTCTCTGGACGAAATCGACGGGTTTTCCTCCATGCCGCCCTTGGCCCAATACGACGCCGCCATCCGGCAAATCGCCCGGCAGGCGCCGATCCGGATTTGCCCGGAGGAGCGGATCAGCGGCGCCGCCACCCTTGGAGCCGCCATCGACTACGCCGTCCCCGCCGCCTATCGGGGGGCCTGCCTGTTTCCCGGCGTCAACCATTTAACCATCCGTTACGACCGGGTGTTGAAAGAGGGCCTGGAAGCGTATAAGCGGGATATCACCGCGCGTCTCGCCCTGGCCGCCGACGGGCAGGAGACCGCCTTTCTGCGCAGCCTGGACAACGTCGTCGAAGCCCTCCGCGTCTGGCACGCCCGCTATCTGGACGCGGTCCGGGAGGAAAAGCCGGCGGTCTATCGGGCGCTGCAGCGGGTGCCGTTTGCCCCGGCGCGGAATTTTCTCGAAGCGGTGCAGGCGCTCTGGTTCATTTTCGCCTTTGTCCGCCTGTGCGGCAACTGGCCGGGCATCGGACGGATCGACTGGCTGCTGGGCGACTACCTGCAAAAGGATTTGGCCGCCGGCGTCCTGACCAAACCCGAAGCCCGGGAAATTCTCGCCTCCTTTTTCATCAAAGGCTGCGAGTGGATCCAATCCCAGCCCCGGCCGGGTTCGGGGGACGCCCAGCATTATCAGAACATTGTTCTGGCCGGGATCGACGCCGCCGGCCGGGAGGTGACCAACGACGTCACTTACCTGGTGCTGGATATCGTGGAGGAGCTGGCCATTGCCGATTTCCCCATCACCGTGCGGCTGAACAGCCGTTCCCCCGAACGGCTGCTGCGCAAAACCGCCCAGGTGATGCGGCACGGCGGCGGCATCGTCGCGGTGTATAACGAGGATCTGATTCTGCGGGCGCTGAAAAACGAAGGTTATCCGGAAAGCGAGGCGAGAAGCTTCGCCAACGACGGCTGCTGGGAAATCCAGATTCCCGGCAAAACCGACTTTGCCTATATGCCCTTCGACGCCCTGCAGGTGTTCAACCGCGTCCTCGGCGTCGATTCCGACGGCCCCGTCCCCGCTTATCCCAGCGCGGAGGCCCTCTATCAGGCCTTTCTGGAAGAGCTGAAGCAAACGGTGGAGCAGCTCTATCAGTCTCATGTCCGCGACGTTTTCTGCTGCACGAACGGACGCTGGCGCCGCCGGGAGGCCGCCTCGCCGTCCTCGGTCGTCAGCCTGTTCGAGGATGGCTGCATCGAGAACGCGGCGCCCTACTTCGCCCTTGGCCCCGTTTATACCGTCCGCTCCCCCCACATCGGCGGAGCGCCCGACGTCGCCAACTCCCTGTACGCGCTGCAAAAGGCGGTCTTTGAGGAAAAAAGGCTGTCCCTGCGCGATATGGTGACCCTCCTGCGCGGCAACTGGGAGGGGGCGGAGGCCCAGCGGCTGTATATGAAAACCCACTATGTATATTACGGCAACGATTCCGACGAGGCGGACGCTTGGCATACCCGTCTGCTTGACGACTTTGCCGCCATCGTCGGGCGGTGCGGCGGGGGAGAGGGCTGCCCCGTGAAATTCATCCCCGGGGTCAGCACCTTCGGCCGCCAGATCGCCTGGCTGCCCAACCGGAGCGCCACCGCCTTTGGCTGCCGGCGCGGCGACATCCTTTCCGGAAACGATTCCCCCACCCCCGGCACCGACAGCGCGGGGGCCACAGCCATCATCCGATCCTACTGCAAGGCGGATCTGGAAAAACAATCCTGCGGCGCCGCGCTGGATATCCGGATTTTCCCCGACACCCTGCGGGGGGAAAATGGTATCGCCGCCCTAAAGGCCCTGCTGCGCGGGTTCGTCCAGCTGAACGGCTGCTTTATGCAGCTCGACACCGTCGACGCGCAGACCCTGCGGGAAGCGCAGCGGGATCCGGAGACCTATAAAACCCTGTCGGTGCGCGTCTCCGGCTGGAACGCCCGCTTCATCACCCTGGAAAAGGAGTGGCAGTCCATGATCATCGAGCGCACGGCGCAGGGCCTCTGAGGGGGTGCCGTCCATGAGAGAAAACCGCCTTCCCGTGACCCAAATCCAGCGGTTTTGCACCCACGACGGCCCCGGTCTGCGCACGACGGTTTTTCTGAAGGGCTGCCCCCTGCGCTGCGTGTGGTGCCATAACCCGGAAACCCAGTCCGCCCTGCCCGAGTTTTTCTATAATGAAGCCCTGTGCATCGGCTGCGGCGCCTGCCAAAGCGTCTGTCCCGCGGGCGCGCACGCCCTCTCTTCGGGGGAACACCGGATCGACCGGGACGCGTGCGTGGGGTGCATGGCCTGCGCCCGCGCCTGTCCCTCCGGGGCGCTGGAGGCCTGCGCGGCCGAACCATCCATCGGGGACATCCTGAACGCCGTCCTGCGCGATCGCGCGTTTTTCGGCCAGTCCGGCGGCCTCACCCTTTCCGGCGGGGAACCCCTGCTTCACGCCGGCCCGGTGTGCCGCCTCCTCCGGGAGGCGAAAACCGCCGGCCTGCATACCGCCGTGGAAACCTGCGGCTTTTTCGAGGAAGCCTGGCTGGGCGAGGCGGTGCCGGTCACGGATTTGTTCCTGTGGGACTTCAAAGACAGCGACGAGGGTCGGCACCTGGCCAACACCGGCGTTTCCCTGCAGCCGATTTTGAAAAACCTGCGCGCGGCGGATGAACAGGGGGCCTCCATCCGGCTGCGCTGCATCCTCATCCGGTCGGTGAACCTGACGCGGGAGCACCTGGAGGCCATCGCCGGCCTATACGCCTCCCTCCGGCACGCCGAGGGGGTCGAACTGCTGCCGTATCACACCTACGGCGCCTCCAAGGGGCGGCAGCTCGGCCGCGAAAACGCCGCCCGTCCCGACTGGATCCCCACACAGGCCGATTTGAAAAGCGCCAAGGCCTTTCTGCGCCGGCATGTGCGGCTCCTCAACCCCTGAAAAACCGCCCGAACGACAAACGTTCGGGCGGTTTTCGCATATTCCCGCCGCCACCCGCATACACATGGATATTGGTACGGGTACACACCCTCGGGACATCCCGCCGTCCGGCGGGCGGAAAGGCAGGGACATGCAAATGAAAGACGCTTATAAGAAGGCAGGGAAACGCCTGGCGGGGATATTGACCGCCGCCTGCTGCGTGGGCCTGGCCGTGGGACATATCTCCCTCGACGATTTGACCTCCTGGGGCCGGACGGCCGCCATGCTGTCGGTGGGCCTGATGCAGCCGGCCGGCGGCGCGGAGGCCCTCAGTGAGCGCCTGGATCGCACGCCGGACAAGGGGGCCGCCGCCACCACCGCGCCCACCTCCGCCAACACCACCGCCGCCACTACCGCCGGATCCGGCACCTCGCAGCCCACCACCTCCACGACGACACCCCCTACAACCGGCACCATTCCTCCCAAAAAGGAGGGCGGCGGCGTGGTGAAAGAGCTGAAAATGGGGCTGGGATCCGATTTTGTCCAGGGCGTGGCTATCAAGAACTCCAGCGGCAAAACCTTCGACATCGCCAAGGAAATTCAAATAAAGCCCAATTTTAAAATCAAGAACTCCGCGGAGCCGCAGGTCCTGATTGTGCACACGCACACCACCGAGGCGTATATGTCCTATTACGCCGGCTATTATAACGAGGGGGACGGCGGCCGCTCCAAGGATGAAAGCAAAAACGTCTGCGCCGTGGGCGAGGCCATCGCCGCCGAGCTGCGCGCCGCGGGCATCGGCGTCATTCACGACACCACCATTCACGACAACCCCAAATACACCGGCGCCTATACCCGTTCCGAGGAAACGGTTAAAAAAAACCTGAAGCAATACCCCAGTATTCAGGTGGTGCTGGACGTCCACCGGGACGGCATCATGATCGACAACACCACCAAAGCCAAGCCCACCGTCACCATCAACGGAAAAAAGGCCGCCCAAACCATGATCATCGTGGGCACCGTGAGCACGTCCGCCCTGCCGCACCCCAATTGGCAGGACAATTTTCATTTTGCGCTCCAGCTGCAAAAGGCAGCCGTGGCCAAGTACGAGGGCCTGATGCGCCCCGTTTCGGTGGTTGCCAGCCGGTATAACCAGCACCTGGCCCGCGGCTACCTGCTGGTGGAAATGGGCAGCGAGGGAAACACCCTGGACGAGGCGGTATATTCCGGCCAGATGCTGGGCAAAACATTGGGAGAAGTCCTGCAAACCCTGAAGTAATCCGGCCCCGCCGGCTATAGGAGCGACCTCCCATGAGTAAAAAAGCCTCCCGGCGCCGCTGGCGCGCCTTCGGTTCCGCCTTTATGCTGACCCTGTGCCTGTTGATCCTCGGCGCCGGCTGCCTGGTGGCGGAATACAACACCCGGCGCACCGCCTTTGGCGACGCCCGTATACAGATGGACTATCGGATACAGGACGGCAAGGTGACGATCCGCACCCCCTCCGCCGAAACGGATTACGCCCTGCCCGGCTGGGCGGAGGACTGGGCCGGCCGGGCCTGGACGCTGCTGCCCGCCCGGGTGCGCGCCGCCGCCTGGTTTACCGAGTCGGAGCAGGCCGCCTCGCCCCTGCTGATTCAGTGGGTGCTGGATCTGCAAAAAGACTGGGCCAAGGATTATCGCCGCTGAGTGCCGTAAAGCGCTCTTCCGTGGGTAAAAGCCCGCCGCGCAACCACCGGTTGCCGAAATGCCCGCCTCTGTTGGTTGCCAAACCGGCCCGCTTGTGAGACAATACAGGCAACGACAACCACGAAACGGAGGGCAACCCATGGAATTCGGAGAAAAGCTGCGCACCCTGCGGCGCGAAAAGGGTCTGTCACAGGAGGAATTGGCGGCGATGGTGGGCGTTTCCCGCCAGGCCTTGTCCAAGTGGGAGGCCGGCCAGTCCCGGCCGGAATAAGCTGCTGGCGCTCAGCGACATCTTCAGCGTCACGATGGACTCCCTGGTGCGCCCGGGCGGCCCGGAACCGCAGCCGGCCTCGCCGTCCCTGGGCTGGTGGTATCATGGCCCCGTCATCGAATACAAAAGCGCGCGGACTCTGCGCGGCCTGCCCCTGGTGCATATCAATCTCGGCCCGGGAAAACGGCGGGCCCGCGGTGTTCTGGCCGTCGGCAATGTGGCCACCGGTTTGGTGTCCGTTGGATTTGTCGCACGCGGCGGCCTTTCGGCCTGTTCGCCGTCGGTGGGCTGGCCATCGGGCTGTTCGCCGTCGGCGGCTGCGCCGTGGCCTCCCATGTCGCGATCGGGGACGTGGCGAGGGGCCATGTGGCTGTCGGCCGGGATGTCCGCGGCGCCTTCACCCTGGCGGATCCCGCCTTCTCCAGCCGCCGCACCCTGACCGCCGAACAGGTGCACCGCCTAATCCGTTCCGCTTATCCTCAGCTTTTGGATTGGCTGGTCGGCCTTCTGACCGCCATGTTCCCATAATAAAGACCGGCCTCCTGCTGTGGAGGCCGGTCTTCTTTACGGACTCAATAATTCTTCGCGACCATCTGGAAATAGGCGCGGGGATGGGAACACACCGGGCAAACCTCCGGCGCTTCGAGCCCCTCATGGATATGGCCGCAGTTGGCGCACTGCCAGTACACCTTGCCGTCCTTTTCAAAGACGCGGCCCTCTTCGATGTTCTTGAGCAGCTTGCGGTACCGCTCCTCGTGCTCCTTTTCGATCTTGCCGACCTCCTCAAACAGGAAGGCGATGTGATCAAAGCCCTCTTCCCGGGCCTCCTTCGCAAAGGTGGCGTACATGTCGGTCCACTCGTAATTCTCGCCCGCCGCCGCGTCCTCCAGGTTGGCCGCCGTGTCACCGATACCGTCGTGCAGCAGCTTGAACCAGATTTTCGCGTGCTCCTTCTCGTTGTTGGCGGTCTCCAGGAACAGGGCGGCAATCTGCTCGTACCCGTCCTTCTTGGCCTTGGAGGCGTAATAGGTGTACTTGTTGCGGGCCTGGGATTCCCCGGCAAACGCCGCCGCGAGATTGGCCTCGGTCTTGGTGCCCTTCAGATTTTCCATGTGCATAACCTCTTTCTATGTAAAATTAAATGGAACCGCTTGCGGATTTGTCCGCCCGGCGGCAAGCCTCGCACTGTCCCCAGATGACCAGCCGGCAGCCCGACACTGCCGCCCCCGTCTTCTGCCGGATCTGATCGAGAAGCCCCGGCTCCAGGCCGAGGCATAAATCCACCGCCCGGCCGCAGGTTTCGCAGATCATATGCTCATGGGGATCCAGCCGCCCGTCGTACCGATCGGAGCCATCGGGAACCGCCACCCGCCGCAGTCGGCCGCAGGCCTCCAGCTGCCGCAGATTGCGGTACACTGTGGCCAGGCTGAGCGCGGGGTTGTCCGGCTTAAGCCGCTGATACAGCTCTTCCGCCGTGGGATGCCCGCCGCCCTGTGTCACCGCGTCCCAGATGAGCTGCCGTTGTCTGGAATAGTTCATAGCCAACTTCCATTCAGACTTAAGAATGATAACAATTCCTGATTTATTTCCATAATAACCCATTCTTTTCAAAAAGTCAACCCTTTTCGACACTTTTTAAACAAAAAAGCCGGAGAGCACACGCTCTCCGGCCCTTTGTATCCTATTTAATCGTCGTCCAGCTTGAGCACCGCCATGAAGGCCTCCTGCGGCACCTCCACGCTGCCCAGCTGCCGCATCCGCTTCTTGCCTTCCTTCTGCTTTTCCAGCAGCTTCTTTTTCCGGGTGATATCGCCGCCGTAGCATTTGGCCAGCACATCCTTGCGCATGGCGCGCACCGTTTCCCGGGCGATGATCTTGCCGCCGATGGCCGCCTGAATCGGCACCTCGAACAGCTGGCGGGGGATGTTGTCCTTAAGCCGCTCGCACAGCTTGCGCCCCCGGGCGTAAGCGCTGCCCGCGAAAACGATAAAGGACAGCGCGTCCACAATGTCGCCATTGAGCAAAATATCCAGCTTGACCAGCTCGGATTGGGCGTACCCCTTCAGCTCGTAATCGAAGCTGGCGTATCCCTTGGTTCGGGATTTCAGCGCGTCGAAGAAATCGTAGACAATTTCATTAAGGGGCAGCTCATAATGAATGTCCACCCGGGTGGGATCCAAATACTTCATGTCCCGGAACACGCCCCGCCGCTCCTGGCACAACTCCATGATGTTGCCCACATTGTCGGTGGGGGCCAGGATGTGCGCGTCGGCAATGGGTTCCTCCGCCATGGCCACGGCGCCGGGCTCCGGGTAGTTGGTGGGGTTGTCGATGAGCATCTCGGTGCCGTCGGTCAGGGTGATGCGGTAAATGACGCTGGGCGCGGTGGTGATGAGATCCAAATCGTATTCCCGCTCCAGCCGTTCCTGGACGATTTCCATATGCAGCAGCCCCAGAAAGCCGCACCGGAACCCAAATCCCAGGGCCGCGGAGGTCTCCGGCTCGAAGGTCAGGGACGCGTCGTTGAGCTGCAGGCGGGCCAGGGCCTCCCGCAAGTCCTGATAATGGGCGCCGTCCGCCGGATAAATGCCGCAGAATACCATGGGATTGGCCTTGCGGTAGCCCGGCAGCGGCTGGGCGGCCGGCCTGTCCGCGCGGGTGACGGTGTCGCCCACCCGGGCCTCGCTGACCGTTTTGATGGAAGCGGCGATATAGCCCACCTGGCCCGCCTGCAGCACGCCGCAGGGCTCCAGTCGCCCGGGGCGCATCAGCCCCACCTCCACCACGTCGAACTGCGCGCCGGTGGCCATCATCCGGATGGTGTCGCCCGCCCGCACCTCGCCGTCCATGACACGGATGTACACGATGACCCCGCGATAGCTGTCGTAGTAGCTGTCAAATATCAGCGCCTGCAGCGGCGCGCCGTCATCCCCCTTGGGAGGCGGAATCTGCCGCACCACCGCCTCCAGCACCTGCTCGACGTTCAGCCCCGATTTGGCGGATATCAGCGGGGCGTTTTCCGCCTCGATGCCGATGACGTCCTCGATTTCCTTGCGCACCCGCTCGGGGTCGGCGGCGGGGAGATCGATCTTGTTGACCACCGGCACGATTTCCAGTCCGTGCTCCGCGGCCAGATAGGTGTTGGCCAGTGTCTGCGCCTCGATACCCTGGGAAGCGTCCACCACCAGCAGCGCGCCCTCGCAGGCCGCCAGGGAACGGGACACCTCGTAGTTGAAATCCACGTGGCCGGGGGTGTCGATGAGATTGAACACATAGGTCTGCCCGTCCTGCGCGGTATAGGAAAGGGTGACGGCGTGGGCCTTGATGGTGATCCCCCGCTCCCGTTCCAGATCCATGCTGTCCAGCAGCTGATCCTCCATGTCCCGCAGAGCCACCGCCTGGGTTTTCTCCAGAATGCGGTCGGCCAGGGTAGACTTGCCGTGATCGATATGGGCGATAATGCAAAAGTTCCGGGTCAGCTCGCGGGATACCGCCAAATTCAACACCTCAATTGCCGTTCGTTTGTCTCCGTGTATTCTACCATAAACCGCCAAGGGGATGCAAGCTCAGCGCGGCTTTTCCTCCACGCCCTCATCCGTGCGGCGGGCCACGATATATTTGGGCCGTCGTTTGACCTCGTCGTATATCCTGGCGATATAATGCCCGATAATTCCCAAACTTATCATGATGGCGCCCCCGATAATCAGCAGCAGCAGAATGACAGTGGTAAAGCCTTCCACCGCCCGGCCCATCAGGAATTTCACCAGGGTCTGGATTCCCAGCACCACCGAACTGATCAGCAGCACCGTTCCGATAAACGTTACGGCCTGCAGGGGTACGGTGGTGAAGGAGGTGATATTCTGCACCGCATAGTTTACCAGCCCCTTGAACGACCATTTGGACTGGCCGAACCGGCGCTGCTCCACCTCGAATTCCACCGACGCGGTTTTAAACCCGACCCAGAAGGACAGCGCCCTAAAAAAGGTATCCTTTTCCGGCAGCGCGACCAGCACGTCCACCACTTTGCGATCGAGGAGCTTAAAATCCGAGGAGGACTGCATGTCCACATGGGTGCAGCGGCTGATCAGCTTGTAAAAAGCGCCGGCGGAACATTTATGCAGCAGGCTCTCCTTACCGCGGCTGGCCTTGATGCCTTCCACCACCTCGTATCCCTGCTCCCACAGCCGGTACATGTCGGGAATCACCTTGGGCGGGAACTGCAAATCGCAGTCCAAAATGACGCAGCAGTCCCCCCGGGCCTCCCGCAGCCCGGCGAAAATCGACGCCTCCTTGCCGAAATTGCGGCTGAAGCTCAGCCCCCGCACCTTCGGGTTCTCCCGACTCTCCTCGCAGATGCGCGCGTAGGTCTTGTCCCGGGAACCGTCGTCCACGAACAGAATTTCATACGGAATCTCCGCGTCGTGCAGAATTTGCGCGACGGTGCGGGCGGCCAGGGCGATATTGTCCTCCTCGTTGTAGGAAGGCACGATGACGGACAGCAATCCCATAACAAACCCTCGTTTCCGCATTGTTTTGCACCGTATAATGGCTGTATTCCTTAGTATAGCGTAAACCACCGGGACATTCAACCGTCTTTTTCCATTCGCGGCCCTTCTTTTCTGCCCACGGCTATGGTATAATAACCTCACGCCGTAAACGGAAATCCAAGATTTCCGACGGCTGGGAGAACATTGAACCACTCCGGAACGGGCAGAGCCGTTCCGGACTAAGGAGGGCGGCGCTCCGCGCCGCCTTGTGGTATAATAACCTCCGTGACCGGCGCGGCTGCGCGGTTAACGGAAAGCGTCGCTTTCCGTTACGGAGAACATTGTACCATCAAAAGGCCCTGCTGCTGGGCGGCCTGGTCTTCGTGCTGTCCGGCGCATGGGTTTCCCTCGGCGTTTTTGTTTTGAACTTCATCTTAATCTTATAAAAAGGACGGGATCTGCACATGCTTACTTCCTATTGGCAGCATTTTAAAAGCGGCACCGACATTCGCGGCGTGGCGCTGGACGGTGTGGAGGACCAGCCCCTCGATTTGACCGACGAGGTGGTGGAAAAGCTGGCCGCCGCCTTCGCCCGCTGGCTGTCCGGTAAAACCGGCAAGCCCGCCGCCGCGCTGACCGTTTCCCTGGGCCGGGACAGCCGGCTGTCCGGCCCCCGGCTGCGGGACGCGGTTGTGCGATCGCTGACCGCCCGGGGCGTGACGGTCCTCGACTGCGGTTTGGCCTCCACCCCCGCCATGTTCATGACCACGGTGGATCTTGGCTGCGACGGCGCGGTGCAGCTGACCGCGAGCCATCACCCCTATCACCGCAACGGCCTGAAATTCTTCCTTCCCTCCGGCGGCCTGGAAGGGGCGGATATCACCGCCCTGCTCGAGCTGGCCCAGGCGGAGGATTTTCCGCCTCCCGCCGCCGGCACGGTGCGGGAGATCGCCTATATGACGCAGTATGCGGCCCGGCTGCGCCGCCTTATCTGCGAGGGCGTGCAGGCGAAGGACTACAACCGCCCACTGGCCGGCTTCCGCATCGTGGTGGACGCGGGCAACGGCGCGGGCGGCTTCTACGCCCGGGACGTGCTGGAGCCCCTGGGCGCCGACGTTTCCGGCAGCCAATTTCTCGAGCCGGACGGCCGCTTTCCCAACCATATTCCTAACCCCGAGAACCCCGAGGCCATGGCCTCCGTCTGCGCGGCCACCCTGAAGGCGGGCGCGGATCTGGGCGTCATTTTCGACACCGATGTGGATCGGGCGGGCTGCGTGGGCGCCGACGGGCGGGAAATTAACCGCAATCGCCTGATCGCCCTGGCCGCCGCCATTGTGCTGGAGGACGCGCCCGGCGGCACCATCGTCACCGACTCCGTCACCTCCAGCGGTCTGAAGACCTTTCTGGAGCAGACGTTGGGCGGCGTCCACTGCCGGTTCAAGCGGGGCTATAAAAACGTCATCAACGAGGCGCAAAGGCTCTGTGCCTCCGGCGTGAACGCCCCGCTGGCCATCGAGACCTCCGGCCACGCCGCCCTGAAGGACAATTATTTTCTGGATGACGGCGCCTATCTGGTCACTCGGATTATCATCAAGGCCGCGCAGCTGCGCCGGGAGGGCCGCACCCTGGAGGACCTCATTGCCGCCCTGGAGGAACCCGCCGAAAGCGTGGAACTCCGCTTCAATATTCTGGAAAGCGACTTCAAGGCCTACGGCCTGCAGGTGCTGGAGAGGCTGGAAGCCTACGCCCGCCGCCAGGGCTGGCCGGTGGCGGAGGACAGCCGGGAGGGCGTGCGCACCACGGTGGGGGACGGCTGGCTGCTGCTGCGCCTGAGCGTTCACGATCCGGTGATGCCCCTGAATATCGAAAGCGCCGCGCCCGGCGGCTGCCGCGCCATCGCGTCGGCCCTGACGGACTTTATGTCCGCCGAGGGCGGGCTGGACAAAAGCCAGCTGGACGCGTATCTCTCCTGAGTATCTGAAATGAACGGATGAACCCGGCGCCGGGTCCGGGTCTCCGCGAAAGGATGGGTCAACCCTATGGACTGGACGGAAGTGAAAATCACCGTGGACGCCGCCGATACCGACCGCGCGTCGGCTATCGCCAACATGGTGGTGCCTTATGGCATTTATATTGAGGATTACAGCGATCTCATCCAAGGGGCGCGGGAAATCGCCCACATCGATCTGATCGACGAAGAGCTGTTGGCCCGGGATCGCACCCGGTCGATCATTCACCTCTATGTCTCGCCGGAGGAAAATCCGGCGGAGGCGGTGGCCTTCCTTAGAGAACGGCTGCATACCGCGGGTATCGGCCACGAAGTGCTGGCCAGCGAGGTCAGCGAGCAGGACTGGGCCAACAATTGGAAGGCCTACTTCAAGCCCCTTCCCGTGGGTCGCCGGCTGCTCATCCGTCCCACCTGGGAGACGGTGGAGGACGCCGGGGGCCGGGCGGTGCTGTCCATTGATCCCGGCATGGCCTTTGGCACCGGCGGCCACGACACTACCCGTCTGGTGCTGGAAGCCCTGGAGGACGCGGTAAGCCCCGGCGCGCAACTGCTGGACGTGGGCTGCGGCAGCGGGATATTATCTATCGCGGCCTTGCTGCTGGGCGCGGAAAAGGCCGTGGGGGTGGACATCGATCCCCTGGCCGTGAAAACCGCCAGGGAGAACGGGGAGCTCAACGGCTTTACGCCCCCCGTCCTCACCATCCTGCACGGCGATTTGGTGGACAAGGTGGAGGGCCGGTACGACGTGGTGGCCGCCAACATCGTGGCCGATGCCATCATCGCCCTGTCCCCGTCCATTCCCCGGTTCCTGAAGCCAGGCGGCGTCTATATCGCCTCGGGCATCATCGACACGCGGGAGGCGGAGGTTCTCTCCGCCCTGGCCGCCTGCGGCTTTGCGGTCGAAACCCGGCGGGAGCACGGCGGCTGGCTGTGCCTGACCCTGCGCTATACCGGCTGAGGAAAGGACGGAGCCCACGTGGAAAACTGGATGTCCCGCACCGCCATGCTCCTGGGGCGGGAAGCGGTGGAACGGCTGGAGCAGGCGACGGTGGCGGTGTTCGGCCTGGGCGGCGTGGGATCCTACACCGCCGAAGCCCTGGCCCGGGCCGGAGTGGGCCGCCTGATTTTGGTGGACGGCGATACCGTGTCGGATTCCAACCGCAACCGCCAGCTCATCGCCCTCTGCTCCACGGTGGGGCAGCCCAAGGCCGAGGTGATGGCCCGCCGGGTGCGGGATATCAACCCCGCCTGCCGGGCGGAGGCTCACACCGTGTTTTATCTGCCCGGGGAGGGCCAGGGCCTCATAGACGGCTGCGATTTTGTGGCCGACGCCGTGGATACCGTGGCCGCCAAGCTGGCCCTCGCCGAAGAGTGCCGGGATAAGGGTATTCCCCTGGTCAGCGCCATGGGCTGCGGCAACAAGCTGGATCCCAGCCGCTTCCGCACGGCAGACATCGCGGATACCCGCGTCTGTCCCCTTTGTCGGGTCATGCGGCGGGAGCTGAAGAAACGCGGAATCCCCCATCTGCCGGTGGTTTTTTCGGACGAGCCGCCCCGCCGGCCCGGCGAGTACCCAGACGGCGACGAACGGCGGGAGGGCAAGCACGCCCTGCCCGGCAGCCTGTCCTTCGTGCCGGGGGCGGCCGGACTGGTGCTGGCGGGCTATATTCTCCGGCGGCTGGCCGGGATCGAGGACGGAAAGGACGGATAGCCATGCCCCGCTTTTTTATCGACGGGACGGCGGATGGCCGGGCTTATATCGCCGGCGCCGACGCGCTCCACATCGCCAAAGCCCTGCGGATGCGGCCGGGGGAGGCCCTGACCCTCTGCGACGGAAAGGGCACCGATTTCGAAGGGGTGCTGGAAACGGTGACCGATCGGCAGGTGACGGTGCGAATCACCGTTAGTCGCCCCTCTCAGGCAGAGCCTACTCTGGCCGTCACCCTGTACCAGGGCCTGCCTAAGGGGGACAAGATGGACTGGATCGTCCAGAAGGCGGTGGAGCTGGGGGTGACGGCGGTGGTGCCGGTCGCCACCCGGCGCAGTGTCGCCCGCCTGGAGGGAAAGGCCGACAAAAAGCAGGAGCGCTGGCAGCGGATCGCCGCCGAGGCGGCGGGCCAGTGCGGCCGGGGGATTCTGCCCGCCGTGGAGCGGCCCCTATCTTGGAACCAGGCCCTTTCCCGCCTTTCCGGGGAACCCGCCCTGGTGTTTTACGAGGGAGGCGGCCGGCCCCTGCGCGAGCTGGTGACCCCTTCCACCCGGCGGCTGTCGGTGTTCGTCGGCCCGGAGGGCGGCTTCGACCCGGAGGAGATCGACGCTTTCCGCCGCCAAGGCGGCGGCGTCGCCACCTTGGGCCCCCGGATCCTGCGGTGTGAAACGGCCCCTCTGGCGGCCCTGACCCTTCTGATGCATCTGAGCGGCAATATGGAATAAACCTTTTCTTCGAAAGGATGACTGGACGATGACGACGGCGTATCTGGTGGTTCCCTGCTACAACGAAGAAGCGGTGCTCCCCGAAACGGTGAAGCGGCTGACGGAGAAGCTGCGCGGCCTAATCGCCTCCGGCCGGGCGGGGGAGGACAGCCGCATCCTGCTGGTGGACGACGGCAGCAAGGATCGCACCTGGGAGCTGATCGCCGGGTTCCACCAGGAAAACCGCCTGGTTTCCGGCCTCAAGCTGGCCCACAACCGGGGACACCAGAACGCCCTGCTGGCCGGTCTGATGACCGCCCGGGAACGGGCAGACTGCGCCATCTCCCTGGACGCCGATCTCCAGGACGATATCGACGTGCTGGACGCCTTTTTGGACAAGTATCATGAGGGCTGCGAGGTGGTCTATGGGGTGCGGAACAAACGGGATACCGACACCCTCTTCAAACGCTCCACCGCCCAAGGCTTTTATAAGTTCATGAAAATGCTGGGCGTGGATATTGTGTATAACCACGCCGATTACCGTCTGATGGGCAAACGGGCCCTGGACGCCCTGGCCCAGTATAAGGAGGTCAACCTCTTTCTGCGGGGTATCGTGCCGGAAATCGGTTTTAAAAGCGGCGTCGTAACCTATGACCGGCACGAGCGCTTCGCGGGAGAGTCCAAATACCCGCTGAAAAAGATGCTGCATTTCGCGGTGGACGGCATCACCTCCTTCAGCGTGCGGCCGCTGAAAATCATCTCCAATTTCGGGATTTTCATCTCCCTGGCCAGCATTGCCGGTCTGCTGTACGCCTTGATTTCCCACTTCATGGGGGCCACAGTGGCCGGCTGGACGGCCATTGTCTGCTCCATCTGGCTGCTGGGCGGCATTCAGCTGCTGTGCATCGGGGTGCTCGGGGAATATATCGGCAAGATCTACAGCGAGGTCAAGGGCCGTCCCCGCTATGTCGTCGAGGCCTTTCTGGACGAATAAACAAACCGGCGGTTCCCGCTTGATGATGCGGGAACCGCCGGTTGTTTATACCTTTACGATTTGTCGCCCGACTTGGACACCAGGGCGCAGACGAAGCCGAACAGAATAGCGGCGGAAATGCCGCCCGCCGTGCCCGACAGCCCGCCCATCAGCGCGCCGAGCAGCCCTTTTTCCTTGACCATTTCCTCCGCGCCCTTGGCCAGCGTGTAGCCGAAGCCGGTCAGCGGAACCGTCGCGCCTGAGCCGGCAAACTTGACCAGCGGCTCGTAGAGGCCGACGGCGGTCAGGACGACACCCATGGTGACAAACAGCACCAGGATGCGCGCCGGAGTCATGGAGGTGTAGTCGATCAGCAGCTGCCCCAATACGCAGATAATGCCGCCCACCGCAAAGGTTTTTATCAGCATCAGCCAATCCATTGTTTTACCCAGCCTTTCCGGGTGGGGTCGCCGTTATGCTCCTCTTACCACCCTAACGGCTCTATTTTTTCCGCATATTCGCGCATTTATGCGCACAAAATCAAACGGAGGGCAAACAATTGCGGCATGGATTCGCACATTTTCCAACCAAAACGGCGCGTTATCGCTCAGGATCGGGTTTCCGGACGGGAACCCGCGTTTTTCCGGCTGACCACCCGCCAGAGGACGAAGGATCCCACCGACAGAAGCACCACCAGCACCGCGGTGACGATGAACACCGGGGAGGTGGGATCGGACAGGGAGGAGCCGGCGACGGTGGTCGCCACCATGACCGGCAGCAGCCCTAACAGGGAGCCCACGGCGAACCTCCAATACGTCATGCCGGAGGCGCCCAGCACCATGCTCACCACGTCCCCGGGCAAAAACTCAATGATGCGCAGAAAAAAGGCGAAGAAAAACTCGCTGCCCCGCTTAATCTCGTTGATGCGGGCGATTTTTTTATATTTTTTCTGCAGGCTGTCCACCAGATCCTTGCCCGCAAAGCGGCCGATGCCGTAGGGGATGGTGACACACACCAGCAGGCCGGACAGATTGACCAAAAGGGCAGCGGGCAGGGGGAACAGCAGCCCCGCCGCCGCGTACAGCACCAGCAGGGGGAAAAAGACGGACAGGGATTTGACGGCGTAGGCCGCCAGCACCGCCAGGGCGGCCAGCCACAGGTTGTCCGGCGTATACCGGAGGATATCGTCCACGCCGAGAGCGTCTTTATTTAGCAGATACAGCACCACCAGCGCCAGCATAACGACAAAGGGCAGGATTTTCGCTATGGTCATCAGGATTTCCGCCACCCGTTTTCTCATGGCCGCTCCTCCTTTCCGGATACACAGGATAGTATATCACAAAATCCGACCAAATCCGCCTGCCGCGAAAACTTTCGCAAAAAGCCGCTTTTCATCCGTGTGGTACGCATTTCTATGGAAATTTTTATTAATTTTTCCGAAAACCCGTCGTTTTTGATAAAGACGTACGCTATACTATAGGCGAGGGGAAGGGCAGCTCGGCTTGTCCAAATGTAAAGAAACCGATCTGCCGCCGCGTATATCAAGCGGCGCGAGGATTATGAGCTGAACGATACCTTTTATTATTTTAAGGAGGACGTCTATGCCATCCAAGTATACGATTTTCCGGATTCTCACCCTGGCGCTGGCCGCCGTGCTGTACGTCCTGTGCCTTAGGGGGAACATTCCCGAAACCACTCGTGAGCAGTTCGGCCTGAAGCTGACGCTGTCCATCGCCTTTTTCTTAGTCTGGCTGCTGCAGGCTTTTTTGTTTGGAAACAGCCGGGGCTATCTGATTCTTATTTCCATCTATTTCGGTGTGATAGCCTTGTCCACGGGCCTGTCTTATCTATTGAGCGATCCCTCCGTATGGAGAACCTTCTTAGTGATTTTCCCGGGCCTGTCGTTCTATCCGGCTTTCTCGCCGATCGGGATGGTTTTGCATGTGGATGGGGTTGTTCCCCTGTTCCTGTTCCTGGCGGCGGTTTACGCCTTGCTGTTCGGGACGCACCGACTCGGAAAATACAAGCTGAAAGAGTGACCGCCGGCCGCCCTTGTATACGGAATATTTTTCGTTTCCCCTGCTCCATATAAAAACCAAGCGGGCCGCGACCGGGCGAATTCCGGTCGCGGCCCGCTGTGTTTCCTGTCGATACCGTGCTACCGTATTCAACGGCGTTATTCCTTTTCCCAGCCGCGGGCGCGGGCGACGGCTTCGTGCCAGCGGGACAGGTGGAAGGCGCGGGAGGCGTCATCCATTTGAGGGGTAAAGCGGGTTTCCAGGGCCCAGCTTTTCTGGATGGCCTCCGGGCTGCTCCAGGCGCCGACGGTCAGGCCCGCCAGGAAGGCGGCCCCCAGGGCGGTGGTTTCCCGCACGGCGGGGCGCAGCACGTCGCAGCCCAGCATATCGGCCTGAAACTGCATGAGAAAATTGTTGGCCGAGGCCCCGCCGTCCACCCGCAGGGCCCCCAAGGCCAGGCCGGTATCAGCGGCCAGGGCGTCGGTGAGATCCCGGCACTGGTAGGCGATGGATTCCAGGGCGGCCCGCACGATGTGGGCGCGGCCCGCGCCGCGGGTCAGGCCGAAGATGGCCCCTCTGGCGTACATATCCCAATAGGGGGCGCCCAGGCCGGTGAAAGCGGGCACCACCGTCACCCCGCCGCTGTCCGGCACCTGGGCGGCGAGGTACTCGCTGTCGGCGGCGTTTGCCAGCAGACCCATCTCGTCCCGGAGCCACTGGATCACCGCGCCGCCGACGAAGACGCTGCCCTCCATGACATAGTCCACCTCCCGGCCGGTCCCCGCCGCCAGGGTGGTCAGCAGGCCGTGCTTGCTGATGCGCAGTTCTTTGCCCAGGTTCATCAGCAGAAAGCAGCCGGTGCCGTAGGTGTTCTTGCAATCCCCCGGGGCAAAGCAGGCCTGACCGAACAGAGCGGCCTGCTGATCCCCCGCGGCGGCGGCCAGGGGAATATCCACCCCTTCCAGCCGGGTGGTGCCATACAGATGGGAGGATGGGTATACTTCTGGTAACATACACCGTGGAATATCCAATTCGTAAAGAATATTCTCGTCCCAATCCAAGGTGCGGATATTGAACAGCATGGTACGGGAGGCGTTGGTGAAGTCGGTGGCGTGCACCCGGCCCCCGGTCAGCCGCCAGATCAGCCAGGTATCCACCGTGCCGAAGAGCAGTTCCCCGTTCCGGGCGCGCTGCCGGGCGCCCGGAATATGGTCGAGCAGCCATTTGACCTTGGTGGCGGAAAAGTAGGCGTCGATACGCAGACCGGTGTTCTGCCGAACATATTCCTCGCAGCCGTCGGCCAGCATTTTTTCGCACTGGGGGGCGGTGCGCCGGCACTGCCAGACGATGGCGTTATAAATCGGGCGGCCGGTTTTCCTGTCCCAGACGATGGTGGTTTCCCGCTGGTTGGTGATGCCGATGGCGGCGATGGCGGAGGCGGGGATGTTGTTTTCCCGCAGCACCCGGTTCATCACCTCCACCTGGGAGTTATAGATCTCCTCGGCGTCATGCTCGACCCAGCCGGCCTTGGGATAGATCTGGGTGAACTCCTTCTGGGCGGCGGCCATGGGGCGGGCGCCGTCGAACAGGATGGCACGGGAGCTGGTGGTGCCCTGATCCAGGGCGAGAATATAGGATTTCATAGCCGAACCTCCTTACAGAAACCAGATGGCGGGGTTGGTGGAGGAAATGGCGGCGGCCCCGGCGTCCAGGGCGGCGATGATGTCCTCCTTATCGCTGATAAGGCCGCCGGCGATGACCGGCACCCGGGCGAAACCGGTGATGCGGCGGATCACCTTGGGCATGACGCCGGGCAGGATTTCGATGCTGTCCGGCCGGGTGTTTTCCAGCTGGCGCTTCAGATTCTCCAGCGCGATGGAGTCGAGGACGAAAAACCGCTGAACGGCGCAGAGCCCCAGCTCCCGCGCCCGGCGAATGAGGGCGGGCTTGGTGGAGATGATGCCGGCGGCGGCGGTTTGAGCGGCGATAAAGTCCACCGCCACCTCCCGGGCGGACAGGCCGTCGATGAGATCCGCGTGGACAAAGGGCACCTTGCCGGCGGCGGCCACCCGGCGGGTCTGCCCGGCCACCGAGCAGACGGAGCCATAGAGGAGGAAGACCACGGGGCTGTCGGAGGACAGGGCCTGCTCCAGCCCTTCGTCATTTTTGGCCGCCGCGATAATAGGGCAGTCCGCCAAGCTGTCCGCAAGTGAGAAATTCATGGGCGCACCCTCTCCTTCCATCCGCCGTCAACGGCGGGGGCTGCCCTCATTGTACCAGCTTCGGCGGGCGGTTGCAAGCCGGGATCAGACCGGTTCTAAAACGATGGCGAACGCGCCCACCTCGGCGTGTCTTTGGAAAAAGAGGGCGCGCTCCCAGGTAACGACGCCCTGGAGGGGATCGTGCACGGTGACGGTGTTCCGATCATAGGCGACCAGCACCACGCAGTGCTCGTTCCCCGGCCAGGTATAGTATTCCTCGGTATAGGCGGCGCCGTCCTTGAGATACCAGCCGCCTTTATTGGCCAGGGGAAGCAGATCCATGGTGGTCCAGGCGCAGACCGGGATGCCCCGATCCAGATAAGACAGCAGGGCGTCTTCCCCGACGCCGGTGAGATCGATCGCCCGGTGCCGCCCGGAGGCCTCGTCGATAATCACCTGCATGGTGGTCACGACGGGGGCGGCGAACACACCGAAGCCATAGGAAGAGTCGGGGCTTCCGATGAACGCCTCGCTGGGATGGGGGCCGTAGAGAAGGCCGTCATGCAGCTCCAGCGGGCATTTTGGCAGGGCGGCGGCGAAAGAGAGCTTATCGGTATCATAGCCGTACGCAGCCAGCAGCATGGCGGCAGAGGTGGCCTCGCACCCAGCGGGAAGCTCCGGATTCTGCAGATAGACAGGCACGGACGGCGACAGGGCTTCCGGTTCCTGCCGGCTATACGGTACGGCGCTCTGAGGCAAATCTGCGCGGAGAGAGGACGACGGCACCCGGGCGGGCGGCAGGAACCGGGCCAGCCCCCACAGGCCGCACCAGACAACGAAACCCACGGACACGGCCAGTAGAAACAGCCCCGTCCACAGGCCGCGCGTTCTTTTTTTCTTTTCCGCATTCTTTTTTGACATAAAACACACCTTCCGCAGTATACTTCCTACATACTACAGAAGGTGTGTTTTGCAGCTGCATCACAGCTGTATCATGGTTGTATCATTTGATCGAATTGGCCTTCCTTTTCGACGGTATAGTCATAGATGCCGATATACAACCGGTATTTGGAAAGGCCGTCAAAGGCGTATCGCTGAAAGTCCTTGCCGGATTCCAGTCCAAGACCCTGGTAATAGCGGTCGGGATAGTCGTTTTCATCCACGGCAGCAGAAAATTCATTGGTGGAATAGGCGTTCCCTCCTTCGCCCAACACGGCGATGGCCAGAACCACCTCGGTTTCCTCCTCGTAACAGATATACAGATCACCAAAGTAGGCCATCACCACCGTTCTTGTGAGAACGTCATAGCCGGACATGGTCAGGAACCGATACGTTTCCACCGTGACGGCGGCGGGCCCCGGCAGGCGGCCGATCAGCAGCTTGGTCAAATAGCTCGCCGGCCCGCAAACCGCCTGAATAAGCGTTGGCGCCTTGGCCAGGTATTCGTCGGTGCTCCGGTTATTCTGCACCCGTGAAAAGAGACCGGTTGAGGCGTTGTCGTGCAGAAGCCGGATGGTCTGGCTGGGGGTCAGCGGATCCGCCGTTTGCTCAAGATAAATTTCGCGGGTAGAGACGTTGGCGTTTTCCCTATCGGTCAGGCGGTAATAGAGGGTAGGGATGCACAGAAACAACAGAGTCAGAGCCGCCATCACTAGACCGGACAAGCCGTATTTGAGAGTTTTCATACAGCGCCGCCCCCTTTCTCTTCGGCCTCCTCGACGACGGACAGGCATAACGTCACCGTTGTGCCCCGGCCCGCCTGGCTGTCAAACGTCAGACGGGTGCCGTGCAGGTCGGCAATCCGTTTGCACAGGGCCAGCCCAAGCCCGGCGCCGCCCTGCCGCCGGGCGCGGGATTTATCCTCCATATAAAAGGGCTCGGTGATTTTATCCAGATGCTCCGCGGGAATGCCGCGGCCATGATCGACGACGGCGATCCGATAGTCGTCCGCCTCCCAGCGGCCGGAAATCGTCACGGTTTCCCCGGCGGGAGAGGCCTTACAGGCGTTGTCGGCCAGGTTATACACCAAAGACAGCAGCAGAGACGGCTCCGCCCGGACGAGGGCGGGTTCCGCCTGGACGGCAACCGTCACGCTGTATTTTTCGGACAGGAACCGGAGCGATTTTTTCAGATCGTCAAACAAAGGGGCGGCGGACACCGGAACGAGGGTGGGGGGGACATTGGTCAGCACCAACAGCTGAAGCAGCTGCATGGATAGCCGCTCCAGCCGTTTCCCCTCCCGAAAAATGGCGTCCGATGCCTCGCGGCGCTCTTCCTCGTCCAAATCGTAGGATCGCAGCATATCGGCATAGCCGATAATGGAGGTCATGGGGGTCTTCAGTTCGTGGGTGAAATCGGCCACAAAGATTTCCCGCTTTTCAATTTCCTGCTTGAGTTCGCTGACGTTGTTTTCCACCGCGGCGGCCATGGTGTTGAAATCCTCAGAAAGTTTTCGAATTTCCTCACTGCTCCGCCTGACCGGAACCCTGCGTTCATAGTCCCCGGCCGCCACCTGATTGGCCGCCTGGGACAGACGGCGCAGCGGATACGTAACCGCGAGGGAAAGCCCCAACAGGGCGGCGCCGCTCAGCAGCGCGGCGGCGACGTCGGTGGTACGGTAGACCCGCATCAACTGCTCTCTCTGGGCGTACACGCCGGAGAAGTCGGACAGGGTTTCGATATAATACGGCTCTCCGGAAAAATCCACCCGGGTAACGGCCTGCAGGGTGGGCTTGCCGTCCATGTCCACAAAGGTCCAGCCCTGTTGGGAGGAAGCCAGCCGGTCGACAAAGGAATCGGAATGATAGGACGCGGTCTCCTGCGCATTGCCAATTGTCAGCCGCTCCGTTTGATCCGTCCCCACCATTTTTGCGATTTGATCCTGAATTTGTTTTGTCCGGGGCTGAATAGACGGGCCGTTTTCCGCCAGCGCGTAAAACATCTTTCCCGCGTATTCATTGGAGGTCAGCACCGCGTCCCGCCGGCTGTCGGCCATGGAATCAGATGCCGCTTGAACCAGCGCAAAGCCGCCCGCGCCCACAGTCACCATGACGATGCAGTAGGCCGCGCAGAATATTTTCCAGGCAAGTTTCATAGGTCATCCGCCTTAAATCGATAGCCGATCTTATACACCGACTGGATTTCATCCGACAGGTTCAGCTTTTTCCGCAGCCGCTGCACATGCAAATCCACCGTCCGGGTATCGCCGTAGTACGGCTCGTCCCAGACCCGTTCGTAGATGGTTTCCCGGTACAGGGCGACGCCCGGGTTGCGGACAAACAGCAGCAGCATCTCATATTCCTTCAGGGTCAGGGATACCTCTGCGCCGTCCCGGGTCACGGTGCGGGACTCGGTATCGATCACAACGCTTCCGGCACACAGGAACCGGTCCTTTTTATGATACCGGCGGAGCACGGCCTCCACCCGGGCAAGAAACTCGGAAAGATCGAAGGGTTTGACAATATAATCGTCCGCCCCCATCCGCAGGCCCTTCACCCGATCGGCCACGGCGGCGCGGGCGGTGATAAAGATCACCGGGATCTGGTATTCCTGGAGATAGTCCATCAGCTCGAAGCCGTCCAGCCCGGGTAGCATCACGTCGAGGAGGAGAAGGTCATAGGCCGCGGATTCCACCGCCCGGGCGGCGGCCAGGCCGTCGGGCGCGGTTTCCACGTGATAGCCGTTTTTGCACAGGGTCATCCGCATGAGGCCTGCGATGGAATCATCGTCTTCCACAATCAGAATTTTAATCATACCCATCGCCCCCCACAACAGTGTACCCCACAAATGTATCCTTCTTGTATCCTGTCTCAAGCGGCCGCCGGGAAAGCAGACCGAAAGGCCTCCAGGCCGTCCCGCACCAGGGCCATGGTCCGCTCGTAAGAGTTTTCCGCGTTGGCGGGGCCGTCGTTCCCGGTATCGGCGGGGCCGGCGGCGGGGCGATCCAAATCGAAGGCGGTGCGCCAGTCTTTGGCGGTATCCAGGGGGACGATTTGGAACACGTCGCGATCGCCGTCCCGGTAAAGATTGACCCAGGTGGGCAGCACATCCACGCCGCTTATCTGAACCGGGCCGTCGCCGGTACGGCGGAAGGTGACGCTGAACAGCACGCCGTCCTCGGTGTGGCCGGTTTTGATGCTGGCGCGGTAAATCCGCTGGTTGGACACGGCGTTGCCCATGGAGTAAAGGCAGACGGTGCGCCCGCCGTCGGGGGCGGTGAGGATTTCCAGGGGCTGCACCACGTGGGGATGGCCGCCGATGATGACATCCACCCCCAGGTCGCAGAGTTTCTGGGCGATGGCCCTCTGCTGCTTGTTGGGCGTGGTCCGGTACTCGTTGCCCCAGTGGATATAGACCACGGTGGCCAGGGCGCCGTCCCGCCGCATGGCGGCCAGCTCGCCGGCCAGCTCGTTATAAAAGTCGTCCAGCCGGCGGTAATCGAAGGAGTTGACCAGGGGAACGGCCGCGTCCTCGAGCAGGAGGTTCAGGGACGGCTTACCGTCGGCCCGGGCGGCCTGGTAGGTATAGTTGATAAGGCCCACCGGGATGCCGCCCACGTCCGCCACCCGATACCGCTTATCCCGGTCGCTTTTCCGGGTGCCGGTATAGGACATATCCATGCGCTCCAGGGCCTCCATGGTGCGGCGGATGCCAAACAGGCCGGAGTCGTTGGTGTGGTTGTTGGCGGTGAGAAGCAGGTCGAACCCGGCGGCCTTGGCGGCGGTCACGATGGCGTCGGGGCAATTGAACCGGGGATAGCCCCGGTAGGGGTACTTGGTATCCCCGGCCAGGGTCACCTCCAGATTGGCCACGGCCAGATCGGCTTTTTCCACATACGGGGCGATATGTGTGAATATCCGCGAGAAGTCGTAGGTGTTATCCGTCTTGGAATAGGCGGCCTCCAGGATGGGATCGTGCATCAGCAGATCTCCGGTGCTCAGCAGGGTGCCCTCAAGGGTAACGGGGGCAGGGGGAGAGGAGGGCTCGTCCAGAGAAACAGGGGAGGAGACGGACGGCGGCGTCTGCACGGGGAGGCTTGCGGGGGCGGCGGGAGCGGCGCCGGCCAGCAACAGGGCGGCGGTCAGCGCCGCGAGGGCGGGAGCGCGCCAGGACAGGGCCATGGAAGGCGCCTCCTTTCATAAAAAATAAAGCCGCCCGGCAAGCGGCCGGGCGGCTTGGTTGCGTTGGTTTCATTGTACACAGCGGGGCGAAAGTTGTCAACGGGAGTCGACGCTCATTCGAGAATCTCCTGCACCCGGCCGACCTGGCCGTCCTCGAGCATGACCTTGATGCCGTGGGGATGGAAGCGGCTGTTGGTCAGCAAGCGCAGGACCACGCCTTCGGTCCGCCGGCCGGTGGCCTGATCCGCCTTGAGCACAATGCTCACCCGGGCGCCGATCGTCACGTCGCTGCGGTTTTGTCCGTTTTTCATGGGAAATTCCACTCCTTTCTCCGACGTCAAGCAGGCGGCCTGCCGCGCGGCAATCCAGCCGCCGAAAGAAAAGAACCCGCCGCGAAAATGCGGCGGGTTCGGAAAAAGGCCAATCAGCGCTTGGAGAACTGGGGAGCGCGGCGGGCGGCCTTCAGGCCGTACTTCTTGCGTTCCTTCATTCTGGGGTCGCGGGTCAGGAACCCGGCCTTCTTCAGCTGGGGACGCAGCTCCTCGCTGTTAAACTGCAGCAGGGCGCGGGCGATGCCGTGGCGGATGGCGCCGGCCTGGCCGGTGACGCCGCCGCCGGCGACGCGGCATTCGATGTCGAACTTATCCGCGGTGCCGGTCAGGTTCAGAGGCTGACGGACAATCAGCTTGAGGGTGTCCAGGCCGAAATAATCGTCGATATCGCGGCCGTTGATCTTCACGCTGCCGGTCCCCTGGTACAGGCGGACGCGGGCAACGGATTTCTTTCTTCTGCCGGTGCCGTAAAAATACGGTCTCTTATTGTAATCCATCGTGGTTGCCTCCTTCCTTAAAATTCGAACGCTTCGGGCTTCTGCGCGGCGTGCTCGTGGTTGCTGCCGGCATAGCAGCGCAGACGGGTCTGCGCGGCGCGTCCGATGGTGTTGGACGGGATCATGCCGCCCACGGCCAACTCCATGGCCTTTTCGGGACGCTGCGCCATCAGAGTGGCGTAGTTGGTCTCCTTGAGATGACCGATCCAGCCAGTGTGCCGCTGCCATTTCTTCTGCTCCAGCTTCTTGCCGGTCAGCACGGCTTTGGCGCAGTTGATGATGATGACGTGATCCCCGCAATCCACGTGGGGGGTGAAGGTGGGCTTATGCTTGCCGCGCAGCAGAACGGCGGCCTGCGCCGCGACACGGCCCAGGGTCTTGCCGGCGGCGTCGATGACGTACCATTTGCGCTCGACCTGACCCGCTTTTTCCATATAGGTGGACATCGCGATACCTCCTGTTGTTTTTTCATCGATAGCGGACTAAAGCCCGGACGCAAGCCTTTGTGACCGGGCTTTAACCCGCTATACGGCCCATTTTTTCACGGGCACGCATGATAATACCACATTCGAATTCCGCTGTCAATAGCAAAATACCGTATTTTTTAATTTACACCTCGCAATCTCTCGTTTTCTCTCGATTTTGCATGTATTTGCTCTGTATCTCGCGGATCATTTCTGCTTTTCATAGGAAACAGCCGGCCCGGCAGGACCGCCGGGCCGGCTGTGGGTTTACCGCTTATCGACGACTTCGCCTTGCTTTTTATAAATGCTGCGGGCGGGTATATAGCCCCGCACCATGGACAGGGGATAGACGGAGGCCTCCCGGCCCACCACAGTGCCGGGGTTCAGCACGCTTCCGCAGCCGATTTCCACCAAATCGCCCAGCATGGCGCCGCATTTCTTCAGCCCGGTTTCCACCGGATCGCCCGCCCCTTTGATGGTCACCAGGGTTTTGTCGCTCTTGACGTTGGAGGTGATGGATCCCGCCCCCATATGCGCTTTGTAGCCCAGGATGGAATCCCCCACGTAATTGTAATGGGGCACCTGCACCCTGTCAAACAGGATGACGTTTTTCAGCTCGGTGGAATTGCCTACCACGGCCCCTTCCCCCACCAGGGCGTTCCCCCGGATAAACGCGCCGTGGCGTACCTCGGCCCCGGGGCCGATAATGACGGTTTCCCCCACGAAGGCGGTGGGCGCCAGCACGGCTGTCTTATGGATCCAGACGCCGGGGCGGGGAGACGCGTACTCCTCCTGGGAAAGGGTGGGACCTAGGGCGGCGATAAAGGCGCCGATACCGGACAGGGCCTCCCACGGATACCGGACTTTTTCCAGCAGGGGGGCCGCCAGGGTATGGGACAAATCGTACAGCGCGCGGGTTTCCAATGGATTCATGTGCATTTCTCCTTTGGTCCATATTTTTTTCCACACAGGATTTACTTTAGCACGGCGAGCCTTTAATGGCAAGAAAAAAATTCCACCGGATACGCCGAATTGGTGGAAAATAAGTGGCTTTAGAAAATAGACAGGTTAATTTCCACCGATATCGATTGGCGTGTGGAAAAAAGCTCCCGGCCGATACGGCCGGGAGCTTTGGTATTATAGGTCGATGCGTCCGTACAGGGTGGCGGAAGCCTCTTTCTCCGACTGGGTGCGGGAGGGGGGGGTAGCGCCGTCAGCGGTGGGCAGCGGATTGCTGCGGGGCACGAACTGGCGCACCGGCCGCTCGGGCGCAATCTCAGGCATGTCGGAGGCGGGCCGGGCCGGGCGTTCCGGACGGGCGGGCCGCTCGCCGCGAGGAGCGTCGCCGCCGGCGGGCCGGGGACCGCGGCCGCCGCGGCCCGATCGGGAGGATCCGGAACGGGGCGCCTTGGCTTTGGCGGGATTGTCGTCGGACGGGCCGATAACCACATGGCGGTTGGGCTCGCTGCCCACGCTCCAGGAGGTGACGCCTTCCACCTCCTGCACAGCGGTGTGGATAATCCGGCGCTCATACGGGTTCATGGGTTCCAGGGAGGTGCGCCGTCCGGTGCGGGCCGCTTGGCCGGCCACCTTCTTGGCCAGGCCGATAAGGGCCTGCTCCCGCTTTTCGCGGTAATTGCCGATGTCGATGGTGACCCGGTAATAGGCGTTGTCCACCCGGTTGGCGACCAGGCCGGTGAGATATTGCAGCGCGTCCAGGGTATCCCCCCGGCGGCCGATGATAAAGCCCAGGTCCTCGCCCTCCAGACTGAGGGTGCAGGCATTTTCCTCTTCCTTGATGGCGATGGTGGTGCCGCTGACCCCCATGCCCTTCAGAATGCTGTCCAGATAGGCCGCCGCGGTGGAGGCGGGGGTAATTTCAATATACGCGCGCACCTTGGCGGGGCAGCCGCCGAAAAGGCCGAGCGTCTTTTTCTGCGGCATCTGCAGGATTTCGAATTGCAGTTGGTCTTCTTCAAGCCCCAGCTCGGCCGCCGCCGCCCGCTTGGCTTCTTCCAACGTGGTCGCTTCCTTAATGGCTTCTTTCAGCATGCCAGTTCCGTCCTTTCCCTCATTCGCGATCCGGATCGCTCTTCTCTTTCAGATCTTCAAAATCCTTGGGCAGGTGGCCGTCGTCCGGCTTCTCCTCCGGCGCGTCGTCTTCCTTCTTGGGCGTTTCCTCCGTCTTGGAGGCGGCGGCCTCCCGCTTTTTAATCTTATTTGGATTCTTGGAGGGCTCTACCGGCTTCTTCGCGGCGGCCGCCGCTTCCAGCCGGGCCCGTTCCTTCTCCTCGGCCTCTTCCTTGGCCTGGCGGCGGGCTTCCTCCTCCTCCCGCAGACGGGCCTCCTTCAGGCGTTTCTTATCCTCCGCCTTCCTCTTCCGGCGTTCCTCATACTCGGCCTCGGCCTGGGCGCGGATCTTCGCCGGGTTGTAGATGTTGTTGAGGATGATAGTCTGCACCACGGCGATAATATTGGAGCATATCCAGTAAATACCGACGCCGCCCGGGACGATAAAGGCAATATACAGAGAGAACATGGGCATGAGGCCGAGCATCATGACGTTGCTGCAGCCCTGGCCGGGCACCTTCTCACCCTGAGGGGTCAGCTGTTTGGTATAGCGCATGGAAATAATGCTGGAGGCCACAGCGGTCAGCGCGGAGATAAGCGGGATCAGCCACAGGATGTTGATGCTCTTGAAACCGCCGGGCTGCCACGGATTTTCGAGCAGGGTGCCGCCGAAGAAGGAGAAGTCGTTACGGATATGCAGCATCTGCTCATAATACTCGTCCGCCGTTTTGTTTTTCCGATCGGCGTCGCTCAGGCCGTTGATGGCGGATTTGATGTCGCCCTCGTTCTTGTCGGCCACCATGAGCATTTTCAGCTCCCGGTAATACCCGGTCAAGTCCTTGGGGTTGACCTTGTTGGGCTGGGAATCCAGCACGTCCTCGCCCTTGTCGTTCTTGACGGTGGGCTGGGTGACGGCTGTGACGCTCGCGCTGATAACCGGCTCGGGAATACGGGCCAGGTGGGTCAGCGGGGAGTAGATGACCGAGATGATGCCCATCAGGATGACCATCTGCACCACCATGGGCAGGCAGCCGCCGGTCATGCTCACGCCCTCTTTTTCATAGAGCTCCATCTGCTTTTGCTGGAGCTTCTGCTTATCCTGGGCGTACTTTTTTTGAATCCGTTCCAGGCGGGGCGCCAGCCTGGCCCTGTCCGCCTGGCTCTTCTGAGACTTCAGGGACAGGGGGAAGGTGGCGGCGCGCACGATCAGGGTAAACAGGAAAATGGACACGAAATAGTTGCCCACAAACCGGTAGATAAACCAGAGCACATACCCCAAAGGTATACCAATGATATCGAAAATGGCGTTCATACAAGCTCCATGTCCTTTCAGTCTTGGTCGTCGGGATCCGGGGGAGACGGCGGGCTCTTCCGGCCTTTCTTCTCCGGCACCGGATCATAGCCGTGGCCTCCCCAGGGATTGCAGCGCAGAATGCGCCACACTGCGAGACCGGTGCCTTTCAGAACGCCAAAGCGCTCCAGCGCTTCTATGGCGTATGCCGAGCAGGTGGGCGTAAAGCGGCAGACCGGCGGGGTGTTCGCAGAAATGTGGCGCTGATAAAACCGAATCAGCGCGATGAGCAGCTTTTTCATAGCGGTTAAATCCCGTAAACGGGCGTTCAGAGAAGGACGCCCGCCTTTTTCAGGTGCGCTTCCATCACCCGGCGCACCTCGGTGCTTTTCATATGCAGCGTCCGGCTGCGGGCAACGAACACCAAATCCCAGCCCCCCTGCACCGCGGGGACCAGCCCGCGATAGGCCTCCCGGATGACCCGGCGGCAGCGGTTGCGCTGCACGGCGTTGCCCAGCTTTTTGCTGGCGGTGATGCCGGCCCGGGGGATCCCCAGACGGTTGCGGCGCACATAGGTCACCAGTCCGGGATGAACCTGGGATTTCCCGCGGTAGTAGAGCGTGCGGAAATCCTTGTTGGTATGCAGTACGGCAAATTTCGTCATGGCCACCATTCCACTTTTGCAGCGTGAGAAAGCGGGACGATGCCTGTCCCGCCGCGGCCTGCGCCTACAAAAAAAAGCCACACGAGGTGGCCTCTTTTAGTAGCTCAGGCGTTTTCTTCCCTTTTGTCTTCTGCGGGCCAGAACCTTACGGCCGTTGGCGGTTGCCATTCTCTTGCGGAAACCATGTTCCATTTTACGATGCCGCTTCTTGGGCTGATACGTACGAAGCATGTGTCCTCCTCCTTTCGGGCTGGGTATCATGAGCACGTCCCCGCGGGGTGGGCGGAGGACGGGCTATTCTGAAGATAGAGGCCGGCAAACAGCCGCGCCGAAATACCCGGCGCCGTGTTTCCGGCAGGGGGAACCCCCCGCAATAGCCTTGCGAGGATATATTATATACCCAATGCCAGGCAAAAGTCAAGGCGAAAATGCGTGGGAACCCGCCTTTTTGCCGATTTTTTTGCCGCGTTGTGTCCGCCGGACAGGCAGCCCCTACATCTAGTGGTTATCGCCCCGCCGCACGCGGCGTACAATGCCCCTCCTGTGGCTTTAAAGGGGGTATTTTCGCGCTTTTGGCAAAAATGCTTTTTTCGAAATACTCGTCCCGAAATCGTTGAAAATCGCGGCCGTTTATGCTACAATTAAATGTAACCCTGTGTGGAACCGGCTGACAGGCGATCCGTCCCTCCGACGGGTCGAGCGCGCGGACGATTTTACCGCTGAGTGCGGACTGCGATAAGGAGTTTTGGAGAGAATGGAAACCATCAAGGAAGTCTGGTCGGGCATCCTCGACTATCTGCACAATTTGGACGATATCAGCGAGGTGGCCTACAATGTGTGGATTACCTGCATCGAGCCGCGCACCATCGAAGACGGCGAGGTGGTGGTGTTCGTTCACACCAACTTCCAGAAGAAAATCGTCAGCGAGCATTACGCGGACAAGCTGAAGGACGCGTTTGAAAATGTGCTGGGCATTCCGCTCGGGCTGAAAATCGTCTCGGGGGAAGATTTGGAAAAAACCACGGCCGCCGCGCCGCCCCCAGCCTCCGGCAACCTGTTCGACGGCAGCACCGATCAGGACTACTCCTTTGAAAACTTCGTGGTGGGCTCCTCCAACAAATTCGCCCACGCCGCCTCCCAGGCGGTGGCCAGCAAGCCGGCCGGCTATTACAACCCGCTGTTTATCTACGGCGGCTCTGGCCTGGGGAAAACCCACCTGCTTTACGCCATCTGCAACGAGATCCGGAAAAACTCGCCGGCGGCCAACATCCTGTTTACCAAGGGCGAATACATGGCCAATGAGCTGATCGAGGCCATCCAAAAAGGCCAGACCATGGAGTTCCGGGCCAAATACCGGCAGGTCGACGTGCTGCTGATCGACGACATCCAGTTCATTTCCGGCAAGGTCAGCACCCAGGAGGAATTCTTCCACACCTTCGACGCCCTCCATCAGGCCAACAAGCAGATCGTCCTGACCTCCGACCGGCCGCCGCGGGAAATCGCCACCCTGGAGGAACGGCTGCGCACCCGGTTCGAAATGGGCCTGCTCGCCGATATTCAGCCGCCGGATTTGGAAACCCGCATCGCCATCATCCGCCGCAAGGCCCAGCTGCTGGATATTCCCATCACCGACGACATCGCGGAGTACATTGCGGGCCAGCTCAAAAGTAACGTCCGGCAGCTGGAGGGCGCGGTCAAATGCATGCGGGCCCAGTATCTGCTCGCGGGCGAACAGCCCACGCTGGTCACCGCACAAAACGCCATACGCGACATCCGCAACGACAGCCAGCCTGTTCCCATCACCGTGGAGCGGATCATCAACGAGGTGGCCCGCACCATGACGGTGACGCCGGAGGATATTCGATCCACTAAACGGTCGGCCCCTATTTCCCAGGCCCGGCAGGTGGCCGCCTATGTGGTGCGCAGCATCACCGGCCTGCCCATGAAGGCCATTGGGGAGGAGTTCGGCACCCGGGATCACTCCACCATCGTCTACGCCATCCAAAAGGTGGAGAGCCGGATGGCCAAGGATTCCTCCTTCAAGGGCATGGTGGGCGATATCATCAAAAACATCAGCGAAAAGTAAGGCGTCCGCCTTCTTTATATAATCCTTATTATATGGACGGAAAATGAGAAAAGCTTTCCACATCAGCGGCCGGCGGTCGTTTTTCGGCCAGTTTCCACCGAGATCCCACCCGGTTCCCACCGGCTGATCACGGGAAGTTCTCCTCTTTTCCACCATCCACGGTGATCAACGGGGAAAGGAAGCGCCTCGGACTTCTCCACCTTTCCCACAGAGTTTTCCACATTCCACCACCCGGCTTCCACCAGATGGTGAAGAGGAAAAACCCGTTTCCACTTGTCCACCAAAACATCCCCCGGCTTCTTCACCGGCGGATAAAGAAAAAACCGGCCCGTTTCGCGGTGCGGCGGGGGTTTTCCACCAATTCCACAGCCCCTACTACTACGACTATTTTCATAAAGATTGATTTTTTATGATTAGCGCGTACGAATCATCCAACGGAAAGGACTCGCGTATATGAACATCATCTGTGACAAGCAAGCACTCATCGACGCCGTCGGCAACGTGCAACGCGCCGTCTCCGGCAAATCCACCCTGCCCGCCCTTGAGGGCATCCTACTGCGGGCCGCCGGAAGCAGCCTGTTCCTGGCTGGCTTCGATCTCGATCTCGGGATCACCACCACCATCGACGCCGATGTCCGCCAGCCGGGAGAAATTGTGCTCACCGCCAAGCTGTTCGGTGAAATCGTGCGCAAGCTGCCGGGGGATAGAGTGACGCTCACCTCCGACGAGCGATTTAACACCACCATTCAAAGCGACGTCACCGAATTCACCATTATGGGGATTTCGGCCAGCGAATACCCGGAGATCCCCTCGGTGGACGACGGGGCCTCCTTTACCCTGCCGCAGAACACGCTGAAAAGCATGATCCGCCAGACTATTTTCGCCGTGGCGGCCCCCAATGATCCCCGGCCGATACACACCGGCACCAAGTTCGAAATCGAACCCGACAGCCTCCGGCTGGTTTCGGTGGATGGCTCCCGTCTGGCCATGCGCTGCGAAGAAATCAAAAGCCCGGAGACCGCCAGCTTCGTGGTGCCCGGCAAAACCCTGCAGGAAATACTCAAGCTGCTGGCCGATGAGGACAAACCCATGGCCCTGTCGGTCGGCCGGCGGCATATCGTGCTGGAAATCAGCGGCTACAACGTGATTTCCCGGCTGCTGGACGGGGAATTCCTCGCCTATCAAAAGGCCATTCCCCAGCAGGTGAACACCACCATCCGGGTCAAGACCCGGGCGCTGATGGACGCGGTGGAACGCACCTCCCTGGTGATTAACGACCGGCTGAAATCCCCCCTTATCTGTGAGTTCAAGGACGGCCATATCCTGGTCTCCTGCACCACCCCGCTAGGAAGCGCCAGCGACCGGATCGCCGCTGATTTGCAGGGCAATGGAGAGGAAATGGGCTTTAACAGCCGATTCCTGTTGGACGCCCTGAAAAACTGCGAAACCGACGAGGTACGCATCGAACTGGGAGGGCCGCTGTCCCCCATGAAGGTGCTGCCGGTCACCGGCGAATCCTTCCTCTTCCTGGTGCTGCCCGTGAGGCTGAAGAAATGAGCCGGGAAGTCATCGCCATCGATACGGAGTTTATCCGGTTGGACGCATTGCTCAAGCTGGCCGGGGCCGTACCCACCGGCGGGCAGGCCAAGGTGATCATTCAAAGCGGCCGCGTGCAGGTAAACGGCGAGCCCTGCCTGCTGCGGGGGAAAAAGATGCGGCCGGGCGACGTGGCGGCCCTGCCCGAGACCGGACAGGAGATCGAAGTGTCCGCATGAAAGCCGACCGACTGGAATACGAGGGCTTCCGCAATCTGAAGGCCGGGGAATTCCGGCCCTCAGAGGGCGTCAATATTGTTTACGGCGATAATGGCCAGGGAAAAACCAATCTGCTGGAGGCCCTTTGGCTGTTCACCGGCGGGCGGAGCTTCCGGGGGGCGCGGGACGGGGAAATGAAGGGCTTTGCGGCGGACAAGGCCGCGCTGCGCCTGGAGTTTACCGCTGAAGATCGAGCGCAGGAGGCGGCGATTACTATCCAGAAGCGGCGGGCCGCCTCCATTGGCGGCATCCCGCAGCCCAGCCCCTCCCGGCTGGCCGGCCGGTTCTGCGCCGTGGTGTTTTCGCCGGCCCATTTGTCCCTCATCAAGGACGGGCCGGAGGAACGGCGGCGGTTTCTGGATGCGGCCTATTGCCAGCTGCGCCCGGGATATATCGCGTCCCTGTCCGAGTATTCCCGGACCCTGGCCCAGCGCAACGCCCTGCTCAAGAACGCGCGGCAGACCGGCGCCCGGCCGGGGGAGCTGCTGGATGTCTGGGATGACAGGCTGGCCCGCATCGGCGCCCGGCTTCTGCTGGCCAGGCGGGCCTATGTGCGGAAAATCCAGCCGGTGGCCGCCGCCATTTATGACGGGCTGTCGGCCGGCCGGGAGAGCTTTTCCGTCGCGATGCACGACGATGGGGGTGAGGACGGGATGGACAGCGGCCAGGCGGCCGCCCGGCTGCTGGAGCGGCTTCGGGAGACCCGATATGCGGATTTGGCCGCTGGGTTCACCACCGCGGGACCTCATCGCGCGGATCTTCTGGTGCAGATTCGGGGCTTGTCCGCCCGGTCCTATGGTTCCCAGGGCCAGCAGCGCTCCGCTGTGCTGGCCCTCAAGCTGGCCGAGGCGTCGGTGCTGCGGGAGGTGACGGGGGAACAGCCCGTCGCCCTGCTCGACGACGTGATGAGCGAACTGGATTTGTCCCGGCAGGACTATATACTCAACCACATTCACGGCTGGCAGGTGTTCATCACCTGCTGCGATCCGGGCGCGGTGCGGCGGCTGGACGGAGGTCGGGCCTTCCGGATGCAGGACGGAATCCTGACGCCGGACGGGTAGTGCCGTTTTAGCCAATACCATACCGGCTTTGGGGAGGAGGCAACAGGCATGTATCTGCATCTGGGACAGGACACGGTGGTCCGTCTGGACGAGATCGTGGGCATTTTCGACATGGAGAACGCCACCATTTCCAAGCACACCCGCCGGTTTTTATCGGATGCCCAGAAGGGCGGGCGGATATTCAACGTGTCGATGGAGCTGCCCAAGTCTTTTGTGGTCTGCATGGACAAAAAACACGGCGAAACTGTTTATATATCGCAGATTTCCTCCTCCACCCTGCTCAAACGCACCGGGTTCATCGAGGATATCGCCAACATCTGACGCAAATTAACGGAAAACGGAGGCAATGACCCAGAATGAGTACAGAGATGGACATGGATTTGGAACTGGAAAACAGCATGGTGCGCCCTGAAAACACCCCGTATGACGAAAGCCAAATCCAGGTGCTGGAGGGGCTGGAAGCCGTCCGCAAGCGCCCGGGCATGTATATCGGCTCCACCGGGCCGCGGGGGCTGCATCATCTGGTATATGAGATCGTGGATAACTCCATCGACGAGGCTCTGGCGGGTTACTGCACCCATATCGAGGTGGATGTGCTGCCGGGGAACATCGTGTCGGTGCGGGACAATGGCCGGGGCATCCCGGTGGGCATGAACGAAAAGCTGGGGATCCCCACCGTGACGGTGGTGCTCACCGTGCTGCACGCCGGCGGCAAGTTCGGGGGCAGCGGCTACAAGGTGTCCGGCGGCCTGCACGGCGTGGGCTCCTCGGTGGTCAACGCCTTGTCCACCTGGCTGGAGGTGGAGATCTCCCGGGACGGCAAGGTGTATGCCCAGCGCTTCGAACGGGGCGTTGCGGTCAGCGAGCTGACCGTGATTGGCGCGTCGGATCACGACGGCACCCTCATCCGTTTCCAGGCGGATCCCGAAATTTTCACCGAAACCACCGAATACGAGTTCGAGGTGCTGCAAAAGCGCCTGCGGGAACAGGCCTTCCTCAACGCGGGCCTGTCCATCCGGCTGACCGACACCAGGGATCCGGAACTGGTGCAGAGTGAGACCTACTGCTATGAGGGCGGTATCTCCTCCTTCGTGGATTTCATGATCAAAACCAGAGGCTACCAGGTGCTGCATCCCGATGTCATCCACATGTCGGTGTCCGACGGGGATTCCATCGCGGAGGTGGCCCTGCAGTATAACGACAGCTATAACGAAAACATCGTCTCCTTCGCCAACAATATCCACACGGTGGACGGCGGCGTCCATGAAACCGCTTTTAAAACCGCCATCACCCGGATTTTTAACGATTACGCCCGCAAGCACGGGCTGCTTAAGGACAACGACACCTCCCTGAAGGGCGACGACGTGCGGGAAGGGCTGACGGCGGTTATCAGCGTCAAGCTGAAGGACGCCCAGTTCGAGGGACAGACCAAGGCAAAGCTGGGCAACACCGCCATCGGCACCCTGGTCAATACCCTGCTCAACGATAAGCTCGCGCCCTATCTCGAGGAAAATCCCGCGGTGGCCAAGGCGATTCTGGAGAAATCCATCAATGCCGCCCGGGTGCGGGAAGCGGCGCAGAAGGCCCGGGAGCTGGCCCGGAAAAAGAGCGGCCTGTCCTCCACCCGCATGCCCGAAAAGCTGGCCGATTGCATTTGGAGCGACATGGAACGCACCGAACTGTACATCGTCGAGGGTGATTCCGCCGGCGGTTCCGCCATTCAGGGGCGGGATCGGAACTTCCAGGCCATTCTGCCGCTGTGGGGCAAAATGCTCAACGTGGAAAAGGCCCGGCTCGACAAGGTGTACGGCAACGAGAAGCTGGTGCCCATCGTCATCGCCCTGGGCTGCGGCATCGGGGACGACTTCGATTTGTCCAAGCTGCGGTACGGCAAGGTTATCATCATGGCCGATGCCGACGTCGACGGCTCGCATATCCGCACCCTGCTGCTGACCTTTTTCTTCCGCTACATGCGGCCACTGGTGGACGAGGGCCATGTGTATATCGCGCAGCCCCCGCTGTTCAAGGTTTCCAAGGGCAAGCAGGTGCGCTACGCCTTCTCCGAGCCGGAACGGGATCAGTTTATTGCGGAGCTGGGCGGCAACGCCGACGTCCAGCGGTACAAGGGCCTCGGTGAAATGGATCCCGAGCAGCTGTGGGAGACCACCATGGATCCTGCCTTCCGTACCATGCTCCGGGTGGAGCTGGAGGACGCGGCGGCGGCAGACGAGGTCTTCACCGTTCTCATGGGCGACAAGGTGGAGCCCCGCCGGGAATTCATCGAGAAAAACGCCCAGTATGTCTCCAACCTGGATATCTGACGAAAGGGCGGCGGACCAATGGATGAAACCTGGATACGGGAGTTTTCCTATACCTGCACGGAAGAAGAAATTTACCTCTGTCTCAAACGCAGCGGGCAGCGCAAGGCCGGCCCGGTGCGGGTGGGGGTGCAGACCGGTATCCTCCTGCTGCTGACCATTTACTGCCTCATCGGCTTTTTCGCCGATGGCATGACCGACTGGCGGGCCTTCGGCGTCGCGGTGATCGCGGTCATTCTTGCCGGTATCCTGCTGCTGGTCCCGGAAAAGCGGTTTCGCCACGACGCGGCCCGGGAGGCGGAGCTGAACCGGCAGCTGCACGTGTTTCTGTACGACGAGGGGTTGGCCTTCGGCACGCCGGACGAACTCCTGCCCTTTTCCGCCTGCCGGCCCCGGCTGTACACCGACATGGCGGTGCTTCGGTTCGAGGGCGGCGCCGTGATGGCCGTACCCAAGCGCGTCATGTCGCCGGAGGATTGGCAGCTGTTTACCGACCGCCTTTCCCCGGTGGCGGAGAAAATGGAAAGCCCACGAGAAAAGGAGTGACCTCTATGCCGCAGGAAATCCCGCCCCGTTTGGAATTTCCCGTCGACGTGACGGAAAAGGAATACATCGAGGCGTCTCTCATCGCGGCGCGGCGGATCGGATCCTTGCGGCCGACGCCGGTGATTGTCGCGGCCGCGGCAGCACTGTGCGCCGTGGGGCTGCTGGCCTTCTCCTGGTTTGCCTCGCCGTTGCTGCCGATTATGCTGTGCGTGCTGGGTCTGCTGCTGGCCATTGCTTTTTTCACCATGGAGCCGGCCAACATCCGCAAGCGGGCCCGCCGGGATTATCAGACCTACAAAGAGTTGATGAAGGACAGCGTGGTGCGGTTGTACGCCGACGATGTGCGCACCGACACGGCCCTTGTCCGCCTAACGGACCAATATGCTTTGCTGGCCCTGTGTGTGGAAACGCCGGAGCTGCTGGTTTTTCTTAAGGACAGGGATCGGCTGCTGATCCTTCCGAAGCGCTGCCTGCCCGCTGAGCAAAAGGACGACGCGCTGGAGTTTCTCCGCCTCGTCTTTATTCGCAAGCGCAAGGTGATGCGCCGCTGGTATTTCTGATAGAAGCCCCTGGAACCGGGTTTCTTTGCAAGGAGGAAGGCTGCTATGGAACCGAAACCTATCGCCCTGAGCGTGCTGATGACCCGCGAGGAGTATATGCAGCTCACCGTTCAGATTCACCGGCTGCGGTCGGGAGGCCCGTCCTTTTTCACCCTGGCGGGCGGTATTCTGGGGATCTTGTCCCTGGCCGGTATCTTCTTTGGCCATTATATTTCGCTGTCCCCTTTTACAGCGGGATGTCTGCTGGTGTTCGGCGTGTTTTTGATGATTTATGAGGGGGTTATTGCCCCCATTCTCGACAAGGGGGCGGCCGCCCGGGAATATGAGGAGAAGGAAGAGCTGCGCACCGCCAACGTGTACGAGTTCGGCCCCGGCTTCATCAAAATCCGGAACAGCCGCATGGAAGGGAAGCTTCCCTTATCCCTGGTGACCAGCTGGGCCAAGACCGCCGGGGGGCTGAGCGTCTCCTTCGGGCGGGAATGCCATGTGCTGGTACCCAGCCGCCTGCTCGACGAGGGGCAGTGGAGCGCCATACAGGAATGGCTGGCCGCCGCGCCGGTCAGCGGGCACGCGTAACGCCGCGCCGGCAGAAAGGATGTACCATGGACGAATTTCAACCGCAGGCCGCCCCGGATACCGAGGCGATCGGCTTCCCGGTGGATCTCAGCCGGGAGGAATATATCGCATTCAATATGCTGCTGGCGAAAAACGGCGGCATGCTCCGTTTCCGCAAGGGGCAGCTGGTCATTTTTGGTCTGATGATGGCTTTCAGCCTGGTGATGCTGGCGGTGGAATTTTTCGTGTTTCAAAGCTTGGACGTGGTGATGATTCTGGTGGTGGCCTTCATCGCGCTGACCGGTGGGTTCCTGCTGTTCGGCATGCCCGCCTATCTGCGGCGCAATGCGGGCCGGGCCTATGATCAAAGCGTGTTGGGCGGCCACGAGTATTACGGCATGGTCTACGTCTACGAGGATCGGCTGGAAAAGGTCAGCGGCGGGACAGTGAATCGGGTCTATTACGGAGAAAACGCCGCCTATATAGAGACCGGGGACATGATGGTGCTGCTCGCCTCCTCCAGCCGGGCCATCGTGCTGCCCGCCCGGTGCATGACCAGGGAGGATGCCGAGCTGGTGCGCCGGACGGTGCTCCCCCGCATTCCGCCCATGCGCCAGCGCCTGTTAAGCAAGATGGTGCCGCAGGCCTCCCAGCGGATGGCCCCGCCCCCCGCCGAGGGGGAGAGCCACCTGGACGAGGAGTTAATGGCGTTTTCCGTCACTTATACGCCGGAGGAATTTCTCAAGCTGGTGGGGGACACCACCACCCGATCCTTTCTGCGGATGCTGCCGGTGTTCAGCGCGCTGTCCCTGTTCTCTGGTGTGATGTTCGGCCTGCTGTCCGGCATCGGGGTGGGCGTGGGCGCTTTCCTGCTGATTCTGGGGGTGCTCTTTCTTCTCAACGTGGTGCTGCCACGTTCCCGCGCCAAGCGGTCGCTGGAGACTATGCAGCAGGATGCCATGACCATCCGGCTGTCTTTGACTGAAAGGGGACTGGTGGGTTCCAGCGTCCGGCCGGGGGAGGAGACCCGCATCGCCTGGGTGTCTCTCCAGCACGCGGTGGATAAGGAAGACTGCGTGGAATTTTACAACAACCGTCTGTTTATCCGGGTGCCGAAACGCTGCATCCCCGATATGGACGAGCTGCGGCGCATTGTGGATACCCACATGCCCAAGAAAACGGGTTAACCGGGAAAGGTGGGAACCCCTATGGAGAACGATCCCCGCTGGCAGCCGCCAATGAACGGGCCTTATGTCTCGCCCGGTGCGGGCCGGCCGCCGGCTTATGCCCCTTATCAGCGCCCGGCGCCGCCTTCGGTCTACGGCCCGCCTCAGCCGGCGTATCGCCCCTTTGTTCCGCCGGCGGACAATTCCTGTCCCATGACCGCCACGGTCTGCCACCGGCTGAACGCTTCTCAATATGATCGGGTTCACCGGCGGACGGAAAAAAGGGCTTTGCCGGTGGGGTTGGCCATTGCGGCGGCTGTCGCACTGCTGTTGTTTGGCTATAACGCGGCGGTTCCCTTTCAGCTGTACACCCGGGATTGGCAGACCCTCCTGTTTATCGGGCTGGAATTTCTCTGCTTGTGCGCGGCGGTGGGCATGATCCCCCTCCTCCTCCATCGAAGAACCGTATGGAGGGCCAAGCAATTCGCCGCTTATATGGACAGCGAGCCGGAGGAAAGCGTCATCGAGCTGTATGGGGACAGGGCGGTCCAGGTTTCCGCCAGGGGAAAAACCGTCATCGATTACCGGCTGGCCGACTTTTTGCTGGAGTCGGCGGATTTGATTGTGCTGGGCGGGCAGGGGCAGGTAATCGCCTGGCGGGCGGAGGACATGGATCCCGCCGGCGCCCAGCTGGTGCTCGCCTGTTTGACCTATATGGTGCGTCCCGCGTATTTTCGGCGGGACGGCATGTTTACGCCCTGGCTGCGGCAGCCCCTTCCCGTGCCGGTGTTTTCCGGCGGGGAAGAGGTCTGGATGACCGTCTCGGTGGACGAGGAAGAACTGCAAAGCTTCGGCGGCCTGTACCGCCAAACCATGGCCGGCCGGTTTCCGTATGTTTTGCCGGTGCTGCTGCTGCTGGCCGGTCAGCTGGCTATGGTGTTTTTCCTCACCCCGTCCATCCTGCTGGATTGGGCGATATATACGGGGATTGTGCTGGCGGGAGCGGCGGGCCTCAGCCTGCTCATCTGCGGCTTGCTACATACGATGGGGGTCGCGGGCGCCCGGACGGTACAGCTAGCCTTCACCCCATCGGGGTTGGCCCTGCGCCGGGGAGAAACCGTCTCCTTCATCGATCGCCGGCATATCCGGGTACGGGAAGTCCAGAAGGGCGTGCGGCTGCAAACGCCCTTCGGCCACCTGGAAATCCCCTGGCATTGTGTGGATTCGCCGGCCACTCTCAAATCCATCCTGTCTCTATAGGGAAGCGATGATGAAATCCAGTGGATGGATTGGTGAAGAAAATTTTCCCCACCAATCCGCCGCTGAGCCGCCAAGCGTGATGTATTCAGCGCTTGCCTAGCGACGGATGGACTCTGGTAACACGCATCGGTTTTGTTCCCATTCTGTCCGCTGGCGAAGCGATGGGAGGAACATAAGCCCGGAAAGGACATGGAGCTGAAATGGAAGAACAGACGACACAATTGATGAAAACAAAACCGGTCGACCTGGAAAAGGAAATGAAAAAGAGTTTCCTGGAATATTCCATGTCGGTCATTGTGGCCCGCGCCCTGCCGGATGTCCGTGACGGACTCAAGCCGGTTCATCGCCGCATCCTCTACACCATGCACGAGAATAACCTGACTCCCGATAAGGCGTACCGCAAGTGCGCCGATACGGTCGGCGCGGTGCTCGGGCGGTATCATCCCCATGGCGACGCCTCCGTGTATGACGCCATGGTGCGTATGGCGCAGGATTTCTCTCTGCGGTATCCGCTGGTGGACGGGCACGGTAACTTCGGTTCCGTCGACGGCCATCCCGCCGCCGCCTATCGGTATACCGAGGCCCGGATGAGCAAAATGTCTTTGGACATGCTGGCGGACATCGAAAAGGAAACGGTGGATTTCACCACCAACTACGACGACCGCCTGCAGGAACCCGTGGTGCTGCCTTCCCGGTTTCCTAACCTGCTGGTCAATGGATCCACCGGCATCGCGGTGGGCATGGCCACCAACATCCCGCCCCATAATCTCTGTGAAGTGGTGGACGCCATCTGTCTGCTGATCGATAACCCCGAGGCGGAGCTTATCGACATCATGGATCACATTAAGGGGCCGGATTTTCCCACCGGCGGCATTATCATGGGCCACGCGGGGATCCGCGCCGCCTACGCCACCGGCCGGGGCCGGGTCATCGTGCGCGCCAAAACCGAGATCGAGGAGCATAATAACCGGTTCCGCATTGTCATTTCGGAGATTCCCTACCAGGTTAATAAGCTCAACCTGGTTAAATCCATCATCGAGCTGGCGGACGAAAAGCGGGTCGAAGGTATCCACGACGTGGTCGATCACTCCAGCCGGGAAGGCATGCGGGTGGTCATCGACCTGAAAAAGGACGCCAATCCTCAGGTGGTGCTCAATCAGCTGTTCGCCTACACCCAGATGCAGACCACCTTCGGCGTGATCATGCTTTCCCTGGTGAATGGTATTCCCCGCATCCTGACCCTCAAGCAGATGCTGGAGGAGTACATCAAATTCCAGGTGGAGGTCATCACCCGCCGCACGCTATTTGAACTGCGCAAGGCCAAGGAACGGGCCCATATCTGGGAAGCGCTGAAAACCGCCGTCGATTTCATCGACGAGGTTATCAATATCATCCGGTCTTCTCCCGACATCCCCACCTCCAAGCAGCGGCTGATGGAACGCTTCGCCTTCGACGACGTGCAGGCCACCGCCATCGTCCAGATGCGTATCGGCCAACTGTCCGGTCTGGAACGGCAGAAGATCGAGGACGAGTTGAACGCCCTGCATACCCGGATCGCTGAACTGGAGGGTATCCTGGCCGACGAGGGGAAAATCAAGGCCATCGTCAAGGATGAGTGCCTGAAGATGCGGGACAAATACGGCGACGAGCGCCGCACCGCCATTTCCGCCGTTTCCGGCGAGGTGGACATTGAGGATTTGATCCCGGTGGAGGAATGCGTGCTCACCATGACCAACCTGGGCTATATCAAGCGCCAGGCGGCCGACAGCTATAAGACCCAGCGGCGCGGCGGGCGCGGCATCATGGGCATGGCCACCCGGGACGAGGACGTGACCGAGACCATGTTCCTCTGCTCCAGCCACGATTATGTGATGTTCTTTACCTCCGCCGGGCGGGTGTATCGGTTGAAGTGCTACGAGGTGCCGGAAGGAAGCCGCACTTCTAAGGGCATGAATATTGTCAATCTCCTGCCCCTGGCGCCGGAGGAGAAGGTGACCGCCATGATCCGCGTGTCGGAATTCGAGGGGGATCACTATCTCTGCATGGTCACCCGCAAGGGCATCATCAAGCGCACCCGTCTGGACGCCTATTCCCATGCCAGAAAGAACGGCCTGATTGCCATCGACCTGGACGAAGGGGATGAACTGGCCTGGGTGCGGCTGACCGACGGCTATCAGCGCCTGATTGTGGCCACCCGCCTGGGCATGGCCATCAGCTTCGATGAAAACGACGCCCGTGTCGTGGGCCGGACGGCCCGTGGCGTGAAAGCCCTGACCCTGGGCGACGGGGACGAAGTCGTAGGCATGTCCGTCTGCCGGGAGGGCGGCCTTCTGCTGACGGTGACGGAGACCGGCTACGGCCGGCTCAGCGAGCTGTCGGATTACCGGATTCAGTCTCGCGGCGGCAAGGGTCTGACCAACTATCATACCGAGACCTTTGGTAACGTGGCTGGTATCAAGGTGGTCGATTTGGACGACGATGTCATTCTCATCGCTTCCGATGGGATCATCATCCGGATGCAGGTCAGCGAAATCCGATTGTGCCGCCGTCCCTCTAAGGGCGTGCGGGTCATGCGGGTGGAAGAGGGCTCGCGTATCGTCTCCCTGGCCCGGGCGCCTCACGAGGAGCCGGAGGAGGAAGCCGAGGCCGGCGAGGAAGGCGGCGAGCCGGAAGCAACGGCCGCTGAGACCGCGCCTGCCGAGGAAACCGCCGGGGATGAAAACACACCTTCGTAAGAACAGCGGATGGAATTTTCTAAGTAAAGCCAAAAAAGCGGCCGCACATGCATCTGTGCGGCCGCTTTTTATACGCTGGTGACATAGTCGGAGAAAAAGGACTGGAATTTTTCCAGGCTGACCTTATAGGATACCGCCCAGCGGGGGAGGGAATACGGGTCGCTGTTCCGGTTGAGATGCCCGCCGGTGGCGCGGAAGGCGATGCGGATCCCCCGCGCTTTGAGTGCGTCCACCACCCTGTCGTTGTAAAATCCGTAGGGATAGGAAAAGACCGTCAGAGTGCTGCCCGCGAAGGGGCGCAGGGCGTCGAGGCTGGCGGACAGATCCTTTTCCAGCGTGGCGGGATCCGCGTCGGTCAGGGCCGAATGTCCGGTTCCGGTGGCGCGGTGCAGGTTGTGGGTGTGGCTGGCAAACTCGAACACCGGCGCGCACTTTTCCATGGTCTCCCGGTCCAGCATATTGATCTGCGCCGGCTTAAAGGTTTCGGGCGTTTCCCCGATTTTCCCAGTGACGGAAAAGATCACCGCCGTGAAGCCATACTGAGATAACAGGGGATACCCATAAATATAATTGCTCAGATACCCGTCATCAAAGGTGATCATCACCGGCTTGGCGGGCAGCGGGCCATTGTCGTATAGATACGCTTCCAGCTGAGCGGTGGAGATGCTGACAAAGCCGTTGCTTTTCAGCCACGCCAGCTGCTGCTCGAAATCCTCCACATAGGTGACGATGTCGTTGCCCTGATAGCGGGTATTTTCCGCCCGCTTCAGCAGATGATGGTACATCAGCACCGGTACCGAGGGTTTCTCCGTGCCGGCGGTCTCCGCCGCTGTGCTGCCGCCGTGGCAGCGGGACAGCAGCAGCAGAAAGAGAAGGATCGCCGTGAAAACGGCGCAGAATGTCAGGTTGATGGTCTTTTTCCGCATGTGGTTCCCCCTGTCCGGGCAATGACGGGCCCAGCTTCGCTCCGGTAAACACCTGTTTACTTATATGCAAGGTGCTGAACGGGTATGAGAGGGGGACAAGGTGGACGGACAGAAAAATTGGAAAAGCTTTCACAGGCCGGTGAAAAAGCCCCGTGGAAATGTGGAAAACCCTGTGGAAAGAGTGGAAAGTTTGTTTTTTAACAAAGAAACCTTGTTCTGCACTAGCGGGAGAGGTATAATACTGGTGGTTCCTGTCGAAGCAAAATTCCGAATAAACGGACACCAACAGAACGGATGCTGACCTATGAAGTTTATTGACGAACATGTTGACGTGGCGGTGATCGGCGCCGGCCACGCGGGCATCGAGGCGGCCCTGGCCGCCGCCCGCCTGGGCTGCCGCACGGCTATTTTTACCATCAATCTCGACTGGGTGGGGAATATGCCCTGCAATCCCTCCATTGGCGGCACCGCCAAGGGCCATCTGGTCAGAGAACTGGACGCCCTGGGCGGGGAAATGGGCAAGGCCGCCGACGCCACCTTGCTGCAGTCCCGGATGCTCAACCGGGGGAAGGGGCCGGCCGTCCATTCCCTGCGCGCGCAGATCGATCGCCGGAACTATTCCGCCTATATGAAGCACCGGCTGGAAACCACCCCCGGCCTGGATATCCGGCAGGGGGAAATCGTCCGCCTGGAGCGGTTGGCCTCCGGCGAGTGGCTGCTGACCACCCGACTGGAGGTGCAGTATACCGCGAAGGCGGTGATCCTGGCCACCGGCACCTTCCTCAAGGGAAAAATCTTTGTGGGGGATGTCTCTTATGAGGGCGGACCGGACGGCATGTTCGCCGCCACCGAGCTGACGGCCTCCCTGCTGGAGCTGGGGATGCGTCTTCGCCGGTTTAAAACCGGCACCCCCGCCCGCGTGCTGCGCTCGAGCATTGACTTCTCCGGTCTGGAACAGCAGGACGGGGAAGACCCGGTGGTGCCTTTCTCCTTTGAAACCTTCGAGCCGCTGGAAAACCGCCTGCCCTGCCATATCACCTGGACCAGCCCGGAAACCAAACGGGTGATTCTGGAGAACCTGCACCGCTCGCCCTTGTATGGGGGAAAAATCGAAGGGGTGGGCCCCCGTTATTGTCCCAGCATCGAGGATAAAATCGTCCGTTTTGCCGATAAGGAGCGCCATCAGGTGTTTATCGAGCCCTGCGGCCTGCAAACGGAGGAGATGTATCTCCAGGGCCTGTCCTCTTCCTTGCCGGTGGATGTGCAGCTGCGTCTTCTGCGCACCATTCCCGGGCTGGAGCATGTCCAGGTGATGCGCCCGGCGTATGCCATCGAATACGATTGCTGCGATCCTCTCCAGCTGGACGCCACGCTGGAATTTTTGGATATCCCCGGCCTTTACGGCGCGGGCCAGTTTAACGGCAGCTCCGGATATGAAGAGGCGGCGGCCCAAGGACTGGTGGCCGGTGTGAACGCGGCTAACAAGATATTGGGGAAGGAGCCGCTTCTCTTGGATCGGGCCTCCAGCTATGTCGGCACCCTTATCGACGATTTGGTCACCAAGGGCTGCACCGACCCTTATCGGATGATGACCTCCCGGTCGGAATACCGCCTGGTGCTGCGCCAGGACAACGCCGACGAAAGACTGACGCCGCTCGGCCGGAAGGCCGGCTTGGTGGACGATGGGCGATGGGCGCGGTTTTGCGCCCGGCAGGAGGCTAAGCAGGCGGAACGGCGGCGGCTGGAAGAAACGGTGCTTCCGCCAAGCGAGGCGGTCAACGCGCTGCTTGTTTCACGTGAAACAACCCCGCTGAGCTCCGGCGCCCGGCTGTCCGAGCTGATGAAACGTCCCCAACTGGGATACGAGGCCCTTGCCCCTCTGGATACCGCCAGACCGGAGTTGGAACCGCTGGTGATGGAACAGGTGGAAGTGGAACTGAAATACGAGGGGTATATCCGCCGGCAGCAGGCTGCTATTGATGAAATGAGGCGGCTGGAAAATCGATTGCTCCCGGATCCTATGGATTATACGGCCATCACCGGCTTGCGCAAGGAAGCGCAGGAGAAGCTCGGCCGGGTGCGGCCCCGCAGCGTGGGCCAGGCTTCCCGCATCAGCGGGGTCAGCCCTGCCGATGTGTCGGTGCTGATTATCTGGCTCAGTCAAAATCAATAGGAAGGGGGAGAGCATCATGATCGATCGCGACTGTCTGAAAGCTGGCGGCGAGGCGGTAGGAGTACCGGTGGACGCTGATTTGGCAGAACGGCTGGATACCTATGCCCGCCTGTTGGTGGAGTGGAACGAAAAGATGAACCTAACCGCGATTACCGAGCCGGGAGCCATGGTAGTCAAGCATTTCGTGGACAGCTTGGCGGCGGCTCCTCTGATTCCGGCGGGGCCTCTGCGCCTCATCGACGTGGGGACGGGGGCGGGCTTTCCCGGCGTCCCTCTGGCCCTTTGCCGCCGGGACATTCAGCTCACTCTATTAGATAGCTTGAATAAACGGCTGGTATTTCTGGAGGCGCTATGCCGGGAGCTGGATTTGCCGGTAAAGCTGGTGCACGCCAGGGCCGAGGAGGGAGGCCGCCGGCCGGAGTTGCGGGAGCGGTACGATGTAGCTTCCGCCCGTGCGGTAGCGGCTTTGCCTACCCTGTGCGAATACTGCCTGCCCTTTGTGCGGCCTGGCGGAATTTTTCTCGCGATGAAGGGGCCGGAAGGGGAAACCGAACAGACGGCGGCGGCCAACGCCGTGCGCATGCTGGGCGGCAAGGTGCGCCGGGTGAAGGCGCTGGCCCTGCCCGCTTTGCCTGACGGGGAGCCGGGGGGAGAACGCCGGATCCTAGTGATCGACAAAATAGCGCCCACGCCGCCAAAATATCCACGTCCTTCTGCGAAAATCGCCAAACAGCCCCTTTAACTTCATTTCCGCGACATGCCCATTCCGACAGGCATCCGGCAAAATTCATGGTATGCTGACAGCAGGAAAGCGGACAAGCCCGTGCGTTTCACGTGAAACATGCCGGGCGACAGCCATCGGAATGGGAAGGACGTGCGAAAGATGTGGGGCAAGGAAAATAAGAAGCCGAAATACCAAAGCAGCGGAAATGTGTGGATGATTCCCACCGCGGAAATTCAACCCAACCCCGAACAGCCGCGCCGGGATTTCAGCTATGAAAAGCTGCTGGAGCTGGCGCAGAGCATCGGGGAGAATGGGCTGCTGCATCCCGTTACTGTGACCTTCCGGGATGGCGTTCCGGTATTGGTGGCAGGAGAGAGGCGTCTGCGAGCCGCTAAAATCGCGGGAATTCGGGAAATTCCCTGTATCGAGCTGGAGGCCGAGGGCGTGCAGAGGGCGCTGCTCACGCTGGTTGAGAACCTGCAGCGCCAGGATATGAACTGCTTTGAAACCGCCGAAGGCATGCACCGGTTGATCGATACATACGGGCTGACCCAAGAGGAAGCCGCCAATCGTCTGGGCTGCTCCCAGCCCACCATTGCCAACAAGCTGCGGCTGCTTCGTCTGCCGCCCGAGGAACGCAGCGCCATTATCGGCGCCGGCTTGACCGAGCGGCACGCCCGGGCTCTCCTGCGTATCGAGGACGAGGAGCTCCGCCGGGTGGCTCTGGGCCGGATTATCGAGGGCCGCCTGACCGCCGCCCAATCCGATAAGCTGGTGGACGACTTTTTGAAAGGTAAAATCAAGCGCAAACGCCCGCTGCCGGTGGTGCGGGACGTGCGACTGTTCTTCAACACGGTCAACCACGCGGTGGAAACCATGCGCCGTTCGGGTATCGAGGCCCGGTCGGAGAAAAACGAAACGGAAGACTACATTGAATACGTGGTGCGGATCCCCAAGCCCTCCGCCCGCCCCGTCATCGTCCATACCGCCTGAATACAAAAAGACTCCGCGGCATCGCCGCGGAGTCTTTTTAACGGATGCTTATCCGACCTTGGTATTTCCCTCGTTGCCCTTGCTTACCAGGCAGATGTAGGTCTTGCCCGTGGCCATCTTGGCGGGGGAACCGTCCTTTTCGGTAATACTCAGCTTGCTGCTGGAACGCGACCAGGAAACCGGCCGGCTGGTGCCGCCGCTGACCAGCAGCCCGCCGCCGCTTTTCAGGTTGAAGCCGATGGTATAGGCATTCTCGGCATATTTGGTGTCGTACAGCACCAGCACATTGGAGGCGGTCAGCGCTTTTCCGCCGGCTGTTTTATGGGGTGAACCCTTGCCGACGGCCCCGTTGTACTTGGTATACAGGCCGGTGCCTGCGTCATACTGGAAGCTGATGGTCTGCGCGCCGGAGAAAAACACCTGCACCGTCTTGCCCGCCCCGCTGCCGGCCCCTTCCCCGAAGGTGAACAGGGATGTAAGCTTGCCCTTCCGGCGGATATTGGCGGATTTCATCCGAGCCCCCAGCTTGTCCCCGCTGGTCATCATGGAATACTCCAGCCCCTTTGTCCTTTTCAGATTCGCGTCTCGCCAAAAGGTGGAACCGTCGTATACCAGCCCGTCAATGTGATGGATCCCCAGGTTTTTCACGGTGGCCAGCCCCGCCGTGCTGCCACCGGCGTGACAGTATACCGCGTCCAGAGACTGGGCCAGCAGCGCGAAGGGCGACCGGGCGCTTCGCACCGGTCCAAGCTGCGCCGGAACCCGCGCGGCATTGGCGAAGACCGCCATGATCCGGGTGATGCCGCCCTCCGTCTCCGCCTCCACATACATGTCCGCCTGATCCAGCCCGTACTGCGGCCGCGACTTGTCGTTGTTGCCGATCATAACCGCCACCGGCCGGGTGTCCGCCCCCGCCGCTAGGGAATCCTCCCCGGTGAATATGTTGAAATCCCCCTTAGGCTGTGTCGGCGGAGAGGTGGTGGGCGGCGCGGTGGTGCCCACAGTGGTTTCCGGCGCCGGCTGGGACGAGGCCGGAACAGAACCGGGATTTCCCGTTCCGCAGCCGGCCAGCGCCCCCGTCAGACAAAGAGCGGTCAGTATCGTAAGAATTCGCTTGTTCATGGGCCAAAGATCCTTTCTGTTAATCGTCCTCAATATCGCCGTTTTCGTACACCAGCTCGCAGATGAAATCATACAGCGACTGGGCCGCGGCGTGATACCGTTCCACGGTCTCTCCCGACAGATGCAAATCCTCGTCGGAAGGGTACCGCGTTTCTATATAAAGCCGGTTCATCTTGGCGCAGTCTTCCATCCAGTCGCCGAAATCCGAATTGTACCGGACGGCCTGGCGGCAGAGCCACGTGACGTTGTGCCCGTCCACCAGCTGCCCCGACGCATGGATGATATACGCCTTCAAGCCCTTTTCCACGGCCTGCTGGCAATGAAACCCCGCAATTTCCAGGCATTGCTGCCTCTCCATCAGCAGGCGGGCCGCCAGCAGATCCCGGGCGGCTATCTCCAGCCAGTCGAAAAATAACCGGCTGTCGTCGCTGTGCTTACTTCGCCTCATACAGCAGCCTCCCGTGTTCCACAGCCCTGGCCGCCAGGCTGAACGGCGTCCGGCAGAGCCGATCCCACTGTTCCTCGGTATACACCAGCGCGTCGAAGGACAGCCCCGCGTCGATTTCCATATACAGCCGGTGCTCCACCTCCTCCGGATTTCCCCCGGGGATCACCACGCAGAGCTTGACGGAAGACGGCGACCCGTCCGGATGGGTTTTCTGGCTGAACAGAACGATGCGGCTGGGCGCGGCGATGCGCACAATTTCATCGCGCAGAATATCCAACAGCATACCAGACTCCTCCTTTGCCTACTTAGTATACACCCATCCCGCCCGCTTGGCAATTCCCCGGAAGGGATTGACAACCCAGGCCGAAATGGTGTACACTAATACACGCCGCTTGGATATGCTTCCGTAGTTAAATGGATATAACAGCCCCCTCCTAAGGTTATGCTCTACCGGCCGCCTTACGATGAAAAGTGATTGTTACCATTTTTAATTGAATAGATGTCTCTGTAGCTCAGCAGGATAGAGCGTTCGCCTCCTAAGGTTGCGTTACAACGGCCACCTCAAAAAAAACTAAATAAGGGATTGCAGTTCGACTTTGATCGGGCTATAATCATATATCAGACACGTCCATATAGCTCAGCTGGATAGAGCACACGCCTCCTAAGCGTGGGGTCGGAGGTTCAAATCCTCTTATGGACGCCAGTGAACAACGCCGAAAGCCTTTGTTTTCAAGGGTTTTCGGCTTTTCTTATATAAAAAGCTACGAAAAAGCTCTTTCACTGTATGAGATAAAATTCTACTCCAAAATTTGATTTTTGACAACCCCTCCAGAATCGAACGGTTGTTATAAGACAAAATCGCCAGCTAATTTTTAGCAGAAAACGGGCTGTTCTTGCTAATGAAAATGCCCTTCCTGCTAATCAGCCCCAAAATCGTGCCAAAAATCCAGCTAATCAAAAAAGGCGGATGTTTTGAATACCATGCAGTTATAGCAGATAAAATTAAATATCGTTATGTACATAGAGCGTCTATTTGCCCCGCATTGGGGATGGATAGGCGCTCTTTTTTTATGCCCAAACCCATGGGCAAATACAAGAGATTGGAGGTGTTTTATTTGAGCAAGCCTGTTTATACCGCAGACAAGCCGAGCGACTGTCATTACTGCTACTTCTGGACGAATGGCAGAAAGGGCTGCCGTCTGGGTAGAAATAATTGCTACTACTTAATCTCTTTGCCGCCGAAACCCAAGTCGGAATGTGATGGCTGTCCCTATGGGCGAGATCACCCGTGCATTGGTTGGTGTACGAAGAAGGTTATGCGTGAAGTGGGGCTTCGTTGATATGGATGTGTATGAACAGGAATACCGCTTCTACTATTTTGCCCGATGTCCTTACGAAAAGACGGATACGACTTTCCGCAGCATTCCGCTGACAACAGAAAGTTTTCCGCAGAAAGAAGGTGGTGAAGCCGTGTGAGTTTTGATTATTTTTACGGTCAGCAATCCGATCTATTCACATTCTATCGAGTTCCGAAGGTGTTGTTCACGAACGAGAGGTTCTGGAATATTTCTGCCGATGCCAAGATGCTGTATGGCATTTTGCTTGACCGCATGAGCCTGTCTGCCAAGAATGGTTGGATAGATAAAAACGGTAGAGTGTATATCATTTTTACAATCGACGAAGCGAAGATGGCTCTGAACTGTGCTGAACAAAAGGCTATCAAGCTGCTCAGTGAACTTGAGAAGAAAGCAGGATTGATTGAACGTAAGCGCCAGGGTTTGGGAAAGCCCAACCTGATCTATGTGAAGAACTTTATCTCTGCTGTGGATTCACAACTCTTGAATTGTGAAAATCACAATTCTGGAACAATGGAAATCACAACTCAAGAACTTCCGAAATCACAATGTAATAATACTGATATTAAAAATACTGAATTTAGTGATACTGATTCTATCTTTCCTTCCGGAAATGGTGGAATGATGGACGAGAATGACCGGTATCAAGAATACTTTGATTATTTCTCGGATCAGCTTAGTATGGATTTGTTGAAGAAGGATTACCCTTACGATTCCGAAATGCTGGATAACATTCTGGAGTTGATCGTTGAAACAGTTTGCACGAAGCGACCGTTGATTCGCATTGGTGCAGAGGAGCGTCCGGCAGAAATTGTCCGCAGTCGGTTTATGAAACTGAATGCCGAACACATTCGATATGTTATGGACTGCTTCAAGGAGAACACCACAAAGATTAGAAATATCCGTCAGTATATGCTGACTACGATATACAATGCGCCGACGACAATAGACACCTACTACGATGCTCTTGTTCGGCACGATATGTCACACGGATATTTGGAAGGAGGATTTAAGAAATTGAAAATGAAGCGAGAGGAAGGAGAGTGACGATAAATGTCGAAAAAAGCAACCATCATTGCGGTGGTCAATCAGAAAGGAGGCACTGGAAAGACCACCACCACCGAGAATCTGGGCGTTGGCTTGGCTCTTGAAGGAAAAAAGGTGCTTCTGGTAGACACCGATCCCCAGGCTTCCCTGACGGTCAGTTTGGGCAATCCCTGCCCGGATGATCTGTCTCCGACACTTTCCGATCTGATGGGAAAGATTATGATGGAAAACCCTATTACTCCCGATGAAGGGATTCTTCATCATCCGGAGGGCGTTGATTTGGTGCCGTCCAACATCGAACTCTCAGGTATGGAGGTAGCACTGGTCAATGCCATGAGCCGGGAAACCATTCTCCGGCAATACCTGGATACAGTCAAACAGAATTATGATTACATTCTTCTTGACTGTATGCCGTCTTTGGGTATGCTGACCGTCAATGCGTTGGCAGCTGCCGACAATGTGCTGATACCGGTTCAGGCAGCATACCTTCCTGCAAAGGGTCTGGAACAGCTGCTTGGAACCATCAACAAGGTCAAGAGGCAAATCAACCCGAAACTGAGGATTGAAGGGATTCTTCTGACGATGGTGGACAGCCGCACCAACTACTCCAAAGACATCAGCAATCTGATTCGGGAGAGCTACGGCGGAAAGCTGAAGGTTTACAAGACCGACATTCCCCGCTCTGTCCGTGCAGAGGAAATCAGCGCAGAGGGAACCAGTATCTTCAAGCATGATCCCAAAGGCAAAGTTGCCGAAGCCTATAAAATTCTGACGAAGGAGGTGTTAAACAATGCAGAAAAAAGGCGCAAACATCAGCTTGAAGGGGTACGATGATATTTTCTCCACCGATCAATCCAGAGCTGAAGCCCAGCAGGAGCGTGTGCAGGAAATTCCGCTTTCTGAGCTACACCCCTTTGAGGGACACCCCTTCCGTGTGGTTGATGATGAAGAAATGATGAAAACGGCAGAGAGCGTCCGAGATTTCGGAGTTCTCACTCCTGCGATTGTCCGTCCTGACCCCGACGGTGGTTATGAAATCGTTTCTGGTCACAGGCGGCACCGGGCATCGGAGCTTGCGGGTAAGGAAACCATGCCTGCGATTGTTCGTGACCTGGACGATGATGCAGCCATTATTTTGATGGTTGATGCGAATTTGCAGAGGGAGAGTATCCTGCCGAGTGAAAGAGCATTTGCTTATAAGATGAAGCTGGATGCGATTAAACATCAAGGTCAACGCACCGATTTAACTTCATCCCAAGTTGGGATGAAGTTGCAGGCAATGGATATAGTCGGTCAGGAGGCAGGAGAAAGCAGAAATCAGGTACACCGTTATATCCGTCTGACCGAACTGATTCCGGAACTGCTGGATATGGTAGATACGGGTCAGATCAAATTCAATCCTGCGGTGGAGCTTTCCTATCTGGCAAGTGAAGAACAGAAGGATTTTCTTTCTGCAATGGATTATGCTCAAGCAGCTCCTTCCCTTTCGCAAGCACAGCGAATTAAAAAGCTCGCACAGGAGGGCGAGTGTACGCTGGATGCGATGTGCGAGATTATGAATGAAATCAAGAAGGGAGAGCTGGACAGAGTAACCTTCAAAACGGATTCGTTGCGAAAATACTTCCCGAAGTCCTATACCAACAAGCAGATGGAGGATAAAATCATTCAGCTTTTGGAGCAATGGCAGAAAAAAAGAGAAAAATCAATGGAAAGGTAAGGTAAAAAATGTTTACACCCAAAAACATTCAGGGCGCTTTGGAAGAACTCTACGACCTTTGCGATCCTGATTATATGGTAGATATGCTCGTAAACTACAGTGAGGAGTTCGATGATATTTCTCCTGCGCTTCTGGCAAAGTCGTTTCAGAAAAATGCCGAGATGATTAGCGAGTATCGAGTATTGTCCTCTGCTGGTGAGGGTATCGACTATCAGGGAAAGGTACTTCTGAACAGCAGAGCCGTGCGGCTTCTGTCCTATGTAGAAGATATGAGCGGCGATGAAAAAGTTCGCACGATTCAGAGCAAGGAGCTGTGGTTAGCAGAAGATATGACATTCTATGTGGTGTCCTGTATGTCTACGATCACGATGGACAAGGAAGAAGCCATTTGTCTTAACGAACACCGCAGCGTGGTTACTACGGTGGAATGCGAGGACGATATTTTCTTCGACATGGGTTCCCTGATTTGCGAACTGGACGATATTTGCTTGTTCGAGCTTTTAGCCGATGTGGATGCGACTATTTATGAACTGTAACAGGTTCATGGATGGTCGCTTTTCTTATTTCCAAAGAAACGGAGGTATCGAAACTTGAAAGAATACGATGTGAAGATCACCGAAACCTTGGAGAAAACGGTTACGGTGCAAGCAGAATCTCACGATGCGGCAGAGGAACAGGTTAGAGCCGCTTATTACAATTCGGAGTACATTCTGGACTCCGAAAACTTTACCGGTGTTGCGTTCGGCACGACCGAGGAACGGGAGGTTCAGAAAGAACAGGCAGATACCATGAATGTGTTGCTGGTAAAGCCGTTCATGTATCCGCAGGCTGTGCAGATCGGCTGTGAGCTGGAGGATTTGCAGAAAGCCGTAGGTGGCGATATTGAGGCAACTTATCCGTTCAATGAGCCGGTTGCACTGGTGATGCACGACGAAGGTAAACTCGTAGGCAAAGAACTGAACCGTGCGCTGCGTGATGATGACGGCGATATTTATGACATTATCGCCGGTGATTTTCTGGTTGTGGGATTGGGCGAGGATGATTTTTGTTCTCTGTCCCCGGAACTGATGAAGCAGTTTGAGGAACACTTTCATCAGCCTGAGACTTTTGTACGCATGGGGCGCAGCATTATGGCGCTTCCCCTGCCGGATGACATGGTGAAGAAAGAAGATGCACCTGTCAAAGCTGATTCGGTTCCCCACAAAAGTAACCCTGACCGAGATGTTCTGTAAGGAGGTTCTTATGCAAAGAAATTCGACGATTGGAGAGCTGATGGAGCGAAAGCGGATTCAGGATGGTGCCAAGGAGTACCAGGGACATACCTATATGGACTTGGCACGATTTGATGACGCCACCAAGCACATGATTATTTTCGATGTGCTGACCGATGAATCGCCTGTCGGTTGGAAAGGCGAAAGAAATCGCCTGTATTTGAGCGATGTGGGTTATCAGAAGGCTCTGGATAACCAGAAAGCTGGCAATATCAAGATTATCAGCCATGCCGCAGTTGCCAAGGGCAATCTGTATTACGACCACAGAGATATGGCACGATAATCTGTTCACTCTACTGCTTGCAGGAGGTGATGAATCATGCAGGAAGAAGTTGAAAACAGAACAGTAAACCTGGCGATCAGCACAACCAAGCTGACGGGGCGCACTATCATTGCCGGTATCCGCAAGTATTTGCAGCACCGGGAAAAAGTGAAGATGAAAAAGGCACGAGACCCTGCCGTTCATGGAAAGCAATCCGTGAAACAGCTTTTGGGACAGAATCAGGGTGCTACGAATGTTGAGATCGACAAAGAGAGTATCCGTGATTTTGAAAAGCTCGCCAAGAAGTATGGCGTGGACTTTGCCGTAAGAAAAGATAAGTCCGTTGATCCTCCCCGGTTTCTTGTTTTTGTCCGTTCTAAAGATGCAGATGCTTTGGATGCAATCTGCAAGGAACATCAGGCAAGGGCATTAACCAAGAATGAAAAGCCGAGCGTTCTGGCGCAGCTGAAGAAGTTCAAGGAAATTGTCGCAGCGATTCCGAAGAAGGTTCGAGAGAAGAAACAGGAGCGTGATCTGTGATGGATAAGAGAAAAATGAAAAAGCTCCTGATTCTGAATTTACCGTATTTTCTGGTAGGGTTGTTCGCTACGAATTTAGGAGAAGCATGGAGATTGGCTGAGGGGGCAGATTCATCTGCGAAAATCCTCAGCTTTTTTCATGCCCTTCCGATAGCCCTGAACAATCCGTTTCCCAGCTTTCACCCGTTGGATTTGCTGATTGGTATTCTCTGCGGCGCAGGACTTCGGCTGGCTGTCTATCTAAAAGGCAAAAACGCAAAGAAGTACCGACACAATGTTGAGTACGGTTCTGCTCGTTGGGGAACGGCAAAAGATATTGAGCCGTTTATTGCACCAAAGTTCGAGGACAATGTGATCCTGACGAAAACGGAGCGGCTGATGATGAGCAATCGCCCGAAGAATCCTGCCAATGCCCGAAATAAGAATGTTCTGATTATCGGCGGTTCGGGTTCCGGTAAAACTCGCTTTTGGTTGAAGCCAAACCTTCTCCAGATGCACAGTTCCTATGTGGTCACTGACCCGAAAGGCAGCATCGTGATTGAGTGCGGCAACGCCCTTTTGAAGCATGGCTACACCATCAAGATTTTCAACACCATCAACTTTCAGAAGTCGATGCACTATAACCCATTTGCCTATATCCATTCAGAAAAAGACATTCTGAAACTGGTGACAACGCTGATTGCCAACACAAAGGGTGATGGAAAAGCCGGTGATGAGTTCTGGACGAAGGCGGAAACGCTGCTCTACTGTGCCTTGATCGGATATATCCACTATGAAGCTCCGGTTGAGGAACAGAATTTCTCCACCCTGATTGAGTTCCTGAACGCAATGGAGGTGCGGGAAGATGATGAGGAGTTCCAGAACCCGGTGGATCTGATGTTTGAAGCCCTGGAAAAGAAAAAGCCGAATCACTTTGCAGTCCGTCAGTATAAAAAATACAAGCTGGCTGCCGGCAAGACCGCTAAGTCGATTTTGATTTCCTGCGGCGCTCGTCTGGCTCCTTTTGATATTCAGGAGGTCAGAGATGTGACTGCCTATGACGAGTTGCAGTTGGATACTCTCGGAGATAAGAAAACGGCGCTCTTTCTGATTATGTCAGATACGGATGCGACGTTTAATTTTTTGATCTCCATGATTTACACACAGCTGTTCAACTTGTTGTGCGAGAAAGCAGATGATGTGTACGGCGGCAGACTGCCGGTTCATGTGCGCTGCTTGATTGATGAGATGGCAAACATCGGTCAGATTCCCAATCTGGAAAAACTGGTAGCGACAATCCGAAGCCGTGAAATATCGGCTTGCCTTGTTCTCCAGGCACAATCACAGCTGAAAGCCATTTATAAAGACAATGCCGATACCATCATCGGCAACATGGATTCCCGAATTTTCCTGGGTGGTTCTGAGCCAACCACGCTCAAAGAACTGAATCAGGCATTGGGAAAAGAAACTATCGACACCTACAACACCTCCAACACCAGAGGTAACAGCCCGTCTTACGGCTTGAATTATCAGAAGTTAGGCAAAGACCTTGCGAGCGTAGATGAGCTTGCGGTTCTGGATGGCAGCAAGTGTATTTTGCAGTTGCGTGGTGTCAGACCGTTTCTTTCTGACAAGTACGATCTGACGCAGCACCCCAATTATAAGTACACATCAGACTTTGATAAGAGAAATGAGTTCAACATTGAGCAGTTTCTGAGTCGAAGGTTGAAGCTCAAGGCAGGTGATGAGTTTGTGGTAGTCGATGCGGATTAAGGAGGTTTCTGTTTGGAAAATCTGAAAACGGTATCTGCCCTGGTTAAGAACATCTTGGAACACGACCACAAGGCAAGAAATACCGACAATCATTTGTACCTGATGGTACTGGAACACTATTCCGGTCTGCGTGGCATCGACATTCATGCCATGACGGTTCCTGTGTTTTTGAAGGAACTGGATAGACGCAGCTTTCCGGGGTTTGAAACTGTCCGCAGAAGCAGACAGAAAGTGCAGGCAACCTACCCTGACCTTGCTCCCAGTGAAGCCGTAGGCAAGCGCAGAGCAAAAAATGAGGTTGTATATCGAGAATTTGCAGAAAGCGAGGTGTAAAAAAAATGACTTGGTGGATCACGGATACCTCTATTGGGCAGCGATTGAAGTTCGTTAGACGATTTCGCCGCCTTACCCAGAAAGAGCTTGGACTCCTGATGGGGTATTCCGAGAAAACAGCGGATGTCCGTATTGCTCAGTATGAGAAAAACGCTCGAACCCCTAATGCAGAAACCACAGCGAAACTCGCAGAGGTTCTGAAGGTTTCACCTGTCGTTTTTTCACCGACAATCTGTGCTTCTCGTGAAGATTTGTTGCAGTCAATGTATTGGCTGTTTCTTATGAAAGGTGGTGGTGATATATATGATTGTGAAACTGAATATGCAAGAAGCAGAATGGAACAGAAACTTGGCGTGATAACCGTCGAGGAGTTCCTTGAAAAGATTCTCGTAAACTAAGCCTTCCGTCCGGTTTTGATGCCGGTAGTACGGAGGGCTTTTTCTATTCTCAAAACAATTTCAAATTTTAGGAGGAAAATATTATGGCATTTTTCAATAGCGCAGTAACCGTTCTTCAGACTCTCGTTATCGCTCTGGGCGCAGGTCTTGGCATCTGGGGTGCAATCAATCTGCTTGAGGGCTACGGCAACGATAACCGTGCGACACGTTCCTAACTGAAAAGGTTAGGCACTAAGTCGAAGGGCTTTATAGCCTGAAATCTTAGGAGAACTGACAATCCGATGGGTGGAATGAAGGGGTAATGCCCGGAAACGCCCACACTGATACTCCGATTGGCCTTGAAGTGTGCAACCACTTCCCGGTCAAAAGCTCGGTGAAGTCGGCGGAGAGTGGCCGTAAGCGGAGCAATCCGCACGAAACCTGCCCAGAGGTGGGCGGTGTCACCTATATGCCGGGTGTCAGATACTCATGGTGAGAATGTGCGACCGACCGCACTGACCACTTCCGAATGTACGAGTCTAAACGTTGCGAGTGTGTCGAAAGGCATACGGCCATTGATATGGCGTGTCCGTGGATTAGTAAGATTGGTTGTTATGAAACTCCACGTGCCGTTACAGGCGGCAAGGTTCTTTTGGAACTGGGCACAGGCTTAGAGGAAGCACCTAAAAGCATCTCATGATAGGATTGTCGGAACGTGGAAAGCTGGGAACGTATGAAACAAGCCGTTGCAGGCCGTTGGACGGGAAAGCCGGATAAAACCGGTATAACCGTACTTAATCCCAGTGAGAGTAGGGGCATGGTACCGATGAAGCAGAAATAATAAGTCTGTGGAGGGACGGCCCCAAGTCGGGAATGAATTAAGAATACTGAAAACACAACAAACACAGCTTCGAGTATGACAAAGAAAATCCAAACCGAAAGGAGCGGGTGCCTGTGTTGACTTTGGAGCAGCAAACACACAAACCAAAACAAAGTAAAATCCGCTATACGGAGTATTACGACCTGCAAAGCACCCTTGACCGTCTGTATGCCGACAGTCTGAAAGGCAAGACCTTTCATAACCTTATCGGCCTAATGGCAAGTGAGGAAAACATCAAGCTGGCATATCGGACAATCAAAGGAAACAAAGGGAGCGGTACTCCCGGCGTGGACAAGAGGACGATTAAACGTCTGGCTTCTATGGAGGAGGAGAAGTTCGTCCGGCTTATCCAAAAACAATTCAGTTGGTACAACCCCCGCCCGGTAAGGCGGGTAGAAATCCCAAAACCCAACGGGAAAACAAGACCGTTGGGTATTCCCACAATCGTTGACCGTATCGTACAGCAATGTATTCTGCAAGTGCTGGAGCCGATATGTGAGGCAAAGTTCCATGAGCGTTCCAACGGCTTTCGCCCAAATCGCTCCACGGAGCACGCTATCGCACAGTGTTGCCGGCTCATGCAGATACAGCATTTACACTATGCGGTTGACCTGGACATTCACGGCTTCTTTGACAACGTGAACCACGGGAAACTGATACGGCAGATGTGGAAACTGGGCATCCGGGATAAAAAGCTGTTGTGCATTATCAAGCAAATGTTGAAAGCGCCTATCGTTCTTCCTGATGGCAAGAGAGTTTACCCGACAAAGGGAACGCCGCAGGGCGGCATACTTTCACCGCTTTTGTCAAATATCGTGCTGAACGAACTGGACTGGTGGGTATCTTCCCAGTGGGAAAATATGCCTACCCATTACGAATACAAGACCCGGCAGAACGCACGTGGTACGGACATCAAAAGTCATACCTACCGGGCTCTGCGCCGGAGCAATCTCAAGGAAATGTATCTCGTAAGATATGCCGATGACTTCAAAATTTTCTGCCGCAGTTACAAGGACGCAGTAAAAACGTTCGAGGCAACAAAGAAGTGGCTGAAAGACCGTTTGGGGCTGGATATTAGCCCGGAAAAGTCAAAGGTAATCAACATGGAACAGCGGTACTCGGAATTTCTGGGATTTAAGATGAAACTATACCGCAAAGGGAAAAAGTATGTAGTCTGCTCACACATGAGCGACAAGGCAGTAGCGCACGCAAAGGAGAAAATCTCGGCTGCGATTAAAGCGATACAGACCCCGGCTGACAGCCAAAGTCAATATATCGCAATACAGCAGTATAACTCGGTGGTTGCCGGACTTCATAATTATTACCGTCTGGCAACCCGTGTCAGCGAGGACTTTCCTGATCTGGCGCAAGGGCTGAAAAAGCAAATGGCAAACAGACTGCGTGGCTTGACCCGAAACGGAAAACTGGAACGTGGCTTCATAAAGGAACGATATGGGAAAAGCAAACAGTTAAGGTTTTTGAACGGACACCCGCTCATTCCGATTGGGTACGTTCAGACACGGGACGCCCAGCACAAGAAGAAAACTGTCAACCGGTACACACCGGAAGGACGGGCAGAAATCCATAAAAATCTCGGTGTAAACACCGACACGATGATATGGCTTATGCGAACTCCTGTGCTGGATAAAAGCATTGAATTTGCAGACAACAGAATTTCGTTGTTTGCGGCTCAATACGGGCGGTGTGCCATCACTGGTGCAGAACTTATGCCCTATGACATACGCTGTCACCACAAAGTGCCGCTGGAAAACGGCGGAACCGACAAATACAGCAACCTTGTCCTCGTGACCGAAGCTGTTCACCTGCTTATCCATGCTACCTTAGAAGAAACGATACAGAAGTACCTAAAACAACTCCAACTGAACAAAAAGCAACTGGAAAAACTCAATAAACTGCGGAAACTGGCGGGAACGCCAGCTATTGTATAACTATTCTTTAATGCTGTGACGAAGTGTGTAAGTTGTGTTTAAAACCGTTGAAATTCATTTCCGATGGAGCGCCGTGTGCGGTGAAAGCCGCATGCACGGTGCGGAGCGGGGGAAAATCCGGCGATAACTTCAAAGGATTACCTATCGCTATCCGGCGCAAAGTCCCAGGGCATGAAGCAGCTCATGGCTGGCGGCGGTGTTGCCCTCATCGGCACCACCCTTGTACCTCTGCTCTCCGGACTGTTCGGTTAATCACAAAACAAGGAGGTAATCGCCTTTGGACAGCATACTCCAACAGATCACAGACTGGCTGAAAGAAATGCTCGTTTCAGCTATTATGGGAAATCTGTCGGGGATGTTTGAGTCCGTCAACAACCAGGTTGGCGAGATAGCAACCTCCGTTGGCATGACCCCGGCGAATTTTTCGCCGGGTGTCTTTGCCATGGTACGAAACATCTCCGAGTCAGTGATTATCCCAATCGCAGGCTTGATTCTGACCTTCATTGCCTGTTATGAGCTAATTCAGATGATTATTGACCACAACAATCTGGCAAATTTTGAAACCTGGATCTTCTTCAAATGGGTGTTCAAGACTTTTGTTGCGGTCATGTTAATCACAAACACATTCAATATCACGATGGCTGTGTTTGATGTGACACAGCACGTTATAAACGCAAGCGCCGGTATCATATCCGGAAATACTGCCATAGATGCTTCGGCATTGGAAACAATGGAAGAAACGCTGATGGCAATGGATTTGGGTCCTTTGCTCGGCTTGTTCCTGCAATCCTTTATCGTGCAGGTCACGATGTCCGCTTTGGCAATCATCATCTTTGTGATCGTCTACGGTCGAATGATTGAAATTTATCTGATGGTCAGCCTTGCCCCGATTCCGCTTTCCACTTTTGGAAACAGAGAACAGAGCAATATCGGACAGAATTATCTGCGTTCGCTGTTTGCAATCGGATTCCAGGGATTCCTGATTATGATCTGCGTGGGCATTTATGCGGTGCTGATTCAGTCTATCGCATTCAGTGATGACATCATCGGTTCTATCTGGGGTGTTATGGGCTACACCGTCCTTTTGTGCTTCACCCTGTTTAAGACTGGTTCGCTTGCGAAGGGTGTATTCAGCGCTCACTAAGGGAAGGAGGAAATTGTTTGGCAGCGTATATTCCCGTACCTCGTGACCTGACGAGGGTAAAAACAAAAGTGTTCTTCAATCTGACGAAACGGCAGTTACTTTGCTTTGGTGCGGCGGCGCTCATCGGAGTGCCGATTTTCTTTCTGGTCAAAGCAACCGGAAATGTGAGCCTTGCAGCACTGTCCATGATGATCGTCATGTTACCGTTGTTCTTTCTGGCAATGTATGAAAAGGATAGTCAGCCGTTGGAAGTGGTTGTAGAACACTTCATTCAGACCAAATTCGTTCGTCCCAAGGTTCGCCCTTATCAGACGGACAACTATTATGACGCTTTGATGCGTCAGTACAAACTGGAAAAGGAGGTTGAACGAATTGTTTTTCAAAAAGAAGCCACAGGCAAGAAACATCAAAATGCCTGCAAATCTGAATCGGAAGCAGCAGCGAGAAATTAAAGCTGTTGTGGAACGGGCAAAGAAGGACAACGGTATTCCGCAGACTGCACAGCAGTCCATTCCCTTTCAGAGAATGTTCCCGGATGGCATCTGCCGTGTCACTGACAGTTATTACACCAAGACCATTCAGTTTCAGGACATCAACTATCAGCTGGCACAGCAGGAAGATAAGACTGCCATCTTCGATGAGTGGTGCAGTTTCCTGAATTTCTTTGACAGCTCCATTCACTTTGAGCTTTCCTTTATGAACCTGAGTACCGATGCTGAAAGCTTTGAAAAGAGTATCCGTATCCCGTTCAAGAAGGACAGCTTCAATCCCGTCCGTGCCGAGTATAGCCAGATGCTGAAAAAGCAGTTGGCGCAGGGCAACAACGGCTTGACCAAAACCAAGTACCTGACATTCGGCATTGAAGCCGAATCCATGCGGCAGGCAAAGCCGAGACTCAACCATATCGAAAACGATCTGCTCAATAACTTTCGGCGTTTGGGTGTCATTGCCACTACCATGAACGGCAAAGAGCGGCTGCATCTGATGCACTCTATGTTCCACATGGGTGATAATGATAAGTTCTTCTTCGATTGGAAGTATCTTGTGGAATCCGGGCTGTCCGTAAAGGACTTCATTGCTCCGACGGCGTTTGCCTTTAAGACCAACCGCACCTTCCAGATGGGCAGTATCTTCGGTTCGATGTCTTATCTGGCAATTACGGCATCAGACCTGTCTGATCGTATGCTGGCGGATTTTCTGGATATGGAATCCACGCAGATCGTGACCATGCACATCCAGTCGGTTGACCAGACTGCGGCGATTAAGACCATCAAGAGAATCATCACCGAGCTTGACCGTTCCAAAATCGAGGAACAGAAAAAGGCTGTGCGTTCTGGCTATGACATGGACATTATCCCATCTGACCTTGCTACCTATGGTAAAGATGCGAAGTCACTTCTGAAAGAATTGCAGAGCCAGAATGAGCGAATGTTCATGGTGACATTTCTGGTGCTGAACACCGGGCGCACCGAGCAGGAACTGGAGAACAATGTGTTCCAGGCACAGAGCATCGCCCAGAAGCATAACTGCAATCTGCGTCGTTTGGATTTTCAGCAGGAATCCGGACTGATGAGCAGCCTGCCTTTGGCACAAAACCTGATTGAGATTCGTCGTGGCCTGACTACCAGTTCCACGGCTATTTTTGTGCCTTTCACCACGCAGGAGCTGTTCCAGAATGGTGGAGAAACGCTCTATTACGGGCTGAATGCTCTGTCGAACAACCTTATCATGGTGGACAGAAAGAAGCTCAAGAACCCCAACGGACTGATTCTGGGTACTCCCGGTTCCGGTAAATCCTTTTCCGCAAAGCGTGAAATCACCAATGCGTTCCTGGTTACGGATGACGATATTATCATCTGCGACCCCGAAGCGGAATATGCGGCTCTGGTTCACAAGTTCAATGGTCAGGTGGTAAAAATCAGCTCCTCCAGTACCAACTATATCAACCCTATGGACATCAACCTGAACTACTCTGAGGATGACAACCCGGTAGCACTGAAAGCTGATTTTATCCTGTCCCTCTGTGAGTTGATTATGGGCAGTAAGGATGGCTTGCAGCCTATCGAAAAGACGGTTATCGACCGTTGTGTGCATCAGATTTACCAGAGATATTTCGACAATCCTGCCCCTGAGAATATGCCGATCCTTGAGGATTTGTATGATGCCCTTCTGAAACAGGACGAAAAGGAAGCCCACCATGTAGCGACCGCCTTGGAAATCTATGTTAAGGGTTCTCTGAAACTGTTTAACAACAGAACCAATGTGGATATTCAGAATCGTCTGGTGTGCTTCGACATTAAGGAGCTGGGCAATCAGCTGAAAAAAATCGGTATGCTGATCGTTCAGGATCAGGTCTGGGGGCGTGTAACTGCCAACCGTTCTGCCGGTAAATCGACCAGATATTATATTGACGAGTTCCATCTGCTTCTGAAGGAAGAACAGACGGCAACCTATTCCGTAGAAATCTGGAAGCGATTCCGTAAATGGGGCGGCTTGCCGACCGGTATTACTCAGAATGTCAAAGACCTGCTTCGTTCCCCGGAGATTGCCAACATCCTCGAAAACTCTGATTTCATCTATATGCTGAATCAGGCAAGCGATGACCGAAGTATTCTGGCACAGCGGTTGAACATTTCGCCGCATCAGCTGTCCTATGTAACCAACTCCGGTGAGGGCGAAGGACTTCTGTTCTATGGCAATGTGATTCTGCCGTTCATTGACCGATTCCCGACAGATCTGGAACTGTATCGCATTATGACCACGAAGTTAAACGAGGTGGCACAGGAAAAGGAGGCGTAATGTATGGCGAAAAGACCTACACGACTCCGTTTTACCGAAGATGACCTTGCAGATTCTCATGTGAAGAAAGCTGCCGACCGTGCAGATAAGGCGGTTGATAGGGCTGAAAAAGCGGCAGACAAATTGGCTTCTAAAAAGGCAAAGCCGAAGCTAAAGCTGGAAACAGATGCAGCCGGTTCCCGTAAAGCAAAGCTCCGTTTTGAAAAAGCGGAGTTTACGGAAATCGAGCGCCCATCTGTGGCAAAGCACATGGCAAGCCGTGGTGCCGCAGTCACGCTCACATCCAAAGCACATCGGGCGGTGTCAGAATATGAGGATGATAATATCGGCGTTCAGGCTGTGCAGGAAACGACCAAGGCTGTTGAATCCACTGTCTATACCGTCGATCATGCCGTTTACAGTCACAAGCTGAAAGCCTACGACAAGGCGGAAAAGCTGGTTGAGAAGTCAGATAAAGCAAATGTAAATGCCCTGTATGAGAAGTTCAAAAAGGACAACCCCGATGCCGGTTCCAATCCCTTTTCCCGTTGGCAACAGAAAAGGGCAATCAAGAAAGAATATGCTGCCGCCAAAGCCGGTAAGAATACCGCTTCGACAACGGCTTCTGCATCTAAGGGTGCAGGCAAGGCAACGGGCAAAGCAGCTCAGGGAGCCAAGAACATCACAGAAAGAGTAACGGAGTTCTGCACCACACACTCTAAAACGATTCTGTTTGTTTTGATTGCCGGACTGCTTTTTATGATACTCTCAGGGATGTTCTCGTCTTGTTCGGCTATGTTCCAAGGCGGCACACAGATCATTCTGGGAACTTCTTTTACTGCAAAAGAGGAAGATATTATTGGTGCGGACAATGATTACAAGGCTTTGGAAGCTGCGCTCCGCAATAAAATCAATAATATCGAGCGTACTCATAGCGGATATGACGAGTACCGGTATGACCTTGATGAAATCAACCACAATCCTTATGAGCTGGCGGCGTATTTGACGGTGAAGTTTGAGGATTACACCAGAGATGAGGTGCAGGCTACCCTGCAATGGCTATTTGAGCAACAATATGAGCTGACCCTGACGGAAGTAGTAGAGATTCGTACACGAACAACATCTTCTACTGATCCCGAAACGGGAGAGACAACAACAGAGGAAGAAGATTACGAATATTATATTCTGAATGTGAAGCTCAGAAATAAGGGCTTGAACAGTGTGATTTCAAATTCCGGCTTGTCGGAAGATGATATGGAGCGATATAGAATTTTGCTTCAGACAAGGGGCAACAGACCGGATATTTTCGGAAATGACATTTACGCCACCCCTGGCGGCGAGTACACCGATTATGATATTCCGGGCGAAGCGCTGACAGACACAAGATTTGCCAATATGATTCGGGAAGCTGAAAAATATCTGGGATACCCGTATGTGTGGGGCGGCAGCAGCCCGTCTACCTCCTTTGACTGCTCCGGATTTGTTTCCTATGTAATCAATCACTGCGGAAACGGTTGGAGTGTTGGTCGTTTGACCGCAAACGGTTTGATGGGCGTATGCGACATTATCCCGAAAAGCTCTGCCAAACCGGGAGATTTGATTTTCTTCCAAGGCACTTATGATACCTCCGGTGCATCACACGTTGGTATCTATGTTGGCAATGGTATGATGATCCACTGCGGAAACCCCATTTCCTACGCTTCTATCGAATCGAATTACTGGCAACAGCATTTTTACTGCTTCGGCAGAATCAGAAACTAAAGGAGGGATGGCGATTGAGTGCCAAGTTAGACAGAATAGGTGCAGACCTTGAAAAAGCCCGTAAGAAACGGGCAGAATGGGATGCTAAGGTGAAAGACCTGGAACGCAGATACCGTGAGGAGGAAAATTCCGAAATCCATGAGATGGTTCATGCTGCGAACCTGAATCCCGAACAGCTTTCCGAGCTGCTCCGTATGTTTGCTGCGGATATGGCTCCGAAGCCTGATACGATCAATACTATGAATGAGGAGGAAACGCAGAATGAGATTTAAGAAAATTGGAGCCGCATTGCTGGCGTGTGCAATGTGTTTTGGCGTGTTTTCTACAACGGCATTTGCCTATGTAGATGAAAGCGTAGCGACTGAAGAACCTGCGGTCGAAGAAAAAGTTCCCGAAACAGAGCCGGAGGAGCCGATGCTACCGCTTACTCCCGACGGCAATCTGACTTTGGTTGATGACGCTGGCTCGCCTACGAAAAGCGGAAAGCAGTTCATTACCGCTGTAACCAAAAACGGAAACTACTTCTATATCATCATTGACCGTGATGATAAGGGCGAGGAAACCGTGCATTTTCTGAATCAGGTGGATGAAGCCGACCTGCTCAAGCTGATGGACGAGGAAGAAGTTGCAGAGTTCACCAAGCCGGTTGAGGAAACAAAGCCGGAAGTAGTTGAAACAGTTCCTGAAATTACAGAACCGACACCGGAGGAAAAGCCGAAATCCACAAATATGCTCCCGGCGATTCTTACTCTGATTGTGCTTGCCTGTGGTGGTGGATTCTTCGTATTTAAGAAAGTCCAGGAAAAGAAGAAGGCACAGGAAGCGGCAAAGCCTGACCCAGATGCTGATTATGTGGACGATGACGAGGACTATGGGTACGATCCGGAGTTTGAGGACGACGATGAAGATAGCTCCGTCGATGAAGATGATAATGAACCTGTGTAAACAGGATAGGCTTGATGCCTGGGGCAGCCTTCGGGTTGCCTTTACATAGTTTCCGCTTTCAAAAAATAAAAAAATTTGCGTTTTTGAAAGTGACATCTTGCATATACTATTAGCAGACAGTATAATAAGTACAGCGAAGCGGTTTCGAGAAATGAAAAAACTTCAATTTTTGAAAGCGGGTGACTATATGAAAACAATCACGAGAGCAAAATATCTCGATAGAATCATTGAACTGAATGGTACTCCTGACATCAAGATCATCACGGGCATTCGTCGATCTGGTAAGTCCAAATTGATGCAGGCGTATATTGCGTATCTGAAAAGCAATTTTGAAAACATCAATATTATCTTCATCGACTTCATGGATTTGGCGTATGAAGAAATCAAGGAATACCATGCCTTACACGCCTATGTGGAAGAACATTATCAGGAAGGAAAAACGAACTACCTGTTTGTAGACGAGGTTCAGATGTGTCCCAAGTTTGAGTTGGCAATCAATAGCCTGTACTCTAAGGGAAAATACGACATCTATGTAACAGGCTCTAATGCTTTCCTGTTGAGTGCAGATCTGGCAACTCTGTTTACCGGACGCTATATTGAAATTCATGTGTTTCCTTTCAGCTTCCAGGAATATTGCCAGTATTATGATGATATTAGTGACAAAGATAAGCTCTTTGATGAGTACGCTATCAAGGGCGGTTTAGCAGGTTCCTATGCTTATAGAACCGAAAAAGACAGAACAAACTATATCAAAGAGGTCTACGAAACGATTGTTACAAGGGATTTGGTACAGAAATATACTCTCCCGGACACTTTGGTTTTACAACGTCTGAGCGAGTTCCTTATGGATAATATCAGCAACCTGACTTCTCCGAATAAGGTCAGTCAGCTACTGACAGCAAATGAGACTCCAACCAATCATGTAACCGTCGGCAAGTACATTAAGTATTTGTGCAATGCTTTTGTATTTTATGATATTAAGAGATATGACATCCGAGGTAAGAAATACCTTGAAAGCTCTGAAAAGTTCTATTTGTGTGACAGCGGTATTCGATATGCAATACTGGGAAGCAGAAATATAGACTATGGCAGAGTATATGAAAACGTTGTTTGTATCGAGCTTCTTCGCCGTGGATATGATGTCTATGTCGGCAAGCTCTATCAAAAGGAAATCGACTTTGTTGCTCAGAGAGGTAGCGAAAAGATTTATATTCAGGTCAGCGACAACATTTCCGGGCAGGAAACATTTGAGAGAGAATG